>VOFI01000148.1_pt1 | contig 100000 bp, 148 predicted proteins | sample 5384131 | NCBI WGS metagenome assembly VOFI01 (sample SAMN12384728, study PRJNA508395) | human gut metagenome | isolation source: healthy gut H | host: Homo sapiens
CATTTGGAACAAGCCTCCCTGATTCAGGCTGTTACATTCCAATTTGTTGGAAGCAATGGGCAGGGGGTGGTGCAAATGGCTTTGGAGAACAGTCGCAATTATTTATGCAGTTATCGGTCTTATTGTAAATACAATTTCAGCTCTTTTCTGGCAAAGAAGACTTTGATGAGGAACTTTGGTATTGAAACAAAATAGAAGAAACCAAATACAGTTTTTTGGAGAAAGCATTCAAATTCTCGTACACAACAAATATTATATCTGAATGGCAGCAAAAGTTCTAGCTTAAAAAGCGACAGCACTGGCAATTTTGACAACATTCAGGTTCGGGACACATGGAATTGCAGGGATACGGCAAACCGCAGTACGCCGTCAACACTATTTATCCTTGGGAGGGACAGGAGCATCTCCGTCCGCCGTTTATCTCTGAAAAAGGACAACCCTGTCGGCAGCTACGTCAGATATTTTGACTTGAACGAGTAAGTGTAAATTATGCGTCCGATATGCCGATTCTTTGCATTGGACTTCAAGATGAAAAAAACAGCTTTGCAATTTTCAGTATTACGGACTCGGTCCTGATGAAAATTACAGCGACCGATGCAAAGGAGCAAGACTGGGATTGTGGAAATCTACGGCAAAGAAAATCTTTCCGGTTATCTCAATCCGCAGGAATGCGGCAATCGTACCGGTGTAAGAACGCTCTCTGTCCATGATGATATGCAGCATGGTCTGACGTTCCAAAAGGCATCTGCTCCGTTTGAAATGAGCGTATTCCATCATAGTCGGTCAGTTTGTCGGCTCCTCGGCACTGGCGGCTGTCGGTGCCTGTGCTGCGCTGACCAATGTTTTTTTATCTGTGTGGCGCTGGGTGCCGGTGTGGGTGCCGGTGTGCTGGTAAGCCGCTATTTTGGCGCTAAAAACTATGGCAAAATGAAAACCATTGTGTCAACGTCCCTGCTCAGCTTTCTGGTTTTGAGCGTTGTCCTTGGCGTTTTTGGCTTTAGCTTTTCCCGTGCTATGATGAGCGGCTTACAGGCTTGGGCGTGTTTGGCGCAGCCCTTGCCACGTTGATCGCACAGGGCATTTCTGCGGTGTTTTCTTGACACGGATATGATTGAAAAATACAGAGGTATAACTGTTTTCTCAAAACCCGCAGAATTTGAATATAAAAACACATCTTTCACCTTGCTTGACACACCTGGTCATGTCGATTTCTCAGCGGAAACTGAGCGTGCATTACAGGTGCTTGATCTTGCTGTGCTTGTTATAAGTGGCACAGACGGTGTGCAGAGCCATACTCAAACTCTTTGGAGGCTGTTAAAGCGTTATAACGTCCCAACCTTTGTTTTTGTGAACAAAATGGACTTGGACGGTGCTGATAAAACCTTCGTCATGAACAGTTTAGAGGGTCGTCTTGGCAGTGGATTTGTGGATTTCTGCCGTATGAAGTCCGAAGTCGCAGAGGATTGTGCCCTTTTTGATGAAAATATTATGAATGAGTTTCTTGAAACGGGATCAATGTCTGACAAGATACTGTCAGATGCCGTGGCTCATAGAAAAGTATTTCCATGCTTTTTCGGCTCAGCTTTAAAATCGCAGGGCATAGAAAAATTTATGAACGCCCTTGCAGAGCTTGCACCGTGTGTATATGACAGCGGTACTTTTGGTGCAAAAGTGTATAAAATTTCAGAGGACGGTGGCTCACGCCTGACTTTTATGAAGATAACAGGTGGCTGTCTTAAGGTTAGAGATCTAGTAGATTACACATCGGCTGACGGTGAAAGCTTCTCAGAAAAGGTCAGCAGGATAAGAATATATTCAGGGGCAAAATATCGTAATGCGGATAACGCTGTAACTGGCGTTGTTTGCGCTGTTGAAGGGTTGACTAAAACTTATGCAGGGCAGGGATTTGGTTTTGAGCAGGATTCTGCAAAACCACTGCTGGAGCCTGTTCTTACCTATCGTGTCGAGCCTGTGTGTGATTTGGATATGCACACTCTGCTGTCGTATTTCCGTGTGCTTGAAAAATGAAGATCCACAGCTTCACGTCGATTGGAATGAACAGGCGAGATTCATGTCAGTATAATGGGCGAGGTGCAGCTTGAAATACTGAAAAGCCTCTTCAAGCGGCGCTTTGATATCGACATTGATTTTGGCGAGGGAAGCATTGCATACAAAGAAACTATTGCAGAGTCTGTCTACGGCTATGGTCACTATGAGCCGCTCAGGCATTATGCTGAGGTGCATTTGAAGCTTGAGCCGCTGGAGCGTGGCAAGGGTCTGCGTTTTGCAACGGAATGCAGTGAAGATACGCTGGACAAAAACTGGCAAAGACTTATTCTTACCCATTTGCAGGAGAAAAAGTATCTTGGCGTTCTCACAGGCTCTGCTATTACAGATATGAAAATAACGCTCGTTTCGGGAAGAGCGCACCTTAAACACACAGAGGGCGGCGACTTCCGTCAAGCAACATATCGTGCCGTCAGACAGGGACTTAGAAACGCAAAGTCCGTTCTTCTTGAGCCTTATTACAGCTTCACACTTGAAGTGCCACAGCATGGGACGTGCTATAACAGATATACAGAACATGGGCGGAGTTTTCTCACAGCCGGAGGTATCGGGCGAATTTTCCGTTATAAAGGGAAGCGCACCGGTGGCGGAAATGCGTGGATATCAGTCGCAGGTCATAAGCTACACCAAGGGCGTTGGAAAGCTGATATGCACTTCTGACGGTTACCGTGAATGTCATAATACAGAAGTTGTGCTTGAAGAATATGGCTATGATCCTGACAGAGATCTTGAAAATACGGCAGATTCTGTATTTTGCTCTCATGGCGCAGGTTACAATGTCAAATGGAACGAAGTTCCTGATAAGCTTCACATACCTCCAGAGGACAAACGCAGGCAGGTTTCTCAGGCACAGTCATACGCTCGTGCCGAAGATTTTGTAAGACGTGCAGCAAGCGACAAAGAGCTTATGGAGATATTTGAGCGCACTTACGGAAAGATAGTTCGTGATAAGCACTATGCGATGCGCAGACCTGAAAAGTCTGTAAAGTCAGCGTCAAAGCCGAAGCAGATATACTCAGGCGTGGAATATTTGCTGGTTGACGGCTATAACATAATTTTCTCTTGGGACGAGCTGAAAAAGGCTGCCAACGAGAGCCTTGACCTTGCACGAAGTATGCTTGTAAACAGGCTTTGCAACTATCAGGGATACAAGCAATGTGAGCTGATACTCGTCTTTGACGCATACAAGGTCAAAGAGCAGGAGCGTGTAGTGGAAAATTACCACAATATTAGTATAGTTTACACCAAAGAAGCCGAAACGGCTGACACTTATATCGAACGCACTGCTCACAAGCTCAGCCGAGAGCATAAGGTAAGGGTCGCCACATCTGACGGCATGGAGCAGGTCATAATCATGGGCAGCGGTGCTTTCAGAATGTCAGCTCAGGAGCTTCACGAGGACGTTATCCGTGTGGAAAAAGAGATAAGAGAATATATCTCAATATGAAATAAAAAAAAAAACGATTTTCTGAAAATAAACAGAAAATCGTTTTTTTTTATCTTTTCCTTTTCTTGGACTTTATTTTTTATCTCAGGTATTGCTAAGTTGTCGAATATTACGCCTGATTCGTTATTATTTTCGTTTTCATCATTCTCAGTTTTTACATCTTCAACGTGAACTTCTGGAAAAGCAAGGTTATCTGTATAACAGTCAAGATGTTTGTTCTTTTTGTTCATATTCTTTTCCTCCGTTAATTAATAAAGTTGATAAATCCTGTTATAACAAGGCTGTTTATAAAATCGGCAAACATACTTCCGACAATAGGAACAAGCATATAAGCCTTTATTGAAGGGGCAAATTTTGCTGTTAAAGCCTGCATATTAGCCATAGCGTTTGGCGTTGCACCCATTCCGAATCCGCAAGTTCCTGCCGCAAGCACTGCCGCATCATAGTTTCTGCCCATTATATTATATACGATAAAGTATGAGAACATTGCCATAAGAAGCACCTGTGCAACAAGCATGATTATCATAGGCAATGCAAGCTCGGCAAGCTGCCAGAGTTTCAATGTTATCATGGCTATTCCGAGAAAAAGCGAAAGACAAATACCACCAATATCATTTATTTCACCCATGTGTATGTGTATTTTACCGCTGTATTCACCGATGTTTCTCATAAATGCTGCAACGATCATTGATCCGATATACACAGGAAAAGTCATGCCTGAATATGAAAGCACCCATGATACAAACGTGCCTATTCCCATTGCTATCGCAAGCTGATAAGCTGCAGGTGCATACATGCTTACAGAACGGTGATGTTTTTGTTCGTCTTCGACAAGTATAGAGTCGTCCTCAGGAATAACAGTTTTCAGCAGATCGTGTTTGAGTATAAGCTTTCTGCCGATAGGTCCGCCCATTACAGAGCCTATAATCAATCCAAAAGTAGCCGCTGCTGTGCAGAGGCTTGTTGCTCCTTGCTGACCAAGGTCCTCAAGCACTGTGCCAAAAGCACCTGACGTTCCGTGACCGCCTACCATAGGGATAGATCCTGTACACCCTACCAGTGAGCTTACTCCCAATAGCTTTGAAAGTCCTACGGCAACCGCATTCTGCGCAAATATCAGCACTATCAGGCATAATAAAAATATAATAAGACTTTTACCTCCTGCTTTCAAAACTTTAATGTTTGCCTGAAAGCCAACGGAAGTGAAGAACATGACCATGCAAACCGTTTTTAGCGTTTCATCAAACTGAAATTCGACTATTCCTGCGACGTGAAGAATACATGATATGATAGCAAAAATAATTCCGCCGATGACAGGAGAGGGAATACAGAAGGTTTCAAGAAATCTGACTTTTTCTTTTTGAGAAATCCCCTAAATACAAGACTCCTACTGCCACCGCAAGAGTTTGATACATATCCACATTTATTGTTTTCAAATTTTATCCTCCTCTGTTATAGCAGTTCCAATGCTGTTATAATATTCCACTGCCCCTTTATGAAAAGCACACGGGATATTATCTGTCGCAAATTTTGTGTCATTATTCGCAAATGAGATCCTTTTCTTTATCTGGTCATTTTCCTCAAAAAGCATTTTCGTGATATCTGCTACAGTGTCGCTGTCCATCTTTTGGCTTGCCACAAGAACAGCCTTTACGCCAACAGTCTTGACGTCCTCGTCAATGCCTTTATAAGTTCCTGCCTTTATTACAGTTTCATAGTATCCGTCATAAAGATTCGTCATATATGATATTGTTCTGTCATCAAGAGGCAATATTCTTATATTCATTTCCTCAGAAAGCTGTGTTATAACATCACATGGAGCACCAAGTACCACGAAAAATGCATCGATAGAGCCGTTTTTAAGTGCCTCAGCAGACTTCTGATAGTTCATGTTGCACACATCTATCATATTATAGTCAAGACTTACAGAGTTTAAAATGTATTCAGCATTTTTTGCTACGCCAGAATCTTCTTCGCCCACAGAGACCTTTTTTGCCTTTAAGATCAGCAGGAGTTTGAATATCTGAGTCAGCCGGAACGATTATCTGAAAAGACTCCATGTAAAGAGCCGCAACTGCACGGACGTTGTTTATTTTGTTACCATTAAAATCTCCTGTGCCATTCACTGCTTCAGACAGGACATCGCTCTGGACTATTCCCATGTTGATAAAGCCGTCCTTTAAAAGCCTCATGTTAGCCTGAGAACCAGCCGTTCTTATATTTGTGATGTTTTCATCAATATCACTGAGAGTGTCAGCAAATTTATAATATATACCACCTTCGTTGCCGGATCCCAGTTTTATCTCAGAGCGTTTACAGCAAGAGCAGAACATTGTAAGTATAGCAACTGTAACAATAAATATTATTGTATTTTTTATTTTTCGCAATCCGATCATTCCTTTCTAAAATATTCAAAAAGTTATCCTACTGATATTATCATATCCATATTTGCATTAAACATATATTTCATATGAAAAAATCACCTATCAGCTTTTTTTTTGTAATATCATTGAAGTTAAAAAAGCCACACCGAGCGTGGCTTTCTTCCTCTAATATAGACAGTAAACAAATTTTGCATTAAGAAGCTTAGCACCCGAAAGCTTTGGCAGGACGATCTTGTCCTTTACGATTTCAAAATAAGAAAGTGCAGTTTCGAGTTCCTCATCAGATATTACTGAGTTGCTCATTTCCGCTTTGACTGCAAGTTCTCCGATATATTTTATCATATGAGAGAAATCATTGATTTGCATTTCCTGGCATTTTTCTGTTAACCTGTCACAAAGCTGTAAGTCTGTAATATTTCTGCTGTCGGCAATGCCTATAAGCTTTAAATATTTGAGCATATAGCGATATACCGCCACAGTGCGTGATCTATTGTCCCCATTACTTAGTTCCGAACGCATTTTCTTTACTTTTACATCTCTATGGACTACAACGCCGAAGGCTATAAGCAGAAGTCCGCCCAGTGTGATGAAAATTCCTACAAATGAGCCATGGTCGCTGTTGTTTTCTGTTACTCTTGATGAAACAGAAGTTTTCCCTCACTCCGGCACCATGTCCGTTGCTTGCAGAATTTGTTTTCTTTGTTGTTGAAGCTTTTGAACTGTTTGCAGGCTTTTTAGTAACCACTGAAGTAGTGCCACCCTGACCGCCATTTTGTGTGGTAGTCGTAGGCTTGCTTTCTGTGCTTTTAGTCGTTGTAACTTCCTTAGGGTCTTTCTCTTGTTGTGTAAGATTAGGATTATCATTATCATAACCTGGTGTGAATTCTGCAGGATACCAACCTGCATTGTCTATAAATACCTCAGCCCATGCGTGCGCACATTTGTCCTTTACACTTACCTCGTATGTTGAATCATCTTCAGGCTCATCGAGCTGTGAATTACGCACCACATATCCCTCTACATATCTTGACGGATAGCCAAACATTCTTAAAAGCTCTGCACCTGCTGTTGCGAAATATGAACAATAGCCCTCCTTTTGTGTACCTAAAAAATAATCTATGAAATCTTCACCTTTTGGAGTAACACCGGTTCAAGGGTATAAGTGAAGTTATCAGAGAAATAGTTTTTTTATTGCAGTGCTTATTTCTTCATAAGTCCAATCACCCTTGTGGTAAATATCCACGCCAAGATATTCACTAAGTATCTCTTTATATGCCTTATCAAGCTCGTCAGACTTTGAAACGTCCATATATTTTTGGTGAACAAACTCTGAGTAAGCGTCAACACCTCTGTCCTTATTAACAGACAATGCAGGCACTTCTGTGGCTATAGCCTCAGGGAGAGCTTCAAGCCTTTCTTCTATAAGAGAGGGGTCAAAATAGTAAAGAGAATACTTTGTTGAACTTAATTTGACATATGACTCAGTGGTAGGACGCATTTTTTTTATCGTCTGTGTTTCCATCACTTGAATATAAAGAAGCGTATGGCGCATACACAAATTTCTTGCTTGCGCCGAGAACAGATACAGAAATCTGAGCAGGGGTCAGATCCGCATATTTGCGTTGGATAAGGTCATAATCCAGATCCTGCACCCATATCTTGCCTTGCTCAAAATCATCAGAGAAGGTGTCTTCATTGCCATTCACGTCAACAGGAGTCCAGCTATTGTCGTTATAAACGCCTGCTACATATCCACGGAGATATAGTGTATTAGAGAATTTTGGAGTGACCACTTTTAGTGCTGTTGAGCCGTTGAAGCTAATGCCTGCTGTCTTTCCAAGAACGCCTCCGTTTGTGCCACCAACTGTTTTTATACCAAATAGATCAAATCCGCCGTCATAATCTGAAAAAGCATTTCTCAGGAGAGAGAGAAATTTGACACTGCTGTAGAAATATCATGTCTGTATTTTGCAAATGACTCAGGACGTGTAAAGCCTGTTATTGCTGAAAAAAGCATAATAACTACAAGTACCAACGAGCTTAAAATAGCCGTGAATTTCATGAATACGTTATAGAAACAAGCTTTTTGCTTTTCAGATGTAAAATAAAACGTGCGTTTTCGCTCATGCACCGCAAAGGTGTTTTTTCTTCCTGCCTTGTTAGTTGTGTGGTTTATTATGTGCAGTGCAAGCACTGTCACCCAGCATACAAACAGACCAATAACAGTCCACATTGACGGCTCCCAGCCCCAATACATTCCAAGCTCGAAAACAGGAAATGTAATGATGAACAGCAGTGGAAAATCTATCCTATAAAGGCAGGCTGCTGCCGTTCCAAGGCAAACAAGAGTTATAAAAAATACAAAAAAATTTGACGCAAGATATGGGTAGTCGATAGTAGAAATTCCACTAAGCTGAACGCCAAGAGTTGAGTTAGGTTGATTTGCCCTTGAAAGATATCTGTCTATAACAACGAACAAGCCGTATTTTATTGTAGATATCCTGCTCACAAGGTAAATTACATGAAGTATCATCACACCAAGTGCAGAAAACTTAATTATCTTGTGTGACGATTTCATCAGACCAAACACAAGTGAAAGCATGGCGGAGTAATATATGATCGTGGTCTTGTATATTTCCATATCAAGGAATGATACTGCCATAAACGCTGTGCATATGGTCGCCACAAAGGTCAGAAGTATCTGAAACCATAGAAATGAGCCTGAATTATGCTCACGCTCACAATTCATAAGGATATCTCCGTCAATGCAGATACCATTGCTGCTGATAAATCCTATATCTTTGTTTTTGCTTTTTATTCTTTTCTTTTTCATGTTGTCACCTTTATAGACATATTTCCTGTATGCTTTCGGCAACGTGTTTTGCAGTAACGTTCACGACCTCTGCAAACTCATCGTTTATAACGTCGTCTTTCTTTTTGTTTGTGATAAGCATATAGGAATAGCGGAACGCCAGATCATTATCGTTCATAACGCCGCTGAGATTGCTGTTATATGCGGGAGAAAAATACATCAAGTGACCGCATTTATATCTCTCAGGTTCATTGATGTAATTTATCATAGACAGGTCAGGCTCATCATAAACAGAAGCCTGCAACAGCAGACTTATAAGCAGCCTTGCACTTTCTTCGTCTGTAACGTTCACTACTTCGCTGTTATCTTTCTTTTTTTATCATACCACACTACCTTATGAGGTGTGTCATTTTCTATGAGATAATAGGATATAGACGCTATAGCCTCTACAAGAGTATCATATACGAGCATATAATCGTCTGTATTTGTATCAAGGTGGAGATCTGCCATAAGCACGATAGAATTTGATATTGGCAGAGAGTAATCCTTGACCATAGTCTTATCCTGCTTTGCAGTAAGCTTCCAGTGTATCCTGTTTATTTTGTCACCATCATGATATTCGTGTATATCAAAAATCTCAGAGGGATCATCGCCCTTTGAGGTCTTGGAATAATCATCGGTTTCAAGACCCATTTCAGCATAATTGGCAATGTTGTTTTCGATAGGTATATAGTCAGGAACTATAGTGAAAGTACTTTCGCCAAAAAGTCTGGAAGCAGCGTCGGTACTTACTCTTATCTTGAAAAGCTTCAGCATATCCACAATGCGACAGCGGCCATAATGCTTTGCAGAAACGTGCAAAGTAAGATACTGAACATCATCAGGATAAAGGGGAGTGTTTATCTTCATTGTATTTTTGTCGCCGTCAAGAGTGTTGTAATATTCTATCTCTATAATCATATTGGCAACAGGCAACTTTGAGCGGTTTTGCAATCTCAACACAACAGGTATCTTTGACGATCTGCCTGCGGTTTTCTGAGTGTTCACAAAACCAACGCTTATTTTCTTTGACATTTTTTGAGCATAACGAATAAGATAATAGGCATAACAAGTAAAAATGCAAAGAGATAAAAAGAGAAGCTACCCACATATAATATATAGAAAAAGATAGAGGCAATAAATAATATTATATATAAAACCAGCATTTGCTCCTCCGTTACTTGCTAACTCTAGGAACCTGAACTGAGGACAGTATTTCAAGCATTTTGCGTGATAATTAAATACAATAATGGATATCTGCGTATGTAGGAGAATACAAATATCTTGTACTAAAATGCAGGCTCACAGCATAGTTATTTCATAGGACAAGTCTTGTACTAAAAAAAGGAGCGTGAAAAAATGATAAGAGAAGTCAGCAAGATAAAATACGTTTACGAACTGCTCACCCCTCGCATAAGGGGAGCAATTATGTCAATGCCAGAAATAGAGCGTGACAGGATACAGGAAATAAGGCTTCGCAGAGGTAGACGGCTGTCTGTTACCATATTCTCGAAAGAGTATTTCGTTAATGATAACGGCAGACTAATGAACAATATCGGGGATAGCGTTCAAGTTACCACAGATGATATTGAAACTATCTATCAGCGAGCATTTCAGAACTCTCTTCACAGCTTTCACCGTGAGATAGCAAGAGGGTACATAACGGTTTCAGGAGGGTGCAGAGTAGGCTTCTGCGGAACTGCCGTCCTTGATCCTGCAAGGAGTTATGCCGTGGAGTCGGTAAAAAATATATCTTCTCTTAATATAATGGTGGCTCGTGAAATTATAGGCAGTTCAGACGAGATATATGCAAAATGCTTTTCTGACAAACCAATGAGCCTGCTTATTGCTTCACCGCCATCGGGAGGAAAAACTACAGTGCTTCGTGATCTAGCAAGAAAGCTTGGCGAACGCTGGCGTGTTGCGCTTATAGACGAGCGAAACGAGTTTGCCGCAACAGTGGCAGGTGAGCCGCAAAATCTTATAGGTGCAATGACGGACGTGTTTAATTCCTACAACAAATATGAGGGCATAATGACGGCTGTCAAGGTCATGTCACCGCAAATACTCATATGCGACGAGATAGGTTCTTCTGAGGACAACGAAGCTTTGCAGTATGCGCTCAACTCAGGAGTGAAGCTTATTGCTTCATGCCATGCTTCAAGCCTTGATGAGCTTAAAAAGCGGCGTTATATCTCAAAACTCATAAAAGACAAGGCTTTCGACGCACTTGCAGTACTAGGCACAGGAACAATGTGTGGCAGACTGGTATCATTTACAAAAACAGGAGCATGAAATGATAAAGCTAATAGGCTGTGTGCTGATCATATCCGCCTGCACACAAATGGGCTGTGCAATGGCGTTGGACAAGATATGGCAAATGAAATATCTCAAGCTTCTCAGACGGTTGATATTTGAAACAAGGGCAATGGTTGAGGGTGGAATGACTTTCGGAAATTATCTTAAAGCTTAGCTTGCAGAAGGATTATTCTGACTTTACATTTTTGTCGCAAGATACCTCTTCGCCTGATGTCCGCAGAAGAATAACCGAGGATATATATAAGTCAAAGCTTTTTGACAATGAAATCAGGCAGACCGCCATAGATTTTTTTGAAAAACTCGGTACAACAGACATAAATGGACAGCTTGCATACATTTCCATGAACCTTGCCGCACTTGATGAGCAGATAAGCAGACTTTCAGAGAATTTCACCTCACAGGTGCGGCTTTGCAGAGCTTTGGGCGTTCTCAGTGGGGCTTTTATCGCTATTCTGCTAATATAGCCATAGCAAAGGATAACCATAATGAAGGGAACAAAATTTTATGGACATAGATCTTATTTTCAAAATCGCTGCCATAGGAATTATCGTTGCCGTGTTAAATCTCTTGCTGAAACGAGCGGAGCGTGACGAGCAGGCAATGATGACAACTCTTGCAGGGCTTATTGTCGTTCTGCTTATGATAGTAAGGCAGATCGGAAATCTATTTGAAACGATAAAAGAAGTGTTTGGATTGTATTAATGAAAATATTTACAATAGCGTGCTTTTGTATTTTCTCAACCATAGTGTGCAAAGCCATTGAGAAAGACAGCCGTGAAATAAAATATGCGGCTGTGCTTGCAGCGGCGGCACTGGTGCTTTTTCATTCGGTAGCATTTGTGAAAGATCTTATCTCTGTATTTGAGGACCTTTTCACTCTTTCAGGAATCGACAATATGTATCTTAGCATACTGTTCAAGTCACTTGGTATCTGCTATATCGTACAGCTTGCATCTGATTATTGTAAGGACTGCGGAGAAAACGCACTTGCGTCACAGGTCACTTTGGCAGGAAAGCTTGCAATGCTTTCGGTATCGCTGCCGCTTTTCAAAGCATTTGTAGAAATAGTAAAAGCATTGCTTATATAGGATTAACATATGAAAAAATAATTGCCACTGTCATCATAGTCCTTCGGTCATGTTTACACCACAGGGAGTATATGCAGACAGTGAGGAACAGAACAATGAATATTATGACAGGCTCATAAGCGAAATAAACGAGGGACTTTCTTTTGAGGGTGATGAAGATGTAAAAACTGTACTTGAAGATAATAACATCACTTTGGAAGATCCGTCCTCTGCCGCAAATATAAGTGCTTCTGATGTGATAAAGCATATATTTGAAAGCTTTACCGCTGCTTTGCGAAGCCCTCTTATAATGCTCGGGAAAATAACAGCCGCCACTATGCTCTGCGTGTTGGTAAGGTCAATGTCAGCCGAGGGTACGGTGGACAAGGTATTCACGCTCATATGTGTTCTTACCACAGTGCTTGTTATAAGCGATACTGTCACCGACAGTCTTTATTCTGTAAAGACTTCCATGGAACAAATGAACAGCTTCATGATGTCCTACATACCCATATTTTCAAGCGTGGCGACAGCAGGCGGTAGTGCGGCGGCAGGAGCAGGCTATTACAGCGTTATGCTGATAATATGTGAAACAGGTATATTGGCAGATACGATACTTGTGCCGTTTTTGTCGGCAGTGCTTGCAGTGACCCTTGTTTCTGCAATAAACCCATCTCTTGACCTTGGAAGTCTTGCAGAGTCGGTGAAAAAGCTGGTCATATGGTTGCTTGGCATTGTGATGACTCTTTTTACAGGGCTGTTATCTATTCAAAGCTTTGCAGGAGCGGCGGCTGATAATCTCTCCGCAAGAGCCGTTAAGTTTGCGGCTTCAAGCTTTATACCTGTCATAGGTGGCTCGGTCTCCGAAGCTTATTCAGCGGTAAAGGGAAGTATAGGCGTAATAAGAACAAGCGTCGGCGTGATAGGGGTTATAATAATGTCTGTGATAGTTGCGAAACCTTTGCTTACGCTTCTTGCAGTAAAACTTGCAGTGTGGATAGGCGCTACCATAAACGATATTTTTGGCATAAGCAACAGTGGTGGACTTCTTAAAAGCATAAACTCGGTTTTATCAATTGGTGTGAGCATCCTTGCGGCTTATTCTATAATGTTCGTTATTTCCACATCAGTTGTAATAATGACAGCCATGAACACAGGAGCTTAAAATGAATACAGTTAAATCAGTGATATTTATTGCCTGCATTATAGGCGTGATAACTTCTATGACAGATATTGCCACACCTGAGGGAACTTTGAAAAAACAACTTAGATCGGTGCTTGCTGTGATACTTTTGCTTGCGGTCATAACGCCTGTAATGGGACATGGCTTCAAAGTCACCCTAAGCGATTATACAGAGCTTGCAGATCTGCCTGAGTTTGATAGCGTTTCAACAGCGACGAAACTTTATTATCTGTCCGAATCCGAGAGCAGGCTTGAAGAATATTTTTGGATAAGCTGAATAAGAATGGCATAGAAAACATCAGAGTGGACATAACCACAGATATAAATGAATATAATGAAATAAAGATAACAGCGGTAAGGGTATATCTGACTAAAACAAGCGACAGAGGACTTGTTGAAAAGCTTATTGCAGAAGATCTGCCTGATACTCAAGTTATCGTGCAGGAGGAATAAACGTTGCTGAAAAGTAAAGTTGAGGGGAAAATAAAGGCTCTTAAAAAGCTTCCTATGAAAACGAAGATAGTGATAGCCGTAGGTCTTGCAGGGATATTACTTATATTTGTTTCTGAGATGTTTCCTGCTAAAAATACGGCAGAGAGCAAGAGCGTTCCCACGGAAAGCGTTGCCACTGATGATACGGACAGCTACAAAAAGCAGATAGAAAAAGAGCTTAAAGATGTTCTTTCTCAAGTCAGGGGAGTTGGCGAGTGCGAGGTAATGGTGACAGTTGAGGGAACTACCGAATATGTTTATGCCGAAAATCTTACCAAAAGCACAGACAATAATGGTGACAGAACAAGCGACAGGTATGAAAACGAGATAGTAATAACTGATAATGACGGCAAAAAGGAGGCTTTGGTCAGAAAAATAATAAAACCGCAGATATGCGGCGTTGTCATTGTTTGCGAAGGAGGTGGAGATATAAAAGTAAACGAACGTGTGCTTAAAGCGGTTTCGACAGTACTAGGTATATCAAGCAGTAAGATCTGCGTTGAGGGCAGAAAATAACAGAAAGAGGTAATAAAGATGAAAAAACCGACCATGATAATAGGCAAAAAGCAGATAATCCTTGCAGGAATGACGCTGATACTCGGTCTTGCAGTATACATAAATTATGCAGTATCGACCTCAGACGGCAAGATAAAGGCGACGGACGTTGTGAAAAGTCAAAGCGTGAATTACGGCGACGCACAGCTCGTAAGCACTGACAGCACTTCAGATTATTTTGCACAGGCAAGAATAGACAGAATGAATTCAAGGGACGAGGCGGTAGAAACATTAAAGAATATAATGAACGGCGGCGATTCCACAGAGGAAGAAAAGAAAGTCGCTGAAGAAGAAGCTTCAGCCATGACAGGGCTCATGGAGTCGGAGAGCAAGGTAGAGACACTCGTGAAAGCAGCAGGCTTTGAGGACTGTGTTGTTTATCTTGACGGTGACAACGCAAATATCGTTGTAAAGACCGACAGCGACGGGCTTGTTGCAAGCGAAGCGGCACAGATAAAAAGATATCCTCCTTAGCGAAGTTTCAGTTGCAAATGAAAACATCAGAATTTATGATGTAGAATAAAATTTGTCAGCAAATAAAAAAAAAGTCCTTCAAAATACTTGTAACCTATTGATTTTTATGATATAATGGTTGTAAGTATAGATTGAAGGATTTCTTTTTTTTTATATCTAAAAAAGGGAGGCTTGGATAAATATGAATGATGTTTCAAAGAAAGTAGAAAAAAAGCCTGCACATAAGTCAGGACGTTATAGCGCAGATCGTTACAAACTCTGTTAATGAGATAGAGGGCGTTTATGGTATCGCTCCTGTTATGAAGACTCCACGTCAGCTCTGGTTTAGACAGGAAAATTTCGGCAATATCAGGATAGGCCTTGTTGACGATGTGCTGTCAGTGTCTAGTATAATACTTTGCCGTGGAGCTAAGGCGGTTTCCGTTGCCGAGGAGATACAGGATAAAGTAAAAAGTGCAGTTCAGAATATGCTCGGACTTACAGTTGCAAAGGTAAATGTGACCATATGCGGAGTTGACCTTTCGGAAAAGGAATAGGATTCAGACAAATATAAGATGAAGGAAGTGTTTTTGTGCCAATTAAAAGGCGTGAAATAAGAGAATCAGCATTTTTGCTGATATTTGAGAAAAATGTTTAGACAGGACGAGGAGCTTGACGATATTTTCATGTCTGCCATGGAAGTGAACGAGATCATCGTAAATGATGAAGTTAAAAAGCTCGTGAAAAATGTTTGCGAAAAGCAGGACGAGATCGACAGCATAATCAGCAAATTCAGCAACAAGAGAACTGTTGAAAGAATACCTAAGATAAATCTTGCAATACTCAGACTTGCTATTTACGAGGCAATATATGAGGAGAACGTTCCTGTGAACGTTGCCATAAGCGCTGTGGCTCTTGCAGGAAAATATGCCCTCGAGCCTGACGTTTCATTTGTAAACGGTGTGCTTGGCTCATTTGCAAAGGAACAAGAGGAAAAGCAGTGAGTTTTGTACTCGGAATAGACACAAGCAATTATACCACTTCATGTGCACTGCTTGATACTGCGGATATGAGCATCAGGTCATGCAAAAAACTTCTTCCTGTCAAGCAGGGAGAGCGAGGGCTAAGACAATCCGACGCTGTGTTTCACCATACGAAACAGCTTCCAGAACTTATGAAACAGCTTTTTGATAAAAGGTATGATTTAAGTGCAGTTGGGTATTCTTATGCACCAAGGTGTGCAGAGGGTTCGTATATGCCTTGCTTTCTTGTTGGAGAAAATGTTGCACAAGCTGTGTCACTTGCCTGTGGAGCTGACCTTGAAAAGACTTCGCATCAGGTGGGACATATACTTGCGGCACTTTATTCCTGCGGAAAGCTGGATATGCTCAGTTCTGATAAGCCTTTTGCGGCTTTTCACGTCAGTGGTGGCACCAGATCTTCTTTTTGTGCGAGCCTGACAAGGCTAAGTTGATAAATATAACTCAGATCGGCGGAAGCCGTGATCTTAAAGGCGGACAAGCCATAGACAGAACAGGCGTAAGGCTTGGGCTGTCTTTTCCATGTGGTAAAGAGCTTGAAAGGCTTGCGTCTGAAAGCGAACATAAAATAAAGCCAAAAGCATCAGTTGACGGGCTTTATTGTTCTCTTTCTGGAATAGAAAATCAGTGCATGAAGCTTATAGACGAGAGCTGTTCGGTGGCTGATGTTGCGGCATACTGTATTGATTGTGTGTGCCTTGCGGTGGAGAAAATGACAGTTAATCTTCGCCATGAGTATAAGGATATACCTATTATATATGCAGGCGGTGTGATGTCTAATCGCTTTATAAAAAGCAAGCTTGAAAAGTACGGCAGCTTTGCTGAGCCTGAGTTTTCAAGTGATAACGCAGTGGGCGTTGCGGTCTATGCTGCGATCAGGAAAGGGAAGATCAAAATATGAGTTCAGTTATCACTGTTTCTCAGCTAAACAGATATCTTGCTTCAAAACTGCGGTCTGACCTTAAGCTGAAAGGCATTGCCGTCAAGGGCGAGATATCCAATTTTAATATACATTACAAATCAGGTCATGCCTATTTTACAGTAAAGGACAGCAGTTCTGCGCTTAAAGCTGTTATGTTTTCAAGCAGTGTTTCAAGGCTTAAATTCGTGCCTGAGGACGGCATGAGCGTGCTTGTTATGGGCAATATAGAGGTCTATGAGCGTGACGGTGTTTATCAGATAATAGCTACGGAGATATCACCTCTTGGATTGGGCGTTATGCACGTTCAGCTCGAACAGATCAAGAAAAAGCTTGAGAAAATGGGCGTATTTGATGTGAACAAAAAAAAAAATACCCCTTGTTCCAAAGAAGATAGCTGTTGTTACGTCGCTTACTGCGGCGGCTTTGCAGGATATAATCCATATAGCTGAAAGGCGTTATCCTGTGTGCAATATCGAAGTTTATCCTGCGCAGGTGCAGGGTACGGCGGCAGCACAAACTATATGCAAAGCACTTTCGGCGGCTGATAAAAGTGGTGCAGATACCATAATTTTAGCTCGTGGCGGTGGCTCTAGCGAGGATCTTATGGTGTTCAATGACGAGGCTGTGGCGCTGGCTGTTTACGCCTGCAATACACCTGTGATATCGGCTGTAGGTCACGAAACTGACACCACCCTTGCAGACTATGCCGCAGATATGCGTGCACCAACTCCGTCAGCGGCGGCTGAGATTGCTACCCCTGACAAGGCGGATATACTTAATGCTGTGAGGCTTTTAAGGCAAAAGCTTGACAAGGCTATGGAGCTTAAACTTGATAAGGCTGTGTCACAGATAGAAAGCTGTGATAAGCTTTTGAAATTATATTCTCCTGAAAAGAGATTAGAGCAGAGCGAAAAAGCAGTGTGCGACCTTGAAGAAAGGCTGTCACAGATCATGGAACGCAGGCTTGAAAAGCTGTCAGTAACTTGACGGCTATGTTTCTTCTCTGAATATGCTTAGTCCGTTCAATATTCTGGGCAGGGGATATGCTATCGTTCAGAAAGACGAAAGCGTTGTCGACAGTGTATCAATGCTGAACGTTGGCGACGAGGTAGACATAAAGCTGTCAGACGGCAGTGTGTCTGCTAAAATAACATTTGTCAAATGAAAGGCTGTTTAAAATGACTTTTGAAGAAAATCTTACAAGACTTAATGATATAGTTGGTCAGCTTGAAAATGACAAGCTTCCTCTTGAGAAAGCTTTGGAACTTTATAAAGAGGGGATAGATCTGTCGGTCGACTGCAAAAAAAGCCTTGAAAGTGCAAAGCTTTCCGTAAAGGCTATGAACGGAGATAATAGTGATGAATGATATGAACAAAGCCACACTTGATTATTATGTGGAGCTTATAGATAATAAACTGCTGGAGCTTACCCACTCAAAGCCTGAGCTTCAGGGTCAGGTAGTTGAGGCTATGGAGTATGCAGGCAGGGGGCAAAAGGCTCAGACCTGTGCTTATGCTTGAATTTTGCCGTATGTGCGGCGAGCGTCAGCCTGAGAAGTATGCAGAGATAGCTTGTTCTATTGAACTTATACACACTTTTTCTCTTATACACGACGATCTGCCTTGTATGGACGATGATGATTACAGACGTGGAAAGCCCTCATGTCATAAAGCTTTTCCTGAAAATATCGCACTCCTTGCAGGCGATGCACTGAATACTCTTGCTTTTGAGGTCATAGCCAACAGTGCCATGAACGGCGTTATATCTGCTGACAAGGCTGTTATGCTTATCTCTGTGCTGGCAAGAGCAGTAGGCACTGACGGCATGATAGGCGGTCAGGTGATAGACCTTAAATATGAAAATAAAGAAATAGATGTTGATACACTGAATATTTTGCAGACCTGCAAAACAGGCGCACTTATTGAAGCCGCTTGTGTAATGGGCGTTATTCTCGGCGATAAGCTTGAGGCTATCCCTTTGCGGCAGACTATGCTCAGTCAATGGGCAGAGCATTTCAGATAGTTGACGCTATCCTTGACGTGACAGGCACTTTTGAGGAGCTTGGCAAGCCTATCGGCAGTGACAGCGAACAGCATAAAAACACATATGTATCCCTTCTTGGACTTGACAAGTCAGAACAGATAGCAAAACAACTGACAGTTCAAGCACTGGGTCATCTTAAATATTTTGAGGATAGCGTTTTCCTCACAGAGCTTACATCTGATATGCTTACAAGAAGAAGTTGATAAAAAGATTGGAGATCTAGATATAATGTCGGAAATAAAAAAGCCTGATATTTATAAAATGAATTTGCCTGCCGACCTGAAAAAGCTTTCCATTGCACAGTGTGAGGAGCTTTGCGGTGATATAAGGAAAATTCTTATAGATACGGTTTCAAAAACGGCGGTCATCTTGCGTCAAATCTTGGTACTGTGGAGCTTACAATGGCTATCCACAGAGTTTTTGAATCACTAAAGATAAAATCGTCTGGGACGTTGGTCATCAGGCATATACACATAAAATACTTACGGGTAGACTCAAAGAGTTTAAAACTCTCAGACAGGAAAACGGTATTTCGGGTTTTTGCAGACCTGACGAGTCAGTGCATGATGCTTTTTTATAAGTATTGCACAGCTCTACGTCTGTTTCTGCGGCGCTTGGGATCGCCACAGCAATGAAGCTGAGTGGTGATAAAACTCACCATGCTATAGCTGTAGTCGGTGACGGTGCTTCAACAGGTGGCGAGCTCTACGAGGGACTTAACAATGCAGGCAAAAGTGATACAAATATCATCGTTATCCTCAACTACAATGAAATGTCTATCTCAAAAAATGTTGGCGGAATGGCAAAATATCTTTCCTCCATGCGTACAAAAGAGAGCTATCAGCGCACAAAGGGCAGAGTAGAGAGAATGCTTGATAAGACGCCTGTTATAGGTAAACCTGTGAAAAATGCCGTTCGTAACTCCAAAAATGCGGTCAAGAACATGATACTTCACAGCACCATGTTTGAAGATCTTGGCTTTCACTATATTGGACCTATCGACGGACACAATCTTGAAGAACTTGAACAGGGACTTATGGCTGCAAAGGCAGTAAACAAGCCTGTTTTTGTTCATGTGAATACTATAAAAGGCAAGGGCTATGCTCCTGCAGAAGCTAACCCAGGAGAGTTTCACGGGGTCGGCTCCTTTGAGATAAAAACGGGCAATCCTGACGTCGTACTTTCTGACAGCTTTTCTTCTATAATGGGAAAAGAGCTTTGTGAAATGGGAGAAAAGAATAAGCGTCTTTGTGCAGTCACTGCGGCAATGAAATACGGTACGGGGCTTCAGTATTTTGCGAAGCGTTTTCCTGAACGCTTCTTTGATGTAGGCATTGCCGAAGAACACGCAGTTACTTTCTGTGCTGGGCTTGCTTCTATGAACTATGTACCTGTTTTTGCGGTGTACTCATCGTTTTTGCAAAGGTCATACCAACTTATCCATGATATGGCTATAGGAGGCTGTCATGCAGTTATATGCGTTGACCGCGCAGGTATAGTCGGTGATGATGGTGAAACACATCAGGGAATTTTTGATGTTTCTTTTCTTACCTCTGTGCCAAATATGAGGATATATTCTCCGTCTAATTATGACGAACTCAGACTGTGCCTGCATAAGGCTGTTGAGGACGACAGTGGCATTTGTGCTGTGAGATATCCAAGGGGCAGGGATCAATCGCTGTATGATACATCTGATCCTGTTTCAACTTACGTTTATCGTCATATAGAGGGCGCAAAGGTTCTGCTTGTTACATACGGCAGGCTTGCAAATGATCTTTTTACAGCTATAGAAATACTCAGAAATCGTGATATAAAGTGCGATGTTATTAAGCTCGTGAATATTTTCCCTATAGACAATGAGGTGGTTGATATAATGTCAGCCTACGATGCTGTGCTGTTCTTTGAGGAAGCTTATTACTGTGGAAGTTTCAGAGAAGTATGCTTCTATCTGCCCAAATGTGGCTCAGTTTGCTATTGACGGTTTCGTGAAGCACGGAAAATGTGATGTGCTACTTGACGAGCTTGGTTTTTCAGCAGAGAAAATGGCTGATACAGTTGAGGGCTTTTTGAAAGATGAGTGAAAGACTTGATGTGTATATAGTTACGAACTGCGGCGTAAAAAGCCGAGAACGTGCCAAGCAGCTTATAAAAAATGGATTTGTGTCGGTAAACGGCAAGGTCTGCGTCAAGCCTTCTATATTGGTTGATGAGAACGACGTGGTGAAAATGTATGGCCTGACGATATGAAGTTTGTCGGTAGGGGCGGGCTTAAGCTTGAACACGCCTGTGATGTTTTCGGGCTTGACTTGACAGGTAAAGTTTGTGCAGATATCGGTGCTTCAACCGGAGGATTTACTCAGTGTATGCTTGAACATGGCGCAGAATTTGTCTATGCGGTGGACGTGGGTCACGGACAGCTTGATGAATTGTGCAATGACAGCAGGGTGAAAAACTGTGAGGGCGTGAATGCACGATATCTGACAGCGAATTTTTTTTTTGACAGACCTGTGCAGTTCATAAGTGGTGACCTTTCGTTTATTTCTCTAAAACTTGTTATAAAATCCCTTTGCGATTGTCTTTGCGATGGCGGCGAAATGGTTCTTCTTATAAAACCTCAGTTTGAGGCTGGCAAAGGCCCTCAATAAAAAGGGTATCGTCAAAGATCGTAAAGACCATGTGAGAGTGATAACCGAGCTTCTTGGCTGTTTTCGAGCAGAGGGGCTTGCGGCTGAAAAGATAACAATTTCACCTGTTAAGGGCGGCGACGGCAATCTTGAATATCTTATTCTACTTAAAAACGCTGACATGACGGCTGACAAGCTTGGTCAGCTCAATATAAAAAGAATTTGTGAACGAAGCTTTTGATAGCTTCAAAGACTAAACACAAGAGTGGTAATATTATGAAAATTTATCTTTATCCAAATCTTGATAAAACTCATTGCTTTGAGTATACGACCGCAACATATGAAAGGCTGCATAAAAATGGTGCAAAACTTTTTATGGATACATGCTATAAGCACGTTTTCGGAAAGCTCGATATAACTTTCTGTAGCGAAGACGAGTGTGTAAAGCAGTGTGATATGATTATTGCGATCGGTGGTGACGGAACGATACTCAAATGCTCTCTTAAGGGCTGTGAGTTTGAGAAGCCTATACTTGGCATAAACTGTGGCAGACTCGGTTTTATGGCCTCTCTTGAACATTCACAGCTTGAATTGCTGGACAAGCTTTTTTCTGGAGAATATACCCTCAGCCGCCGAATGATGTTAAACGTAAATGTCGAATGTGGCAGTGAAAATAAGTCATATACTGCGCTTAATGATGTTGCAGTAACAAAAGCTGACGATTGTAAGATAGCCGATTTTGAGGTGTCAAAAACGGCAGACTTATTTCTTCACTTCGTGCAGACGGCGTTATACTTTCTACAGCCACAGGCTCAACAGCCTATTCAATGTCAGCAGGCGGACCTATAATCGAACCTGAAATGAAGTGTATAGAGTTCACACAGATATGTGCTCACTCGCTTTTTGCAAGATCTATGATACTTTCAGAGGACAGCGTTATGAAAGTCAAGTGTCACACTAACAGTGGCTCTCACGCAATCGTCAGCGTTGACGGTAATAATGTTTTCAGACTTTCGGCAGAGGACACTGTGATAGTATCAAAGTCAAAGTATTTTGTTGAAATCATAGATATAAGCGGCGGCAGCTTTTTTCTCGTCAATAAACAAAAAGCTTATGCAGCCGTTGAAGGAATCAGCGGAGGACGGCATATGAAAAATCAGCGTCAGAATTTGATAATGCAGATTGTCAAAGACGAAAATATCGGCACTCAGGAGGAACTTCGTGAAGCGCTTAAAAGGCATGGTCTGAAAGTCACTCAGGCAACAGTTTCAAAGGGATATAAAGGAGCTTTCCCTTGTAAAGACCATTGGTTCAGACGGCAATTATAAATACAGCCTGCCTGCACTCAAAAAAGATATTGCAGAGCAAAACAACGGCATTTTCGGCATAATTTCAGACGCCGTTGTGTCGGTGGATCATGCGCTTAACACTGTTGTGGTGAAATGTCATACGGGCATGGCACAGGCGGTGTGTGCAAAGCTTGACAAGCTTGGACTTGACAATGTTGTGGGAACGCTTGCAGGTGACGACACGATATTCATACTTATGCGGACAGAAAAAGATGCGTCCCATATGGCAGAGGAACTGAGATCCTTTATTATTTCTTAAACAGCAGAGGAATGATCTAAAATGTTAAGTGAACTTTATATTGAAAATCTTGCCGTGATAGAAAAGGCAACTATAGATTTTTCTGATAAGCTTAATGTTTTCACAGGCGAAACAGGGGAGCAGGTAAGTCCATACTTATAAATGGAATAAATGCTATCCTCGGTCAGCGTGTCACTAAGGATATTGTGAGAACAGGCACGGACAAGGCTGTTATTTCAGCGTTGTTTACTGACATTGGGGACAATGTTTTGCAGGTACTAGACGAGCTTGGCATAAGTGCAGAAGACGGACAGCTTTTCCTTACCCGTGAGATACGTTCAGATGGTGGAAGCGTTGCAAGAGTCAACTCGAGAGCGGTGAACGTTTCCGTACTTAAAGCTATCGGAGAAACGCTTGTAACTATCCATGGACAGCACGACAATCAGATACTCATGGCTCCTGAACGTCATATAGAGATACTTGACAGCTATGCCGAATCGGAAGCTCTTATAGAAGATTATCACAGCTCTTTCAGAGAGCTTCAAAGCATTGCAAAGAAGATAAACAAGATAAAAACTGAGCAAAGCAAAAAAGAGTTTCGCATGGCTGAGCTTGCCGATATTGTCGAGGAGATAAATGCGCTCAACATTCATGAAGGCGAGGATAAAGAGATAGAAGCAGAGCTTAACATCTCTAAAAATGCTGTTGCAATCTCTGAGGCTCTTTATATGGCAAAACAACTTCTTTCGGGCGATGACGACACAGATGGTGCAGTGGAGATGACGCAGAGAGCTTCAAAATCGGTTGAGGGATATACTGATATAATGACTGAGATATCGCCTATATATGACAGACTTAGTTCTGCGGCTATTGAAATGGAGGATATTTCCGAGGAGATAGGCTCACTTCTTGACAGCCTCGATATCGACCCGAAACGTTATGATTACCTTAATCAGCGTTCTGATGAACTCAGGCGTATCATGAAGAAATATGGACCTGAGCTTGATGATGTACTGACTACTCTTGAAAATTCACAGAATGAGCTTGATGAACTGAGCGGAGCAGAGCAGAGCTTAGACGAGCTTAATAAAGAAAAGGAAAGACTTCTTGCGGAGGTATCAAAGAAAGCCAAAGCACTTTCAGACCATAGAAAAAAAGCAGGAGAGCGGTTTGTTTCTCAGGTAACAGAGGAGCTTGAATTTCTCAATATGCCAAAGGTCAAGCTGGTGGTTCAGCAGAAAACAGGCAAGCTCACCATAAATGGCATGGATAGCATAGAGTTTCTTATTTCTGCAAACCTGGGCGAAGAGCCAAAGCCTATTGCGAAGATCGCTTCAGGCGGTGAGCTTTCAAGAATAATGCTTGCACTGAAAAACGTAATTGCAGAAAAAGGACAGTATCGGCACGCTGATATTTGACGAGATAGACACAGGAGTAAGTGGCAGAGCGGCTCAGAAGATAGGTATAAAGCTGAAACAGATATCTCGCCTTAGGCAAGTTCTTTGCGTGACCCACCTTGCCCAAATGGCTGTTATGGCGGATAATCATTTGCTTATTGAGAAAAATATACAGGGCAACAGGACAGTTACAACTGTTAGAACTCTCGATCATGAGCAGAGAAAGTATGAGATAGCAAGGATAATGGGCGGTGAAAATATCACAGAGCTTATCGATCTGCCTATCAGCGTGCAGAGAGTTTTTCTTGACGTACTCAATGCGCAGAAATTTATCGGGCTTAATGCAACTGAAAATAATATTCTGACGCCGAGAAAGTCTGTTACGGCGATAATCGGATTGTCAGAAAATGAAATATCAAAGGGCAGACGTGGCTGTGCCTGCTGTAATATGAGGGAAGTCTGTCAATTCAGAAAAAAGAGGAGATCATTGTGGATTTTAGAACATTACTTAAAACAAAAGAATTTGTCATACTTGACGGAGCAATGGGTACGATGCTTCAGGCAAAGGGACTTGAAATGGGTGGCACTCCTGAAGCTCTTAACATAGACAAGCCTGATTGGCTGGTGGACATACACCGCCAGTATATAAACGCAGGCTCAGACATTGTTTACGCCAACACTTTCGGTGCAAACAGACACAAGCTTGAAAAGTGCGGATATACTGTCCAGCAGGCTATCCCTGCGGCTATAAAAAAAATGCTAGAAAAGCCTGTGAGGGTACTGATACCCTTGTTGCTCTTGATATCGGACCTATCGGACAGCTTCTAGAGCCAACAGGAACGCTCACTTTTGAAGAAGCTTACGATATTTATAAGGAGCAGATACTTGCAGGAGCTGACGCAGACCTTATCGTTTTTGAAACAATGACAGATCTCTATGAACTTAAAGCGGCTGTTCTTGCGGCAAAGGAAAACAGCGATCTTCCTATAGTCTGCACAATGACTTTTGAGGAAAATATGCGTACATTTACGGGCGTTGCCATAAGCTCCATGGCTTTGACTTTGGAGGCCTGGGCGTTGACGCAATCGGTGTGAACTGCTCATTAGAGGCCAAAGGAGCTTTATCCTGTTGTGGAGGAGCTTTGCAAGTGGACAAATCTCCCTGTTGTAGTAAAGCCTAATGCAGGACTTCCTGACCCTGTTACAAATGAATATAACTGTTCACCTGAGGATTTTGCAGAGTTTGCAGAAAAGCTTATCCCATTGGGAGTTAAGGTGCTTGGTGGTTGCTGTGGAACTAACCCTGAGTATATCAAAAAGCTGGCTGAAATGCTCAAAGGCAAGAAGCACGTCAGCGTGCATAATGATATCCCTGCCGCTTGCTGTTCACCGACACATACTGTAGTTATAGACCAGCCAAGAATAATCGGTGAGCGTATCAATCCTACTGGCAAGAAGCGTTTTAAAGAAGCACTGCTTGCAAACGATATCGACTATATCCTTGGTCAGGCTATCGAGCAGATACACGCAGGTGCGGATATTCTTGATGTAAATGTTGGTCTGCCGGGAATCGACGAAAAGAGTATGATGGTCAAGGCTGTAAAGTCTTTGCAGGGCGTTGTCGATGTGCCTTTGCAGGTGGATTCAACTATACCTGAGGTGCTTGAAGCGGCTCTGAGGGCTTATAATGGCAAGCCTATCGTCAATTCTGTAAACGCTGAGGACAGCTCCATTGAAAATGTTCTTCCTCTTGTAAAGAAATATGGTGCGGCTGTGGTAGGTCTTACTCTTGATGAAAACGGCATACCAAAGAGTGCTGACAAGAGATTTGAGCTTGCTAAAAAGATACTTGACAAGGCGCTTGAATACGGCATTAGAAAAGAAGATGTGTATATAGATTGTCTTACTCTTACCGCTTCTGCGGAGCAGGAAAATGTTATGCAGACAGTAAATGCAGTGGAGAGAGTAAAGAACGAACTTGGACTTAAAACGGTTCTTGGTGTATCGAATATCAGCTTTGGTCTGCCTAGCAGAGAGATAGTTAATCACAACTTTCTTATGATGGCGCTCACAAAGGGTCTTGACCTGCCGATAATGAATCCTAATATTGATTCTATGACGGCAACTGTTCGTGCTTACAAGCTTCTGACAAACATTGATAAAAACTCTGTTGACTTTATTTCTCACTACGGTGGCGAGAAAAAAACTGCTCCTGCCGCAACAGGTGCAAAAGCTGAGATAGACTTGCCATATGCTATCGAAAACGGTCTGAAGAAAGAAGCAGCTGACCTTACTGCAAAGCTTTTACAGGAAACAGAAGCCATGAACATTGTCAACGATATGCTTATCCCGGCACTTGATAAGGCTGGCGCAGAATTTGAAAAAGGGCAAGCTTTTCCTGCCACAGCTTATCCAGACAGCAGGCACTGCACAGGCTTGCTTTGAGGTAATAAAAAATTACATTCTGTCAACGGGTGAAAAAAGCGTTTCTAAGGGCAAGATAATCCTTGCAACAGTAAAGGGCGATATCCACGATATCGGCAAGAACATTGTAAAGGTACTTCTTGAAAACTATGGTTATGACGTTATTGACCTTGGCAAGGACGTTGACTATCAGACAGTAGTTGATTGTGCAATAGAAAATGACGTACATCTTATCGGTCTTTCTGCGCTTATGACAACAACTCTTGTGAGCATGGAAAATACAGTTAAGCTTCTTCGTGAAACAATGTTGACTGCAAGATAATAGTAGGCGGTGCGGTGGTAACGGCTGACTATGCAGAGCAGATAGGCGCTGACTATTATGCAAAAGACGCAAAAGAGTCGGTAGATATTGCAAGAAAATTTTTCGGAAACTGAATAAAATAACTATGACCTCCCATAATCTGAACAACAGATATTTATGGGGATACCATTTTTAATGAAAAAGTTTGTTACAGCTATCATCATTTCATTTGTCGTTACAGTAAGCTCTGCAGGCATCAAAGCCGCTGCTTTTTTCCTCATCAAACCTTGGGGCAGCATTCGTTTTGAGCAATGTTATGTCAGATGAAAAAACGATAAAAATGGCAGTGGCATAACTGTCATAGACGGCAATAGGGAAGATATAAAGTTTACTTTTAAAATAGCCGAGATAATTAAAAGTCTTTTTAGCTAAGTGTACATTTATTTGTACTTGTATCAAAAGCACGATTGACTTTTGAGCCTTGCCGTGTTATTATATAAATATCAATCATAACGGAGGCTCATTCAATGGTAACAGTTATAAGCGGTGGCTCTCACAGTGGACGTGACAAAGTTTTCATAGATAAGATCAAGTCTGCTGTAAAAAACGGCGAGCAGGTCATGGTCATAATACCAGATCAGTTTTCTTTTGAATATGATAAAAACTGTATGAACACCTTGGTGCGGCAGATTTCAACGTCATACAGACTGCAGGCTTTAACCGTATCGCTGAGTTCACAGAGAAGCTTTATGGCGGTAGGGCAAAAGAAAATGCCGATGATAACGTCCGCACTATCCTTATGTATAAGGCTGTCAGACGTCTTAAGCAGACCAAGGATATCCGCTTTTATAAAAAGAGTCTTGAAAAGGGCAGTTTCTTAGCCGAACTTAACGAACTTGTGAGCCAGTTTCGTGAAAGCGGAATAACACCGCAGGATCTAGCTCTTGCTGCTGAGAAGCAGAGCGGCTCTCTTGCCATGAAACTTTTTGATATCTCAAGGCTTTATGATTTTTACATGGATGAGCTTGAAAAAGCAGGAATGCAGGATACACTGTCTGCAATGGCAAGAAGTGTGGATCAGGTGAAGGAAAATGGATATTTCCGTGGAATGACAGTTTTTGTTGACGCTTTCAACGATTTTTCCTTTGACGAGCTTAAAATGCTCGACGCTTGTATCGCACAGTGCAAGAGTATAACGTTTTCTCTATGTATCGACAATGAAAGCATTAGAAGATATGCAAATCACCCTTTTGCTGATACTCTTAAAACGTTGCAACAGATAACAGATATTTCCGCTGATCATAATTACAAGGTCAACACGGTAGAGTGTCGTAACAGCTCATTTAGAGTCCCTGAACTTGAATATGTGAGCAAAGAGATTTACAACACCTGCAAAAAGCCATACGTCGGAAAGTGCGAAAATGTTTCTGTTATATCAGCAACGGATATTTACGAAGAAAGTGAATTTGTCAGTGGAAAGATATGGGAACTTATCAGAGAAAAGGATATAAATTCAGTGACATAGCTTTGCTTGCAAGAAACCTTAAAGATTGTGCTTACGTTTTTGAGGGTACGTTTGACAGATATGAGATACCATATTTTTCAGACTGCAGTGACAGTGTTTCTTCATCATCTCTGGTGATGTATATGAACTCGCTTTTCAAGTGCTTGCTTTCAAGAAAATATTCCACGGACAATATTTTGAAATACATAAAATCGCCGCTTTTTCCAATGCTGAATATCGAGATATCAAATCTGGAAGACTATTGCATACGCTGGAGCGTTGAGGGTGATATGTGGCTCAGCGATTTTACTGTTGCAGGTGATCTCAGCGAAAAACAGCTTGAAAAAATAAACTGCTCAAGACGAAAGATAATCGAGCCTTTTGAAGCATTTAAGAGCAAACTTGTTAAAGACGTTACAGCAGGGGAACTGTGCCGTGGGCTTTATGATCTTCTTGGCAGCATTGAACTTTCTCAGCAGACCTTTTCTGTAGTAAAAAAGGCAGGAACTTCGGATAACGAAACTCAGCTTGAAATGGCAAGAGGATTGAAACAACTTTGGAACTCTGTTCTTTCGGCTATCAAATCCGTCTATGACTGCATGAATGACGAAGTTATCTCCCTCAGACAGTTTTATGAGCTTTTCAAGCTCATGCTTTCGCAAATGAGTGTTTCACGTCCTCCGCAGAAACTTGACTGCGTAAGGATATGCGACCCGAGCCATTCAAGGCTTGAAGGCGTAAAGGCTGTCTTTCTTGTTGAGGTGAACGACGGCATATTTCCTGCGTCTTTAAGCTCTGGTGGACTTATCACAGAAAATGAAAAAATGATATTAGAGGGAAGCGATATTCATATCTCACACAGCGCAAGAAAATCTTTTCAGACAGAGAAGCTTGTGTGCTACAACGCTTTTACCCTTGCAGACGAAAAGCTCTTTGTGCTTTATTCAGAATCTGACCTTGTAGGAGAAGTTCACCGCCCCTCTGCACTTGTTTCTGCGGAATGTTCGGCCAAATTAATACCAAAGCTCAGGATATGGGGCTTGATTTTTACTGCACTTCTTTCAGAACAGCTTACTATAAATATATGGAACATTCCCGTGATAAAAACGCTACAATTTCTGCGATTAGGTCTGTGTTGGGGTTATCGCAGGAATATGCCGAGAAACTTATGCGAACAAAGAATCTTCATGAAAACGGTGACTATAAGCTTGAAGAAAAGACCGCAGAAAAGCTTTTCATGTCAGAACAGCCTGCAAAGGTCTCGCCTACTCAACTTGATACATATTATAAAGTTGACGTTTTCGAGGACGAGAATGGTGAAAAATATGTGAGAATAATCGATTATAAAACAGGCTCTATTGATCTTAAATATTCAATGCTCTACAATGGCCTTTAATTTGCAGATGTTCGTGTATCTTACCGCTTTACTTGAAACCAAAAATCCAGTGAATATAGACGGTGGATTGAAGCAGGCTGGTATCGTATACTACACGCTAGGAAACAAGCCTAAAACATACGAGCAGACAGCCGACGCTGACGTAGAAGAAGCCGAGAGCAGATCACGGCTAAACGCTTTCAAGCCTATAGGAAAAGTCGTGGATATAAAGGCTGTCACTGAAGCTTTCAGCTCAGAAGAAAATTACGCCTATGCGCCTTTTAAATATTCTAAAACCAACGGCATTTCAGGCACTATTCCAGACGGCTTTTTACAAAGCTCAGAGAATTTGCTATAGGCAAAGTGGCGCAATTTGGTGAACAGCTTTGCCAGGGAAACATTCAGGCAAGACCTGTGGCGGAAGCCTGCAAGCACTGTGATTTTCACGATATCTGCGGCAGGATAAACCAAGAGGACGTTACAGACGTGAAAGACAGCGTTTATGAAGAAAAACTTATGGAAGAACTAACTGACAGAAAGGAGAAAAAATAATTGGCTGATACAAAATGGACCAAAGAGCAGGAAAGAGCCATTAGTGACCGTGGCAAGGGCATTATAGTTTCAGCGGCGGCAGGAAGTGGAAAAACCACAGTGCTTATAGAACGAATGATACAACTTCTTTCTGATGAAAAAAATAAAATACCCGCCGACAGACTTCTTGCAGTAACATTCACAAAAGAAGCCGCTTCAAGCATGAAAGAAAAACTCAGCCGTGCTTTTTGACGAACAGCTTCGCCGTGACCCTGAAAACAAGTGGTTGCTTAGTCAGCAAAATCTTATCCAGCTTGCGAGGATATCTACAATAAATTCTTTCTGTCTTGACCTTGTGAAAAGTAATCTCCATGAATTTGATTTTCAGGGCGGACTTGATATACTTGATGACAGTGTGCAAAACCTTATTTTGCAGGAAGCTATCACGCAGGCCTATGAAAAGCTTTGTGAAGAAGATTATGAAAGCTACAAACTGCTGAAAAACGCTTTTGCGGATAAAACTCTCAATGAAATTACCGACAATCTTTATAAATTCATGCGTTCACTGCCGTTTCCTGAGCGTTGGATAGCAGAGGTACATAAAAACTTTACTGATGATAAGATTTTTGACAGCTTTATAAAAGATAATATATGTGTAGCTCAAACAAAGCTGAAAGAAGCATTTTCAATGTATGAGGTTTTTGAAGAATATGCCTGCCGTAAAGAGATAGAGGGCATACCTTTTATAAAACATATCAAAATGAATGAAACTGCCGACAGTGACAGAGAACTTCTTCATAGGTTAAGAAAGCTTCTTGAAAGCGGCGATATAGATACTATTGCTAAGTCAGATTGGAAATTCAGCACCATAAAAGATTTCCCACGAACAAGGCTTTCAATGCATCACTTGACGATGATATTCGCATTAGGTTCAAGGACAATTATGCCTTCTGTGCATCATATAGAAACAAATATAAAGATATCGTAGCTAAAATAACCGATATGTTCAATAACACCAAACTAATCATGAAGGAAAATATGCTTGAATCTGGCAGAATATTTACTGTTCTGTGCAGGGTATGCGAAGATATAGACAAGATCTCACAAGAAATGAAGCTTGAACGAAATGGCGTTACTTTTTCTGACGTTGAGATAATGGCGAGAGAATTGCTTGTAAAAGATACCGAGAATGGACCTGTTCGCACGGAGCTTTGCGAGGAAATTCGCAGAAACAGGCTATATGAGCTTATTTTCATAGACGAGTTTCAGGACGTGAATAATCTTCAGGAGCTTGTTTTCCGCTCGCTTTCTGATTCTGATAACTTGGATATCATGGGCAAAAATGTTTTTGTGGTTGGCGATATAAAGCAGGCTATATATCGTTTCAGACTCTCAAATCCTGAACTTTTCTGCAAAACGAGAAATGACGCTTCCGCACCTGAAAACAGCGAACAGCTCGAGGCTATCTTGCTAAGCAAGAATTTCAGAAGTCGTGAGTCTGTGGTTGATTTTGTAAATTTTCTGTTTCACTATCTTATGACACAGCACACAGGTCAGGTGGATTATGATAGAAATGAAGAACTTCGATACGGTGAACTTTATGATGAAAATAACAAGCCTACAGAAATAATGCTCATACCTTTTGATAAGGACTACAAAAAGACAAATGGCTATTCTGTGGAGAACAAAGTAATAGCGCAAAAGATAAAGCACATGCTTGAAAACGGTGAGGAAGTCAAAGATCATGGCTCTCTAAGACCGTGCCGTGCAGGAGATTTTTGTATACTTGTTCAAAAGAATGATGAAATTACCCTTATGGCAAAAGCCCTTGAAGAAGTAGATCTGAAAGCATATTCTGAGGATACAAACGGATACATGAAGTCAAGAATAACACTTGTGCTGAATATGCTCAGGGTAATTGACAATCCTATGAACGATATTGCAATGACAGCTATCATGATGTCGCCTATCATGGGATTTACACCTGATGAAATGGCGGCAGTAACAGAAAAGTCAAAGAAGCCTAACAGCAAACTGAAAGACCATATCTATCAGGTGGTAGCGGCGTCAGCTTCTGCTGAGGACAGCCACGAAAAGGAAGCTACCCATATAAGCTTTAATAATAAAACATTGCAGGATAAGTGCATAGAGCTTAATAAGCTTATTAATTCCCTGCGTTATCTTTCAATGAGCATGGGTCTTGAACGGCTCATAAGAAAAATATACGACATGACCGACCTTATGGGGATCGTTTCGTTATATCTTGATTCTGATAAAAAGCGAGCAAACCTTCGTCTGCTTCTTGAATATGCTTCGTCCTATGAGCAAAATAGTCAGGAGGGCGTAACTGGTTTTCTAAGATATATCGACTCTGTGTCCTCAAATGAAAAAGCCTTTAAGCAGGCAATGACGGTAACAGAGGGCTTAGATTCCGTTTACATAAAGACCTACCATGCTTCAAAAGGTCTTGAATATCCATTTGTATTTTTATGTCAGCTTGACATACCGCTTATAAAGAAAGACAAAGGTTACTGTTCACATAACAAGCTGGGCTTTGCTTTCAGTTTTATGGATAACAGCAAACTTATGAGAAAAACTTCACTTTACTATGATAAGCTTTCAAAAGAATCAAAAGCAGAGGAAAAAAAGTGAAAAACTCCGCCTGCTTTATGTTGGATGTACAAGAGCAAAAGAAAGACTTTTTGTAAGCTATGCACCGATTATTTACAGCAATACCACATATGAAAAGGTTATTGAACGTAAGGTGGGAATAGTTGACAGGCTTAGAAACATATACTCAAAGCAGGGAGATTCTCTTGAAAATGTTGTGGCGGACGCTGAAACGATGCTTGATTGGATAACAATCACGCTTGCACTTCACTCCAGGGATCAACTCACATCTTGGCTTGGCACTGATAACATAGCTGTCAACGGTGACGGATATCCTGAGCCTGAGATAATATATAATGAATACGGCATTGAAAATACAGAGCAGACACAGGAAGAAGATACAACTATTAGCGAAATAGAAGCTGACAAAACAATGCTTAGAAATCTCCTTGACAAATTTGCGTTTGAGTATGACTGGTCAGGAGTATCGACACCAGCAAAGCTTACTGTTACGGAGATAACTGCGGCTGAAAAAAGAGAAGCAGACAGAGAAAACCGAACCTGAGTTTTATCCTAGTCTTCCACGGCTTGATGATGAGTTTGATAAACTATCAGCAGCGGAAAAGGGAACTTTTACCCACAAATTTATGGAGTTATCGGACTATGATAAGGCACATGAAAGCGTAAAAAAAGAGCTTGAACGTCTTGTGAATCAGGGGTACTTCAGCCAGAAAGAAGCTGACGGAGTTTATGTTGAAGCACTTGAAGCATTCTTTAGATCTGATTTTTATGAGCGTGTGAAAAATTCCGATAATGTGATGCGTGAAAAGAAGTTTCTTGTTTCAATGAGCGATCTTGACTTAAGTGAAAATCTTCCTGAATATAATGGTAACAGCGGTATGCTTCAAGGTATCGCCGATTGTATCTTCCACGAGCCTGACGGATATGTTATTGTTGATTATAAAACTGACAGATTTAAAGATGTGTCACAGCTTATGGGCTATAAAACACAGCTTGCACTGTATAAAGCATCGTTTGAGATGATACTCGGAGAGAAAATAAAAAGCTGTTATATTTATTCATTTTGGCTGCGGAAAGGGGTTGAAATCAAGCTCTGAATGTGATATAACGACATATAGAGAGCTTGATAATATTTTTTTGAAATAATTTGAGAAAAGGTATTGACAAGTGGGTAAAAGTGTAGTATAATATCATGGTAAACAAAGCAGAACAATGTCCGTTCTCACCTTAAGCGCAGTTCTCTGTAGTAAAAAGGTCAACATGAATTTGCATATCAATGTGATTTTATGCGGGTACGGATCAGTTCTGTGCCCGTTTTATTTTATTTTTGGAGGTGCTGCGTCATTAGCAACAGGGAACATCAGATCAACGAAGAGATCCGTGATAAAGAACTCAGGGTCATAGACGTTGATGGAAATCAGCTTGGTATTTTAAGCGCTGACGAGGCTCTTAAAATTGCATTTGAGAAAGATCTTGATCTTGTAAAGATCGCTCCTCAGGCAACTCCGCCTGTATGCCGTATCATGGATTATGGCAAGTTCTGTTTTGAACAGACAAAGCGTGCGAAGGAAGCAAAGAAAAATCAGAAAGTTATCGAGATCAAGGAAGTTAGAATGTCATCTACGATCGACACTCATGATTTTAATGTAAAGGTCAATCAGGCTGTTAAATTCCTTAACGGAGGAGATAAGATAAAAGTTTCTGTAAGGTTCAAGAAAAGAACTTTGGCTCATCCACAGTTCGGTGAAGAACTTCTTGCAAAATTCAAAGACGCTATCTCTGAAGCCGGCGTTGTTGACAAGCCATCAAAAATGGAGGGACGCAGTCTTGTGATGTTCGTTTCTCCGAAAGTAAACAAGTAAAATAATAAGGAGGATAAATACAATGCCAAAGATTAAAACACATTCTGGTGCTAAGAAGCGTTTCAGTGTTACCGGTAGCGGTAAGGTTAAGTTCCAGCACACAAACAAAAGACACAGACTTACTCAGAAGGATCACAAGCGTAAGAGAATCCTGCGTGGTGCAGCTTATGCAGATGATACTAACATCAAGAACGTAAAGGCTCTTATCCCTTACAAATAAACGAGTTGAGAAGAAGAGAGATTTCAGAAAGCTTTGGATCACAAGAATTTCAGCAGCTGCTAAAATGAACGGTATGAATTATTCAACATTCATGAACGGCGTAAACAAGGCTGGTATCAATCTTAACAGAAAGATGCTCTCCGAAATAGCTATCAGCGATCCTGCTGGTTTCACAGCGATTGCAGAAAAGGCGAAGGCTGCTCTTTAATAGTCAAAAACACGCACGTTCTTGTAACCTGCGTGTTTTGTTGTATATTAAGGCAACACCATATATGACGCATTTGGCAATTAAATGATTAAATTTTCAGAATAAGAGGTGACGCAGTTTGCATATTAATAGTAAAGATAACCCTAGAGTGAAGCTTTTCAGAAAGCTTCTGTCATCAAAAAAAGCTAGGGAAGAACATGGATTGTTTGCTGTTGAATGTGCAAGAAACTGCGTTGACACCGCTTATGAAGCTGTGTGCGGAAGAATAAAAGTCCATTCTGTTTTCTATACTCAAACGGCTTGACTAAGTATAAAAATACACTTAAAACTGATAGCCTTTTCTCGTGTGCAAGACCCGAAGATGTTTTTGAAATATCTGATGAGCTTGCGAAAAAGATGACAGATGAGGGAAACTCTCAGGGCATTTATATGATCGTTTTTAAGGTCGATTTGCCTTTTGCGGCTGAGTATATTGACAAAAAAGGGAAGTATCTCGTTCTTGATAATTTACAGGACCCAGGTAATTTGGGTACGCTTCTAAGAACTGCCGATGCCGTAGGCGTTAGTGGAGTAGTTATGACAGATAATTGCGTTGATCTGTATAATCCAAAGGTGGTTCGTTCCGCTATGGGAAGCATTACAAGACTTGATCTTTTTGTAGTGGATAATTTTCTGAACGTCGCAACGCTTTTTGATGAGCTTGGTATCGTTACAAATGCTGCAGTTGTCAGAAACGGTGAAAATATCACAGAATTTGATTTTGACAGACCGTGTGCTGTTGTAATAGGAAACGAGGGCAAAGGTTTGCCTAAAGAACATTCAGACATTTGTATAAATCGTGTGACTATTTCTATGCACGGCAACATAGAATCTTAATGCTGCTTGCGCAGGCACAATCATTTTGTGGGAAATGTTTCGAGGTGGCAGTCATGGATAAAGAAAGACTTTTATTGTGGATAAGAGCGGTTCTGATTTTCACTCCATCGAGCAAACGTATATGGGAAGTTTCTGCAAATTATGATGATATAGTTGAGTTCATGACAGCACTCGATGATCATATGGTCAGCGGACTTAATGATAAAGAGCTGCGGAGAATAGAAAAATATAGTCTTAAAGACGCAGAAATCATAAAAAACGCTGTGAAGAGCTTGGCATAAATATTTATTGTTACGTAAGTGAGGGCTATCCTGACAGACTTAAACGGATCGCAAATCCACCTGCTGTTTTGTATACTTATGGTAACCTTGACTTTTTAAACGATAAATGCGTTATTTCAGTAGTAGGCACCCGTGAGCCGTCTGAATATTCTGTAAAGATAACGAAGCATATTTGCGCAGATCTTATAAGAAGAAACTGTCTGCTTGCTTCGGGGTTTGCAGGCGGTATAGATCAGATCGCTAACAGGATAGCTATTGAAAATAATAGTAGACCTATAGCTGTGTGTGGCACAGCTCTTGATTGTGATTACCCTAAGGGAAGTAACGAGCTAAAAAAACAGATCGCTGAGAATGGAGTAGTAATATCAGAGTATTTTCGGGTTATAAACCATTTGGAAATGCTTTTGTGAATCGCAATAGGATTCTTACAGGACTTTCAAATGCAGTGCTTTTTACTGAGTGTAGCAAGGAAAGTCATGGTCTTGATAATGTCAATCACGCCATATCTCAAGGAAAACAGGTATTTGTAGTACCGCCACATGATATCTATGACAGCCGATATTTCGGACAGCGTGATCTCATAAGAAATGAGTGTCAACCTGTGTTCGGCGCAGAGGATATAGTGTATTCGCTTGGCAATGAAGGTATCAATCTCTTAGACTTGTGGAAAGCCTGGGAGAGTTCACGCTTCCTGCTGAGGATTCTGCTATACTTAACAATGGCGAGCCTAAGACAGTGAAGCACAGAAAAAGCAAAAGAAAAGTGCCTGACAGCAAGACTGTTTCTGAAACAGAAGTGGTAAAGCCAACACCTGAGCCTGATCTGTCAGGGCTTGATGACACACAAAAGAGCATTTGCAAACTGTTAAAAAGCGGAAATATGCTTGCGGACGAGATAGCCGCAAAGCTTGGTATGGATATCTCTGATGTGCTTGCACAGCTAACGGAGCTTGAACTTTATGGCACTGTTAAGTCATATCCGGGCAAAATGTTTGGACTTTAATATATATTAAGAATGGAGAATAGATTTGTCTAATTTGATCATAGTTGAGTCACCAACGAAGATAAAAACAATTAAGCGTTATCTTAGCGATGATTATGAAGTCGTGGCTTCAAAGGGTCATGTCCGTGACCTGCCAAAATCAAAGCTGGGCGTCGATATAGATAATAATTTTGAACCTAAATATGTCAACATAAAAGACAAAGAGGGCGTTATAAAAGATATAAAAAAGCTTGCAAAGAAAAGCGACCATGTTTATCTTGCAGGAGACCCTGACCGAGAGGGAGAAGCCATTTCATGGCATCTTGCATTGCTTTTGGGTCTTGACCTGAATGATAAAAACCGAGTAACTTTCAACGAACTTACTGAAACTGGTATCAAAGCTGGAATGAGCCACCCACGTTCTATTGATATAAACCTTGTTAATGCACAGCAGGCAAGACGTATCCTTGACAGACTTGTGGGCTATAAGCTTTCACCTTTTCTTTGGAGAAAGATAAGAAAAAGGACTTTCAGCGGGCAGAGTTCAGTCTGTCGCAGTTAAAATGATATGCGACAGAGAAAACGAGATAAGGGCATTTGTATCTCAGGAATATTGGTCCATTGACGGAAAATTTTCTGCAAACGGTGAAAGAAAGACCTTTGCCGCAAAGCTTAATACAGTTGACGGAGAAAAGCCAGAGTTGAAAAATAAAGAGCAGGCTGACGAGATACTGAAAAGACTTGAGGGTGCCGAGTTTGTTATCGACAAGGTAAAAAAGAGCGTTCACAGAAAATCTCCTGCCGCACCATTCACCACCTCGACTTTACAGCAGGAAGCGTCAAGACGTCTCAGCTTTCAGGCGAGAAGAACGATGAAAACCGCTCAGGAGCTTTATGAGGGTGTTGAGATAAACGATATGGGTCAGACAGGTCTTATCACCTATATGCGTACCGACAGCCTTAGAATTTCTGATGAAGCAAGAGCAGCGGCATATGATTTTATCAGAAAAAATATGGCGATAAGTATATCCCTGACACACCGAAAAAATATAAAACTAAGGGCAACGCTCAGGACGCTCACGAAGCCATCCGACCAACACACCCAGAGGTAACACCTGATATGGTAAAGGCAAGCGGAGTGACGAGTGACCAGTACAAGCTTTATAAACTCATTTGGGAGAGATTTATAGCTTCTCAGATGTCAAACTGCCTTATGGACACTGTTTCTGTTGATATCTCTGCAAACGGTTGTAACTTCAAGGCAACAGGCTATTCTGTAAAGTTCGACGGATTTACTGTTCTTTATGAAGAGGCTAAAGACGATGAGGGCGAAAAAGAAAAACGTGCTTCCTCCAATAAAATCCGGTGACTCAATAAAGGTGCGTAACCTTGAGGAAAATCAGCATTTCACTCAGCCACCTGCAAGATACACAGAAGCGACCCTCGTAAAGGCGTTTGAGGAAACAGGCATCGGCAGACCTTCGACTTATGTTCCAACTATTACAACCATAATAAACAGAAATTATGTTGAGCGTGACGGAAAACAGCTTAAGCCGACTTCGCTTGGCGAAGTAACAAACCAGCTTATGAGCGAGCATTTTGATAAAATAGTTGATGTTAAGTTTACTGCAAACATGGAGAAATCTCTTGACGAAGTGGAAATGGCAAGAAAAGTTGGGTAAAAAACTTTGCAGGACTTTTACGGTGACTTTGACGAGGAATTGACTGAAGCCGAGGAAGCCATGGACGGGAAGCGTATCAAAGTGCCTGACGAAGAAACAGATCAGGTGTGCGAGCTTTGCGGCAAACCTATGGTAATAAAGATAGGCAGATATGGCAAATTTATGGCTTGCTCAGGTTTTCCTGAGTGCAAGAATACCAAAAAAATAGTTCAGGAAACAGGCGGAATTTGTCCTTACTGCGGAAAGAAAGTGCTTCTCAAAAAGTCTAAAAAGGGTAAAAAAGTATTACGGCTGTGAGGACAATCCTGAGTGTAAGTTCATGACATGGGACGTTCCTACCGAAGAGAAATGCCCTAAGTGTGGCAGTACGCTTTTCCAGAAAGGCGGAAAGAACGGAATACTCATTTGCCATAAGCCTGATTGCGGATATGAAAGGAATTTATCTAATGGCGGTTAAGGTAATAGGTGCAGGACTTGCAGGCTGTGAAGCTGCGTGGCAGTTAGCCCAAGCAGGAATAGACGTTGAGCTTTATGAAATGAAGCCGAAAAAGTTTACGCCTGCCCATAAATATAAGGGCTTTGCAGAGCTTGTCTGCTCAAATTCATTGAAAGCGGACAGAATAGATTCAGCCGCAGGTATGCTAAAAGAGGAAATGCGCAGACTTGGCTCTGTTACGATGGAATGTGCAGCTGAAACTAAGGTATCAGCTGGCGGAGCACTTGCTGTTGATAGGGAAAAGTTTTCCGATATGGTCACGGCAAAGATAATAGAAAATCCTCACATCACTGTTATTGAGAAAGAAGTCACAGATATACCTGATGGCGATGTTATAATCGCAACAGGTCCTCTTACAAGCGATGAGCTTGCAGAGAGTATCGGCAAAATATGCGGTGATTATCTGTATTTTCATGATGCCGCCGCACCTATCGTCACATATGAAAGTCTTGATAAGGATAAGGTGTTTTTTGCTTCGAGATACGGCAAGGGAGAAGCTGATTATATAAACTGCCCTATGAATAAGGAAGAATATCTCAGGTTCTATAATGAACTTATCAATGCGGAATCCGCTCCGCTCCATGATTTTGATAAGGAGCATTTTTCTAAGGACGGCTTCAAAGTTTACGAGGGCTGTATGCGGTTGAGGTCCTTGCAAAACGTGGTGAGGACACAATGCGTTTCGGTCCGCTGAAGCCTGTAGGTTTGACAGATCCACGAACAGGCAATAGACCTTATGCCGTCGTTCAGCTTCGTGCAGAGAACGCAGAGGGAAGTATGTATAACCTTGTGGGCTTTCAGACAAACCTTAAATTTGGTGAGCAGAAAAGAGTATTTTCTCTTATCACAGGACTTGAAAATGCAGAATTTATACGCTATGGAGTTATGCATAGAAACACTTTCATCAATTCGCCTAAGCTGTTAAACGCAGTTTAATATGCGAGATAGAGATAACCTCTATTTTGCAGGTCAAATGACAGGCGTTGAGGGATATATCGAATCGGCGGCAAGCGGAATTTTTGCAGGGTTGAGCATGGCAAGACGTTTGCAGGGCAAGCCTGCGGTTACCTTGCCTGATACCACAATGCTGGGTGCGCTTTCAAAGTATATAAGCGATCCTACTGTGGAGAAATTCCAGCCTATGGGATGTAATATGGGTATCCTGCCTGAGCTGCCTGAACGTATAAGAGATAAGAAACTGAAATATAAGATGATAGCTGAAAGGGGTCTTGCAGACCTTGACAAGGCTATTGAGGAATTTTAAGGAGAATGTTATGAACATAGTAATTGACGCTTTCGGCGGAGATAACGCACCTCTCGAAGTCATAAAAGGTTCAATTGATGCACAGAAAGATTTCGGTGTTGACGTTACTCTTGTTGGTGATGAAGAAAAAATAAAAAAATGTGCACAGGAAAACGGACTTGATATCACAGCTTTACATATCAAGCACGCTGATACTGTTATCGAGATATGTGAAGCTACAGAAGTAATCAAGGGCAAGAAGGATTGTTCAATGGCTGTGGGCATGAAAATGCTTGCAGACGGCGAGGGCGACGCTTTCGTTTCAGCTGGCTCAACAGGCGCACTTGTAGTTGGAGCAACGTTTATCGTAAAGAGAATAAAGGGAATCAAAAGACCAGCTCTTGCAACAATACTTCCTACGGCAACGACGCCTACGATGCTTCTTGACAGCGGTGCAAACGCAGACTGCCGCCCTGAAATGCTTACTCAGTTTGGAATAATGGGTTCGGCTTATATGAACAAGATACTTGGTGTTGAGTCACCAAGAGTAGTGCCTTGCAAATATTGGTGCAGAGGAGTCAAAGGGCAGAGAGCTGGAGCTTGAAACTTACAAGCAGTTGAAAAACGCACCTGTAAACTTTGTTGGAAATATCGAAGCAAGACAGCTTCCTATGGGCGATTGTGACGTATGCGTGGCTGACGGCTTCTGCGGAAACCTTATGCTCAAGCTTTACGAGGGCATGGCAAAATTCTTCTCAGGGGAGCTTAAAACGCTTCTGACTAAGGATACAAAGTCAAAGATCGCTGCTCTTATGGTAATGAAGAACGTTAAAGAATTCAAGAAAAAGGTAGACTACTCTGAGTATGGCGGAGCGCCTCTACTTGGTACTGCAAAGCCTGTTATCAAGGCACATGGCTCATCAAATGCAAGAGCATTCTATAACGCTATTAGACAAGCAAAACAATTTACTGAAACTAATGTGATAGACGAGATCACAACTGCTATCGAGCAGTTGAAAAGCAAACAGGAGATGTTATAATGGACGAGCAAAAGGCTCTTAAAGAGTTTCAGGAAAGAATAGGTTATCAGTTCAAAGACGAAAAGCTCCTTTACGAAGCTCTTTCCCATTCATCATTTGCAAATGAAAACAAGAAGGCAAGAAACAGCAATGAAAGGCTTGAATTTCTTGGAGATTCAGTGCTTTCTATAGTTGTGTCAGATCACATTTTCGAGCATTACAAGCATATGCCTGAGGGCGAGCTGACAAAAATGAGAGCTTCACTTGTGTGCGAAAAAGCATTGTTTGAGTTCTCAAAGAAAATAGAACTTGGCAAGTATATCTTTCTCGGAAAAGGCGAGGAGATAACAGGGGGCAGAGAAAGACCGTCAATTATTTCAGACGCTTTTGAAGCAGTTATCGCTGCAATTTATCTTGACGGTGGTATCGAGCCTGTTTCAAAATATATACTTTCATTCATACCTGAAAATATCACGCCTGATGGAGTTGTTTTCCATGATTACAAGACTATTCTTCAGGAGATAATCCAGAAAAATCCTGAGGAGAGAATAGAATATCACCTTAAAGGCGAGTCAGGTCCTGACCATAATAAGAAATTTACTGTCCAGGTGCTTTTGAATACGAATGTTATCGGCGAGGGTACAGGCAGATCGAAAAAGACCGCTGAACAGTTGGCGGCTAAAGAAGCATTGGAACTAATGGGCTATGGGGCACAGTAATATATCTGTCTTCGTGCCGCATATAGGCTGTCCGCATATGTGTGCGTTCTGCAATCAGCGCACCATAACTGGTACAGAGAAGATACCGCACGCTGATGATGTTAAGCGTATCTGCACACAGGCAATTAACGAAGTCAAGGACGTTTCACAGACGGAGATAGCCTTTTTCGGCGGTAGCTTTACAGCAGTGCCGAGAGAATATATGCTCGAACTTCTTGGTGCAGCACAGGAGTTTATAGGCAACGACAAATTCAAGGGTATCAGGATATCCACCAGACCTGACTATATCAGCACTGAGATACTTGACATTCTCAGAGATAATCACGTTACGGCTATCGAGCTTGGCGCACAGTCTATGTCAGATGTTGTTCTTGAAGCCAACGAGCGTGGACATACTGTTCAGGACGTTGAAAACGCTGCAAAGCTTATAAAAAGCTATGGCTGCTTTGAACTTGGTCTGCAAATGATGATAGGACTTTATAAAAGCAACCGTGACACTGAGCTGGAAACTTGGTCGAAGATAGCGGCGCTGTCTCCTAAAAAACAGTACGTATTTATCCCGTTGTTATCCTTAATGGTACAAGGCTCGGAGAGCTTTACAAAAGTGGCGAATATAAGCCTATGGACTTTGACGAGGTAGTGAAAATCTGTTCTTATCTTCTCACAGAAGCCGATAAACTTGGTATAGATGTTATAAAGCTTGGTCTGCACGCAAGCGAGGTCGTAGAGGAGCAAATGTTGGGCGGATTTTATCACCCTGCATTCCGTGAACTTTGCGAAGGCAGAAATTACCGCAGGCTTATAGCAGAGGAGCTTGGAAAGCATGGTAATATAAGCGATATAGCTTCCGTTGTGATATCTGTACCAAAAAGGCAGATAAGCAAGGCAATAGGTCAGAAAAAAGCTAATATAGAATATTTCAAAGATCTTGGTGTCAATATAAAAATTATAGGTCACGAAGGCAGCGATAAAATAAAGATAAACGAAATCATAATGAGGGGTGGTGAAAAATAATGTATCTTAAATCACTTGAATTGCAGGGCTTTAAGTCTTTTCCAGATAAAATAGAGCTGAAATTCAATAAGGGTATCACCGCAGTTGTCGGTCCCTAACGGCTCAGGCAAGAGTAATATCGGTGACGCTATGCGCTGGGTAATGGGCGAGCAATCTTCCAAAGCCCTGAGAGGTGAAAAAATGGCAGGCGTTATTTTTCACGGCACTCAAACTAGACCAAAAGCACCTTTTGCTCAGGTAACTATCACCATAGACAACGAGGACGCTGCACTTGAATATGACAGCGACACCGTGTCAGTATCACGAAAGCTTTACCGCAATGGCGACAGCTTTTACATGATAAACGGTAAAGAAGTAAATTTAAAGGATATCGTGGAACTGTTTATGGACACCGGTCTTGGCAGGGACGGTTATTCGATAATCGGTCAGGGCAGGATAGCAGATATCGTAAACGGAAAATCCAATGACCGCCGTGAGATATTTGAAGAAGCGGCAGGCATTTCAAAATTCCGTTCAAAGAAAAAAGAAGCCGAAAAAAAGCTTGCGGCGGCTGAGGATAATCTCTCGTATCAATGACATCATGGGAGAGATAGAAGGACGAATAGGTCCGCTTAAAGCGCAGGCTGAAAAGGCGGAGAAGTTCAGAGTCCTTGATGAAGAAAAAGAGAAAGCTGGAAGTTTCCGTATGGGTGCATAAGCTCGATGAGTATATGAGCCAAATAGCAGGTTATGAGGAGAAGCTTTCTTCTGTAAAAAAAAGAGTACGAGGTCATCACGCAGGAGCTTGAAAGCATTGAAGATGATATAAATGACAGCTTTGCAAAGAGCGCTGAAAAATCTGAGCTTGCTGACAGCTACAAAAATCAGATACATCAGGTGGAGCTTGAAAACTCTCAGGCACTGTCAAAGATCGCAGTATATGAGAATGATATTTCTCACCTTGAAGATAATATTTTGAAGCTTAAAGAGCAGATAAGTGAGTCCAACTCATCAAAATACTATCTTGAGGCTGAGCTGAAAACACGCAGACAGGAGCTTGAAGAATTCGACGAGAAAAAAGCAAAGCAGCAGGAAGCTGTAGAGTGTAAGGAAAAAGAGCTTTCTGAGCTTATTGATAAAACTGCATTATCTGACAAGTCGGTAAGTGAAGCTGGAAGCTTTATAAATGAGCTTTACATGAAAAAGTCGGAAGTTTCATTCAGACTTGAAAATGCTAAAAACAACCTTTCGGATATTGATGAGCAGATCGAAAATTCTCTTGAAAGAAAAAAAACAGCTTGAAGAACATTCAAAACTTTCTTCAAAGGAATTAAAGGAACTGCGTGAATCAAAAAGGCAAAGCTGACGAAAACAAGCAGGAGCTTACAAACCGCATGAGCGGACTTGCAAAAGCTTCTTGAAACTAGAAACACAAAGCTTTCAGAATGTCGCAAAAATCTCACAGATACGGAAATACAGCTCCGTGACGTTGAGAACAGGATAAAGACATAGCCGACCTTGAAAACTCCATGGAGGGCTTTCAGTTCAGCGTAAAGCACATAATGAAAGCCTCACAGCAGGGTAGGATAAGCGGCATTTGCGGTACTGTTTCTCAGCTTATATCTGTTGAAACAAAATACTCTGTAGCCATTGAAACTGCGTTGGGTGGGGCACTTCAGAATATTGTTGTAAACAATGAGGACTCTGCTAAGAGAGGTATCAGGCTTCTGAAAGAGAACAGAGCAGGCCGTGCAACATTTCTGCCTGTTACGTCAGTTCGAGGAAACAGGCTAAATATGCCGCAACTTGAAAATGAGGACGGCTTTGTGGCTCTAGGCTGTGAGCTTGTTAAGTATGACAGCCAGTTTGAGGGCGTAATCAACAGCCTTTTAGGCAGGATATGTATAGCAGAGGATATCGACAGTGCAACCCTTATCGCAAAGAAATACGGCTATAAATTCCGCATCGTTACCCTGGACGGACAAGTGATAAACGCGGGCGGCTCATTCACAGGAGGAAGCGTTTCCAAACAGACAGGTCTGCTTACAAGAAAAAAATGAAGCGGAAGCACTTGCTAAAAAGAAAACTGCACTTGAAAACTCCTTTACAGAGCTTAAACAGCAGGTTGAGAAGCTAAATCAAGAGGTTTCAAAATACACCGCTGATACCGACGGACTAAGGGAAAAGCTTTCACAGGTAAACAGCGATATACTCCGTTTTGAAATGGAAATAAAGCGTGTTTCAGAGTATTATTCTGACTATGAAAACAAGCTTGATGAGATAGAAACATTTATCGAAACGCTGAAAAATAAATACAAGATAGTAAGCGGAGATATCGACAAGGCTCAGACAGAACTTTCAGAAATCGAAGCTGAGATATCAGATAATGAAGCCAAGCTTGCCGACTCTCAGAATGAGCAGGCAGAACTTAAAAATAAGCGTGAACAGCTCAGCGAAGAGCTTTCGCAAATGAAGATAATGGCGGCAGAGTTATCCAAAGACCTTGATGCCTGCATGCTTTCAATATCACAGCTTGAAGAAACTATCGGCGACAGTGATACTGACAGCGGCAAGTTGAACGATAATATCTCCGAGTGTGAAAAGAAAATAGCCGAGAAGAAAGAGCTTATTTTTCAGACCAAACAGGAACTCAACGGTGCTGACGAAAAGATAGCCGCCGCACAGAAAATGGCGGAGCAGGCTCAGCGTGAGCATATTGAGCTTGACAATGCAGCAAACAAACTTCGCACCAAGCAGAAGCACAAAATGGACGAGAAGGAAACACTTTCAGGTCAGATTACAAGAGCGGAGGAACAGAAAAAATCTGTTACTGCAGGCTTTGATAAGCTTGTGGCACAGCTTTGGGACGATTATGAGCTTACAAGAAGCGACGCTGCAGAGATAGCCGAGGATATTGTGGATATAACGGTAGCTAACAGGCGACTCAACGAACTTCGTGGAAAGATAAGAAATCTTGGAAGCGTAAACCTTGGAGCTATAGAGGAATATGCAGAGTGTCACAGCGACACGAATTTCTCACAGGTCAGCTTAATGACGTAAATACGTCAAAAACAGAACTTGAAAAACTTATCGAGGATCTGACAGAAAATATGAAGAATATGTTCACCGACAGCTTTGAGCGCATAAATGCGAACTTCAAGAAAATTTTCACCGAGCTTTTCGGTGGTGGTCAGTGCGAGCTTATTCTCACAGATCCAAACAATGTCCTTGAATGTGGTATTGAGATAAACGTTCAGCCGCCAGGCAAGGTCATAACAAACCTTATGTCCCTTTCAGGCGGAGAGCAGGCTCTGGTGGCTATTGCAATTTATTTTGCAATCCTGAAAATTTCGCCATCACCTTTCTGTCTTCTCGATGAGATAGAAGCGGCGCTTGATGATGTGAACGTAAGTAAATATGCACAATATCTGCACCACCTTACAGATAAAACACAGTTTATCACCATTACTCACAGACGTGGAACAATGGAAGAAGCTGACGTTCTGTATGGCGTAACGATGCAAGAAAAGGGTGTTTCCAAGCTTCTTAAAATGGACGTTTCGGAAACACGTCAAATGAAACTTGAATAGGAGTGAAGAAATGGGATTTTTGAAAAGCTGAAAAATGGTCTTAAAAAGACTAAAGACTCAATGATGGGCAGAATAGAAAGTCTGCTCCATTCATTCAACAAAATAGATGAAGATCTTTTTGAGGAGCTTGAAGAAACGCTTATCCTCTGCGATATCGGTGTTACAACTTCTGAAAAGATATGCGATAAGCTCAGACAGAAAGTCAAGCAGGAGGGCGTTAAAGAACCTGAAAAAATCAAGGATATGCTTAAAGAGATAATCACAGAAATGCTCGGTGAGGATCAAAAACTCGATATGTCAACAACACCGTCAGTTATACTGGTTATCGGAGTAAACGGTGTTGGCAAAACAACAACTATCGGCAAGCTTGCTTATCAGCTTCACAAACAAGGCAAAAAGGTTATCGTTGCGGCGGCTGATACTTCAGAGCGGCTGCTATTGACCAGCTCGAAGTGTGGACAGAGCGTGCAGGGGTAGACATAATCAAGCACAACGAAGGTTCAGACCCTGCTTCCGTGGTATTTGACGCACTGGTGGCGGCTAAGGCAAGACAGGCTGACGTTGTTATATGCGATACCGCAGGACGTCTTCACAATAAGAAAAACCTTATGGACGAGCTGAAAAAGATATCCCGTATAGTTCACCAGCAGGCAGAGGGCTGCGCTCTCGAAGTTCTGCTTGCGCTTGACGCTACAACGGGACAGAACGCAGTTAATCAGGCAAGACAGTTCAACGAAGTAGCTGATATAACGGGTATTATTCTTACCAAGCTTGACGGCACAGCCAAGGGTGGAATAATTATCAGCATAACCGATGATCTGCAAGTGCCTGTAAAGCTTGTTACAGTAGGCGAAAAAATAGACGACATACAGCCGTTTTCAGCAAGAGATTTTGTTGAAGCGCTGTTTGAATAATAGAATATTGGATTAGACACTTAAAAGTATAAAATCAGGGGGAATTTTTTATGGATAAGGTTTTGTTTGTAGTTGATATGCAGGAAATGTATGTAGGAAGGGGCAGAGATAAAACCACATACTCATATGATGCCGAATCACTTATCGACGCCATAAACAAGCGTATCTCTGCTTATAAAGCTGAGGAGGTCTTTTATATCGTCAGCTACAAAAAGGGACTTTTGGGTGGAGGAATGCCCAAAGAGGGAACACCTGCGGCTAGCTTTCCAGCAAAGCTGAAAGTTGTATCCAAAAATATTTATTCCAAAAGCAAGCCCGATGCTTTTTCAAACGTTGCTCTTGAAGATTTTATGAGAGCAAGGAATGTGAAAGAGATAGAATTTGTAGGTGTTGATGGTGGTATCTCCGTTATCAACACTGCAATAGGTGCTATTGAATGTGGAATGAAAGTTGTTTTCAACGAAGAATGTATCGGTACAGTTTTCAAAGATAAGGCAAACAAATGCCGTGAAAAATTAAAGAAAAATAAGGTAACTTATATACACAACTAAAGGAGAAAAAATGAAACTTGTTATTGCAAGCAACAATAAAGGCAAGATAAGAGAATATAAACAGATTCTTGAGCCGCTTGGTTATGAGGTGTTCTCGCAATCAGAGGCAGGTCTGATACTTGATGTTGAGGAAACAGGCACTACTTTTGCTGAAAACTCTGCACTAAAAGCAAGGGCTGCATTCAAGCTTTGCGGCTGTGCTGTACTTGCAGACGACAGCGGTCTTGAGATAGACGCCCTGGATGGTGAGCCTGGAGTATACTCAGCAAGATATGGCGGACTCGAAACTGATGATGAGCGTACCGCTCTTGTGCTTAAAAAAAAATGAAAGAAATACCTGATGATAAAAGGGGAGCACACTTTACCTGTACAATACACTTTATCAAAGCAGACGGTGAAGAGATAGCCGTTGAGGGAAAAGTATTCGGTAAGATAGCTCACGAGCCTGTTGGCGAAAACGGCTTCGGCTATGACCCTATTTTCATGTATGGGAACAAGAGCTTTGCTCAGGTGGACTCAGGAACAAAGAATACCGTTTCCCATAGAGCAAACGCACTGAAAGCTTTGCTTGAACAGCTCACAAAGCAGTAAACTGAAAGGATTTAGATTATGATTACAACTAAACAAAGAGCAGAACTCAAAGGTATGGCTTCGCTTATACAGCCTGCTTTTCAGATAGGCAAGGGCGGAGTTAATGACGCTCAGGTGGCACAGATAGACGATTATCTGAGAGTTCACGAGCTTGTAAAAATAAAGGTGCTTGACAACTCAATGTACACCGCAAGGGAAGCCGCAGAGGAGATCGCTGAAAAGATATCTGCTGAAGTCGTTCAGGTAATAGGCTCAAAGGCGGTACTTTATAAACGCAATGAGAAGCAGCCTGTTATAAAATTAAAGTCAAAGTAATGAAAATAGGTGTTTTCGGCGGTACGTTCAATCCTGTTCACTTAGGGCATTTAAATTGCCTTAAAAGCGTAGCGGAGCAGGCGGGTCTTGACAAGATGATCGTCATGCCTGACAGAATACCTCCACATAAGCAAGCGGAGGACTTAGCTTCCTCTGAGGATAGGTTGAATATGTGCAGACTTGCTTTTGCAGATATCCCATGTGTGGAAATATCCGATTGGGAACTTAAGCAAGAGGGCAAAAGCTATTCAGTGATAACACTCAGACATCTAAAAGAGATATATCCACATGATAAGCTGTTTTTTATAATGGGAAGCGATATGTTGCTTTCATTTGAAGAATGGTATCAGTATAAGGAGATATTATCACTTTCTGCACTTATCTGCGTTGCACGCTCGCATGAGGACATTGACCACATAGAGGTGAAAGCCAAACAGCTCAAAGCCGAGGGTGGAGAGATAATCATAGTAAAAACTGACCCATTTGAGGTGTCTTCAACTGAGATACGTCAAATGCTCAAAAAAAAATGTTGATTGCTCTTGCTATTTGAGTGAAAATGTTGTACAATATATAGTGGATAAAAATTTGTATAACCGAGGTTTTCTAAGTGGCAGATAAAAAAAACAATAGGCATTTATAAAGCATACCTAAAAGAACATTTATCAAAAAAAAAAGAGATACACACACTCTATGAACGTGGCAAATTCCGCTGTGGAGCTTGCAAAAAGATATGGTGCTGACGCAGACAAGGCTTATATTGCAGGACTTTTGCATGATGTTGCAAAAAGAGATACCAGCATTGGAGCTTGCGGCTATAGTTTCTAAATCTTCGCTTGATGTGTGCGATATAGAGAAAAAGGCTGTTCCGCTGTTTCACGGTATTGCAGGAGCAGAGCTTGTGCAGACGCTTTTTGATATTCATGATCCTGAGATAATCTCAGCTATACGCTATCATACAGTTGCCTGTGGCAATATGCCCAAGCTTAGCCAGATAGTATATCTTGCAGACCTTATTTCTGCGGACAGGGATTATAAAGACGTAAAGAAAATGATATGCCGAACAAAGCTTGGAGAAAGCAATGTTTGAGGCTTTGAAATTCTCAATAAAAGACTCAGTGGAAAAGGGTAATACTATCCCTGTTTCCACACTTGAAGCATATAATGATTTTGCCGATAATTCAAAATAAAGGAGATTTTTATGGATAATATTTCACAGAATGATTCAAAAAAAAAGGACATCAGGATAATAGAGATTGTCAACTATATTGCGGATTATTTTGTTATAGCAAATGGATATCGACAAACGGAGGAAGTTGAGTTCAAAAAGGCAGTTGGCATTGAACCTAACAGAACAGAGGGAGCCACTTGATTACGGGATATCATAGTTCATGTTTTTTGAAACAATTATAATTTAACAAAGGATTGATAAATATGAAAGAATACAATTATAATTTTTACAATTTTAGTATAGAAAGCAAATGGCAGAAATACTGGGACGAGCATAAGACCTTTGAGGCAAGCAATGACTTTTCTAAGAAGAAATTTTACGGACTTGTAGAGTTTCCTTATCCGTCAGGTCACGGTATGCACGTTGGACACATCAAGGCATTTCTTTTTTTTCCCTATAGGCTTTGACGCTTACGGTCTGCCTACAGAGAACACAGCTATCAAAACAGGTGTTCACCCAAGAAAGGTAACAGACGACAATATCAAGAAGTTCACGGGGCAGCTCAAAGAGTAGGTTTTTCATTCGATTGGTCAAGAGTTATTGATACGACCGACGAAAACTACTATAAGTGGACACAGTGGATATTCCTTAAAATGTTTGAGAATGGTCTTGTATTCAGAGATAAGACCCTCGTAAATTATTGCCCAAGCTGTAAGGTCGTTCTTTCAAATGAGGACTCACAGGGTGGTCACTGCGATGTTTGCCACAGCGAGATAGTTCAGAAAACTAAAGAAGTATGGTATCTGAGGATCACAGAATACGCTGACAAGCTTCTTCAGGGACTTGAAGAAGTTGACTATCTGCCTAACATCAAACTCCAGCAGCAGAATTGGATAGGAAAATCAACAGGTGCATTTGTAAACTTCAAGATCAAAGAGCAACGAGCAGCTCAAGATCTACACTACACGTCCTGACACACTTTACGGCGTTACATTCATGGTAATCGCTCCTGAACATCCTATCATCCAGAAATACAGAAATAGTATTGCAAACATTGATGATCTTGACGCTTATAAGACAGAGTGTGCAAAGAAGAGCGAATTTGAGAGAACTCAGCTCGTTAAGGATAAAACAGGCGTTAAGATAGACGGTCTGACAGCTATCAATCCTATCACAGGCAAAGAGATACCTATCTACATCTCAGACTATGTTATGATGGGATACGGCACAGGCGCTATCATGGCTGTGCCTGCTCACGATACAAGGGACTATGATTTTGCAAAGAAGTTCGGCATTGACATAATCGAAGTCATCAAGGGCGGCGACATTTCTAAGGAAGCCTACACAGGCGATGGCGAAATGGTCAACTCAGGTGAGCTTAACGGCATAACAAACAAGAAAGAAGCTATCGAAAAGATGCTTACTGTTCTTGAAAAACTGGGCTGCGGTGAAAAGGGCGTTCAGTATAAGATGAAAGACTGGGCGTTCAATCGTCAGAGATATTGGGGCGAGCCTATCCCGATAGTACATTGCCCTCACTGCGGAATGGTCGCTGTGCCATATGATGAGCTTCCACTTAAATTGCCACCGGTAGAGAACTTTGAGCCTGGTACAGACGGCGAAAGCCCTCTGGCTAAGATAGACTCTTTCGTACACTGCAAGTGCCCTAAGTGTGGCTGTGACGCAAAGAGAGAAACAGATACAATGCCACAGTGGGCTGGTTCTTCATGGTACTTCCTGCGTTATTGCGATCCTAACAACAATGATGAGTTTGCTTCACAGGAAGCACTGAAATATTGGATGCCTGTTGACTGGTATAACGGTGGTATGGAGCACGTTACACGTCATATGATCTATTCACGTTTCTGGCACAAGTTCCTCTACGACCTCGGTCTTGTACCAACTTCAGAGCCTTATGCAAAAAAGAACAGCTCAGGGTCTTATCCTTGGACCTGACGGGGAGAAGATGAGTAAGTCAAGAGGAAACGTTGTTGACCCTAACGATGTTGTTGACGAATACGGTGCAGATGTTCTCAGACTTTATGTTCTGTTCATGGGTGACTATGAAAAGGCAGCTCCATGGAGCGAGAACAGTGTTAAGGGCTGTAAGAGATTTGTGGACAGAATTTGGGCTTTGCAGGATAAGGTAGTTGACAGCGACGAGTACAGCGACAAGCTGAGATCGCTCATGCACAAGACTATCAAGAAGGTATCCGATGATATCGAGTCAATGAAGTTCAATACTGCTATTGCCGCAATGATGACGCTTCTTAATGAGATATATAATGTTGGCTCTATCACAAAGAAAGAGTTCAGAGATCTTCTTATCATACTCAATCCTTTTGCACCTCATGTTACAGAAGAACTTTATCAGCTGATCGGTTGCGAGGGAGTTCTTGACGAGCAGGAGTGGGTGACATATGATGAAGCACTCTGCAAGGACGATACTATCGAGATCGTTTGTCAGATAAACGGCAAGGTAAAATCTAAGCTCACAATACCTACAGACGCAGCTAAGGACGACGTTATCGCACTTGCTAAGGCTGACGAAGCTATCGTTAAGGCAACGGAAGGCAAAAAATATAGTCAAGGAAATCTATGTTCCTAACAAGCTTGTAAATCTGGTTGTAAAGTAAGCGAAAATTTCCTCAGAAAAATCAAAAAAAGAGCCAGAAAGCTATTGACATTTTGGTGGAAATATAGTATAATTAAATTTGTAATTATATCGGTTTTATAAATTCCGCAGATTAAAGACAGAGCGGTCCGAAAGAGTAGGACTGGGGGAACGTAAAGCGTTTCAGTTTGCTTTTGCAGACACCTTCACTATCACCGTTGATTTTCGGAAATTCCGATAGAATTGCCTCTGTCACAGGTGGCAAAGGGAGGGAATAATTTTGGCAGAAATCCGTGTTGGAAAGAACGAAACTTTGGATACAGCACTTAAGCGTTTCAAGAGATCATGTGCCAGAGACGGCGTCCTCGCAGAGGTTCGTAAAAGAGAACACTACGAAAAACCTTCGGTAAAGCGTAAGAAGAAGTCCGAAGCTGCTCGTAAGCGTAAATACTAATATGTAATTAAAGGCGGGCATTTTTATGTCCGCTTTTTATTTTATACTACAGGAGTTTTTTTTATGTTCAAACCAACTTATGTTTTTGACAAGGTAGGAGAGATAACCCCCGATTTTCTTGCTAAAAAGCATATCAAGGGGCTGCTCCTCGATCTTGATAATACGCTGACAACACATAACAATCCCGTTCCCCCCGCAGTCGAGTCTTGATTGGCTTGCTAAGATGAAAGCGGCAGGGATAAAGCTTATGATCGTTTCAAACAATCATGCTCCAAGGGTAAAGCCTTTTGCAGAGCAGTTGGAGCTTGACTTTGTACCTGAAGGCAAAAACCGCTGACTTTTGGCTACACAAAGGCTATAGCTAAGCTGGGGCTTAAATATTCGTGTTCCCGATAAAATAGAGCCTGAAACGAGCTTGCCATTTCGATTTAAAAGAGAAGACGCACTGACAATGAAGGATTATTATTTGTCGGTGAAATAAAGATAGGAGAGTATTGATATGAAAAAAATACTTGTTATACATGGTCCTAACCTTAATCTTCTGGGAGAGCGTGAGCCTGGAGTTTACGGTACAGATACATTTGAGAGCATAAACAACGAGATAATCGAGCATGCAATGAAATATGAATTTCACTGCGACGTTTATCAGTCAAACCATGAGGGTGAAATAATCGACAAGCTTCACCTTGCTAGAAAAAAATTATGACGGCGTTATACTTAACGCAGGCGCTTATACACACTATAGCTATGCTATCAGAGACGCCATCGCCGCAATAAAGATTCCTGTCGTTGAGGTACATCTGAGCAATATACACCCCGTGACGAATTCAGACACACTTCTGTTATCGCACCTGTATGCGTGGGTCAGATAAGCGGGTTCGGAAAGTATTCATACTACATGGCTGTTGACGCTTTGTATTACAAATGGAAAAATGAAAGCGGTGCAGACAATGACTGATCTTGAAAAACTTTGTTCACGAGTAACAGAAGCGGCAGATTGTGCTGTTATCACTGACGATGTGAACAGAAGATATTTCACCGCAATGAAATCAAGTGCAGGAACACTAGTGGTTTTTCCGGAAAAAGCGTATTTTATCATAGATTTCAGATATATTGAAAAGGCAAAGAAAACTGTCACAGCTTGCGAGGTCATTTTGCAGGACAAGCTCTATGAGCAGATAAACAGCCTTATTGAAAAGCATGGTGCAAAAACAGTTTCTGTTAATGCCGATACCTGCACACTTTCCGAGCTTATCGCATATCAGCAAAAGCTTAATGTTGAGGTCATCGCAGACACAAAGCTTGCGGAAATAATACGAGAGATCAGAACAGTTAAATCCCAAGAGCAGATAGACAAGATAATCAAAGCACAGCGTATCGCTGAAAAGGGTTTTGCACATATGCTTGACTTTATCAGGGTCGGCAGAACTGAAAAAGAAATTCAGTTGGAGCTTGACTATTATATGCTTAAAAATGGTGCTGAAGCTCTGTCTTTTGACACTATTGCACTTTCAGGCTCTAATACTTCGCTTCCACATGGTGTACCATCTGACAAAAAAGTTGAGAGCGGTGAGTTCGTGCTTATGGATTTCGGAGCAACTTATGATGGCTGGCACAGCGATATGACTAGAACTGTATGCGTAGGCAAACCTAGTGACAAGATGAAGTCTGTATACGAAACTGTTCTTACTGCACAGCTTACAGCTCTTGACGCAGTAAAGGCAGGTATGTCAGGAAAAGCACTTGACAAAATAGCAAGGGATATCATAATTGAAGCAGGCTATGGAGATAATTTTGCCATTCTCTCGGACATGGTGTGGGAGTTGAGATACATGAAAGCCCTTATGCTTCGCCTAGCAGGGAAGATATATTGCCTGAAAATTCGATCGTAACAGTAGAGCCAGGTATTTATCTTGAGGGCAAGTTTGGTGTGAGAATAGAAGATTTTGTTGTTGTTACAGAAAACGGCTGTATCAATATGACAAAAGCCCCTAAAGAGCTTATTTGCTTGTAACTTTTTTGATTTTTGGTAAAAAAGTTTTCAAAAGCTATTGCAATAAACAAATAAATATGGTAAAATAAATATAGAGGTATGCGGACATTTTGAACTGTGTACACATTAATTAAGAATGTTTATGGAGGTACTAAATAATGGTAACTGCTGGTGATTTCAGAAACGGCGTGACTTTTGAAGAGGACGGCAACGTAATGCAGATCGTTGAGTTTCAGCACGTTAAACCTGGTAAGGGTGCAGCGTTCGTCAGAGCAAAGGTTAGAAATGTAATTTCAGGTTCTGTTGTTGAAAAGACATACAATCCAACAGCTAAATTCCCAACAGCATATGTTGAGAGAAAGGATATGGAGTATTCTTACAATGACGGCGATCTTTATTATTTCATGGATCCAGAGAGCTATGAGCTTGTTCCAGTAAACAAGGCTGAGCTTTCAGATAACTTTAAGTTCGTAAAGGAAAACATGGTATGTAAGATCCTTTCTTACAAGGGTACAGTATTCGGCGTAGAGCCTCCATACTTTGTTGATCTTGAAGTAACAGAGACAGAGCCTGGTATCAAGGGCGATACAGCTACAAATGCTACAAAGCCTGCAACAGTTGAAACTGGTGCTGAGATCAGAGTTCCTCTGTTCATCAACACAGGCGACAGAATAAGAATCGATACTCGTACATGTGAGTACATGGAAAGAGCATAAGTTTTAGCCTTTACGGTTTTTAGAAACGGAGGGAATATTATGGAGCTGTCAAAGAAGGTTGCATATTTAAAGGGACTTATGGAAGGTCTTAAGATTGACGATTCCACAAACGAAGGAAAGATATTGACAATTATGGCTGATATTCTTGATGAGATGTCTGCTACAGTTGAAGATATTGCCGAAGAAGTTGACGAAACAGTTGAGCTTGTAGATACTCTTGACGAGGATCTCGGCGAGATAGAAGAGCTTATTTACGGTGATGATGATGACGATGACGACGATTGTTGTTGCGACGATGATTGTTGTTGTGATGATGACGATGATGATGATAACGCTATGTATGAGTGTGTATGCCCTAACTGCGGTGACACAATAATGCTCGGCGAGAACATTATCGCTGACGGTTCTATTGACTGTCCAAACTGTGGAGAGAGCCTTGAGTTTGATTTCTCAGAAATTGAGGACGAGGACAACGAGGATTGATCTCATAAAAAGTGTTCAGCAAAATTTAATAATGTGTTTCAGGGGTGGTGAAATTCCACACGGAGGTGATCGAATAGTATTCGTAAGTCCTCGACCGCAGAAATGCGCTGATTCGGTGAAAATCCGAAACCGACGGTAAAGTCCGGATGGAAGAAACGACAGATCAATAACGCATAAATTGCACCCTGATTTTATTTTCAGGGTGCTTTTGCTTTTGCTGCTGTTTCTCCCGATAATTTTATTATTTGGAGGAATTAAAATGACAAGTGATAACACTATGCCAAGAAATAAAACTTTTACAACAAGAAAAATGGTAACGGTGGCAATGCTCAGCGCCATAGCTACTGTGATATATTACCTTGATTTCCCTGTGCCACTTATGCCAGGATTTATCAAGCTTGACCTTTCAAATGTTATATCCCTGCTGGCAGGTTTCTCAATGGGACCTATTGCGGGCGTGATCGTTTGCCTTATCAAGAACGTTATCCAGTTGATTATAAAGGGACTAGGCACAACAATGGGTATCGGCAACATCTTTGACTTTGTAACAAGCGCAGCTTTTTGTGCTGACGGCTTCTGTTATATACCACAAGAAAAAAAACCAGAAAGAATGCTATCATAAGCTGTATCATTGGCACTTTGGTTTTCACAGTAATAAGCTTGCCGTTGAATTATTTTATCGTTTATCCTATATACTTTAAAGCATTCGGCGGAGAAGCTGCTATACTCGGTATGTACCAGCAGATAATGGGTAGCGTAAAGAATATTTTCTCTGCACTGTGTATTTTCAATCTGCCTTTTACTTTTGTGAAGGGTATTATTTGTGCATTGGTCACAATTCTTATTTATAAGCCTTTGTCGCCTATTCTTAAAGGCAAAGACTAAAACAAAATTAATGCTGAACACAAAAAGCCTTGGCAGGCACATTCCTGTCAAGGCTTTGATATTTATTATTTAACTGCTTCAAGAAGATCATTGATCTTGTCTGTCTTTTCCCAAGCTACATCAAGATCCTCACGTCCCATATGACCATAAGCTGCAAGCTGCTTGTACTGTGGTTTTCTAAGGTCAAGGCTCTTGATTATTGCAGCAGGGCGAAGGTCAAATACCTTTTCTACAGCTGCCTCTATCTTTTCATCAGAAACCTTTCCTGTGCCGTATGTGTCGACCATGATTGAAACAGGGTGAGCAACACCGATAGCATACGCAAGCTCAACCTCGCACTTCTTGGCAAGACCTGCTGCAACGATATTCTTTGCAACGTATCTTGCAGCATATGTTGCGCTTCTGTCAACCTTTGTAGGATCTTTTCCTGAGAAAGCACCACCACCATGACGAGCATATCCACCATATGTGTCAACGATTATCTTTCTTCCTGTCAGACCACTGTCGCCCTGAGGGCCGCCGACTACAAATCTACCTGTTGGGTTTACAAAATAAGTAGTGTTCTCATCAAGAAGTTCAGCAGGGATAACTGTCTTTATAACGTTCTCGATAATATCTTCTCTTATCTGCTCCAGTGTTACAGCGTCATCATGCTGTGAAGAAACTACAACAGCGTCAACTCTTGTTGGCTTGCCATCATCATATTCAACTGTTACCTGAGTTTTTCCGTCCGGTCTGAGATATGGCAAAGTGCCGTTCTTTCTGACTTCTGTAAGTTTAAGAGCAAGCTTGTGAGCAAGTGATATAGGCATTGGCATAAGTTCAGGTGTTTCGTCACAAGCAAAACCGAACATGATACCCTGATCGCCTGCACCTGTATCGAATGCGTTTTCAGCTCTGCCTTCGAGAGCGTTGTCAACACCCATTGCAATATCAGGCGACTGCTTGTCTATAGTTGTGAGAACTGAACAGGTGTGTCCGTCAAAACCATACTTGGCTCTGTCATAGCCTATACCGACAACTGTATCTCTAACGATCTGTGGTATGTCGATTATAGCCTTTGTTGTTATCTCGCCCATGCACATTACTACACCTGTTGTAGTGACCGTTTCGCAGGCAACTCTTGACATAGGGTCCTGCTCCAGCAGAGCGTCAAGTATAGCGTCAGAGATCTGATCGCATATTTTGTCAGGATGTCCCTCAGTAACCGACTCAGATGTAAATAAATACTTTGACATAAAAATACCTCTTTTCTGAATATTTGTTAATCTAAAAACAGCCACAAAAAAAGCGCTTCATCCGAAACGCTTGAAATTACTCAATTTCCCCATCTTTCGGAAATAACCGCAGGATTTAGCACCTACTAACGCTAGGTTGCTGGGCTTCACAGGACCTGTTTCCTCCACCACTCTTGATAAGGCTATTTAATTTTAACAAAATATATTATACACCATATATCGACTATTGTCAACTGTTTTACACATAATTATAGATTATTTTAATGTTTCGTAATAAATCAGCAAATACTAATAAAAGCATTGACTTACTAGGACAAGTTCGTTATAATATAAAAAGAGGTGAGTTTTTTTTTTGAAAAATGACAATTCAAATATAAGAACATTGTTTCTGACCTTTCTTAAGATAGGCGTTTTTACCTTTGGCGGAGGATATGCAATGATAGCCTTGCTAGAAACAGAATTTTGTGTGCGCAAAAATTGGCTTGATAAAAAAGAATTTCTCGATATGACAGCTATATCAGAGTCCCCCCCGGACCAACTGCTGTAAACAGTGCTACATATATCGGCTACAAAATAGGCGGTGTGCTGGGTGCTATTGCGGCAACAGTCGGAGTGTGCATACCGTCGTTTTTTATAATCTACATAATATCACTTTTCTTTGACAAATTTCTGTCTTTAAAAGTAGTCTACGCTGGATTCCGTGGCATTCAGGTGGGCGTAATATATCTCATACTTACTGCAGGACTAAGAATGTTGAAAGCACTTGATAACACATTGCTTGACAAAATTATAATTCTTGGAGTTTTCATAATGATGATACTTTTCACACTTTTTCTGTGAAGTTTTCATCAGTATTTTATATTATCATAAGTGGTGCTGTGGGCATTGCCGTGTATCTGATTAAAACCCTCAGAAAGAGAAGTACAATAAAATGATATATCTCAAACTTTTTCTCATTTTTCTGGAAATAGGCGCAGTGTCATTCGGCGGAGGATACGGAATGATATCCATTATCCGTGAAAAAGTTCTTACCTTTGGCTGGCTCAGTGAGGACGAATTTGTGAACTTTATTGCCGTATCTGAGTCCACACCTGGACCACTTGCCGTGAACATGGCGACCTTTGTAGGCTCATCGCAGGCAGGTTTCATAGGCGGATTGATAGCCACTCTTGGCGTTGTGTTGCCTTCGTTCGTGATAATATTCATCATAGCTTCGATCATGAAAGATTTGCTGAAATACTCAGGGGTAAAAGCAATGCTTTCAGGCATTCGTCCTTGCGTTGTTGCAATGATACTCGCCACTGGCATTACAATGGCTTTATCTTCACTGCTAAATATCACCACCATAAATTCAAAGCCTGCTTTTGACTATAAAGCGTTGATAATATTCCTGCTCATAGCCTTGGCAGATGTGCTTCTTTTGAAACTGAAGAAATTCAAGCTCTCACCGATCACAATTATCGTAAGCTCCGCCTTTCTCGGCATAATATTCTATTAAAAAAAGCTGTAACACCGCAAAGTGCTACAGCTTTTAATATTTGTGATATGAAAATTAACCCAGAAGCTTTTTAAGTCTCTCGTCAACAGCCTTAAGGAAGTCCACTGTATTTACTTTCTTCTTATTTTCAAGTGTAGAAAGCAGATAAAGATCACCTGTCATAACACCGTCTTCAATAGTTTCGATAGTTGCCTTTTCAAGACAATCAGCAAAGTTCATAAGCTCAGGCAGGTTATCGAGTTCGCCTCTTTTTCTCAGAGCGCCTGTCCATGCGAACAGTGTGGCAACTGAGTTTGTAGAAGTTTCTTCGCCCTTGAGGTGCTTGTAATAGTGTCTCTGAACAGTGCCATGTGCAGCTTCGTACTCATAAATTCCGTCAGGTGAAACAAGAACAGAAGTCATCATAGCCAGTGAACCATATGCTGTAGCTACCATGTCAGACATTACGTCACCGTCATAGTTCTTGCAGCCCAGATATAACCGCCGTTTGAGCGAATAACTCTCGCAACAGCGTCGTCGATAAGAGTATAGAAATACTCGATACCAGCCGCTTCAAACTTAGCCTTGTACTCGTTATCGTATATCTCCTGGAAGATATCCTTGAATGTGTGGTCATACTTCTATAGTATCCTTTGTAGCAAACCATACGTCCTGCTTTTTGTCAAGAGCAAAGTTAAAGCAAGCTCTTGCGAATGAAGAGATAGAAGTTGACTTGTTGTGCTGACCCTGAATGATTCCGTCGCACTCAAAGTTGTAAATTGTCTCTCTTGTTTCATTGCCGTCCTTGTCAGTGCAAACAAGCTCTGCCTTTGAACCAGCAGGGCATTTCATTTCAACGTTCTTATAAACGTCGCCGTATGCGTGACGAGCGATAGTGATAGGCTTTGTCCATGTAGGAATGTATGGAGTGATACCCTTAACAAGGATAGGAGTTCTGAAAACAGTTCCGTCAAGGATAGCTCTGATAGTGCCATTAGGGGATTTCCACATTTCCTTGAGGTTGTATTCAGGCATTCTTGCAGCGTTAGGTGTGATAGTTGCACACTTAACAGCAACGCCGTATTTCTTTGTAGCGTTTGCAGAATCAACAGTTACCTGATCGTCGGTCTCATTTCTATGAACAAGACCAAGATCATAGTATTCTGTTTTAAGGTCAATATATGGAGTAAGAAGAATATCCTTTATATCCTGCCAGATAATTCTGGTCATTTCGTCGCCGTCCATTTCAACGAGCGGTGTTTTCATCTGAATTTTTGCCATTGGTAAGACCTCCTATAAAGTAATAATGGAATATCCGTTGTTTTTAGCTATCGCAGATATCTTTTTGTAAACGTCAAGACTTGCAATGATAAGCTCGTAGCTGTCGCTGTCAATATCTATCATACATATGCAAGCACCTTTGAGAGTGCTGTCCTTTGTGCCGAAAAGTTTCGAGAAAATCCCATAGGGACCTCCATATCAGACTTTATTATTTTGAGAGCTGTTCTCTTGTGTAGTCAAGCAGACCACCTGCAAGGATAATATCCTTTGTTCTGCCTGTAAGTTCGCAGAGAACTGGTATCTCAACACCTGTTGTCTTATTCACAACAGTAAGCTTAGACATATCAGCCTCAACATCTGCACGAACGTCAGCAAGAACGATCTCATCGCCCTGATTTATCTTGTCATAATCAGCCTCGTTTACGAATGTGAGCGGAAGGATACCTGCGTTGATAAGATTAGCTCTGTGTATTCTTGCAAAGCTCTTAACAAGAACAGCCTTTATGCCAAGATAGAGTGGAGCAAGTGCTGCGTGTTCTCTTGATGAACCCTGACCGTAGTTTGAGCCGCCAACGATTATTGACTTGCCCATGTTCTTTGCACGTCTTGGGAAGTCCTCATCACATACTGTAAAGCAATGCTGTGAAATAGCAGGGATATTTGAACGCAATGGAAGTATCTTCGCACCGGCAGGCATGATGTGGTCAGTTGTGATATTGTCGCCCACCTTAAGTGATACCTGACAATCAATGCTGTCATCAAGCGGTGAAGTCTGTGGGAAAGGCTTGATATTTGGTCCTCTAAGAACCTCAACGCTGTCCATATCAGCCTCGTCAGCTGGCGGAACAACCATATTGTCGTTATCTTGAAATGTTCAGGAAGCTTGAACTCAGGCATATCTCCAAGTGTTCTCGGGTCAGTGAGGTAGCCTGTGAGAGCTGAAACAGCAGCCATTTCAGGTGATACCAGATAGATCTGACCGTCCTTTGTGCCTGAACGTCCCTCGAAGTTTCTGTTGAATGTTCTAAGTGAAACACCCTTTGAATTAGGTTGAATACCGATACATGGACCGCAAGCGGATTCAAGTATTCTTGCGCCTGCTGCTATCATATCAGCAAGTGCCCGTTCTGATCATGTTAAGTACCTGCTTTGAGCCTGGAGCGATTGCAAGTGAAACGCTAGGGTCAACTGTCTTGCCCTTAAGAATGTGAGCTACTTTCATCATGTCAACATAAGAAGAGTTTGTGCATGAGCCGATACAAACCTGATCTATCTTAAGCTTTCCGATCTCATTTACGCTCTTAACGTTGTCAGGAGAATGAGGACAGGCAGCCAGTGGTACGAGCTGTGAAAGATCGATATCTATCTGTTCGTCATAGACAGCGTCATCATCAGCCTTTAGCTCGCTCCATACGTCAGCTCTGTCCTGAGCCTTCAGAAATGCAAGTGTTGTTTCGTCAGAAGGGAAGATAGATGTAGTTGCGCCAAGCTCAGCACCCATATTTCTCTCAGGGACTGTAAGTGTCTTTACGCCCTCGCCGCAGTATTCTATAACTTTGCCTACGCCGCCCTTTACAGACATTCTTCTGAGAACTTCAAGGATAACGTCCTTAGCTGATACCCATGGGGAAAGCTTGCCTGTGAGATTTACCTTTACTATCTTAGGATATGTGATGTAATAAGCACCACCACCCATTGCAACTGCAACATCAAGTCCACCTGCACCTATAGCGATCATTCCGATACCACCGCCTGTTGGGGTGTGGCTGTCAGAGCCTATAAGGGTCTTACCTGGTATACCGAAACGCTCAAGATGTACCTGATGACAGATACCGTTTCGGGACGTGAAAAATAAATGCCGTGCTTCTTGCAGACAGAACCGATAAATCTGTGGTCGTCGGCATTCTCAAAGCCTGACTGAAGCGTGTTGTGGTCGATATAAGCTACAGACTTTTCCGTTCTGACACGAGGAACGCCCATTGCCTCATATTCAAGATAAGCCATGCGTCCTGAGTAAGCGTCTGGTCGATACGGATACCGATCTCCTGACCCTTAACAAATTCGCCGTCAACAAGATGTGCTTTTAAGTATTTTTTCTGTTAAAGTAAGTCCCATTGTAACAACAATCCTTTCAAAAATAACTGATATTAATATTTTATAACAAATTGCGATTTTTGTCAAGGTAAATATAAACATTTGCTTGTTTTTATAGCGTTTCAGTGCATATTTTTGCATGGTATACGTCGATTTACTGTATAAATTTTCATTTCTTACGATATCCTTACTTGACACGGCAAAGCGTATATTATATAATAGTTGTGTTATCAGAGAAAACAAGGCGGTGAAAAGCATGAAAGCAAAAACTGTTTTGATATTATTATCGGCGGTGATACTATGTCTTACAGGCTGTACAGAGTCACAAAAGCCCACAACAGTTGTGGATAATTCTTCTGCCGTGACTACATCATCAAGTTCTGACAGCGAAAGCAGAAATGATAAATACTATGACAGCACGCCTATATCTCAGGCTTATCTCTCAGGCAATACAGCAAATCTTGATGATAAACAGCTTGAAATATACAACAAAGCCGTTTCAGCCATTGAAAAACTTATTACCCTTGACATGAACGATTACGAAAAAGAGCTTGCGGTACATGATTATATAGTCGGCTGTGCAAGCTATGACGAAGCACATCTCAATGCGCTTGGTATTGGCCTGCCAAACTCTGATAATCCATATGGCTGTCTTATAAACGGAAAAGCAATATGCTCAGGCTATTCCACAACGTTTCAGCTTTTTATGGATATGCTGGAAATACCCTGCAAGACCATATACGCCACAGATTTTGAGGGCGACGATCACTCATGGAACATAGTTCAAATAGGCGAAAGCTGGTATTATGTTGACACTTGCTGGGACGATCCTATACCTGACTTTGCGGATAGACCAGTAAGGCACAAATATTTTAACGTCTCAAAAGAATACATGAAAACAAAACACGTCTGGGACGATTCAGAGCTTCCTGATACAGGCAGTACAAAGTTCAGCTATATTACGCAGACAGTTACGCATATAAACTCAGTAAATGAGATAGAGAGCCTTATGGAAAAGGCTTTGGATAATATGCAGGACAGCGTGGCGGTAACGTCAGATATGAGCGATTTCCAATTCAGTGAAACTGACCAGATAGACACGAACTTCAATGAGGAAAATATCAAAGGGCTTAGCAAAGTTTTTGACAGCTTCTGCGAAAAGCATACAGATTATGACGTTTACTGTCAGCGTGTGCAAAATGGCAATGACATAGTTTTAGTGATATACATGAGAAAATTTGAATAGGAGAGCGGCATGAAATTCAGACCTTGCATAGATATCCATAACGGTAATGTAAAACAGATAGTGGGTGGAAGCCTTTCTGAACAAAAACAATTATGCTGTGGATAACTTCGTTTCAGAATATGAATACTGAACCCTGTCGGCAGCGAATTTTACAACGCAGACCTCGAACAAGCCTACAGTGCATTATCCGCATTTGAGGGCGGATTGCAGATAGGCGGCGGAATAAATGATGAAAACGCCGCACATTTTCTTGACAAGGGTGCAAGCCATGTTATCGTGACAAGCTTTGTTTTCAAAAACGGTGTTGTTAATTTCGATAATCTGAACAGACTGGTGAAGTCCGTTGGCAAAAGCAGACTTGTTCTTGACCTTTCCTGCCGCAAAAGGGACGGGAAGTATTACGTTGTGACAGACCGCTGGCAGAAATTCACCGATATTGAAATGAACAGCCAGACCCTAGAAATGTTCTCAGAGTACTGCGATGAGTTTCTTATCCATGCCGTTGACACAGAGGGCAAAGCAAAGGGCATTGAGCCGCAGATAGCAAAGATAATGGGAGAATACTGCACCATTCCATCGACCTATGCCGGAGGAATTTCATCAAGCTGTTTGCTGCATATTTTGGCACAAAAAGATTTGCAATTTTAGCGGAAATATGTTATAATATTATGATACTAATTCAGAAAGGACGAATTTTTATGTCTAAGATCCGAGTTGCCGTTATTTTCGGCGGAAAATCAAACGAGCACGACGCTTCCAAAACGCTTATCCCTGCAAGAATGAGCGAGGAAAGCATTGAAGAAATAAGAAAGACGGCTGTCAAGGCATACAGAGCAATGGGCTGCAGCGGACTTTCAAGAGTAGACTTCTTCCTTATGAAAGACGGCACTGTTATTCTTAACGAGATAAATACTCTCCCAGGTCACACGCCTATAAGTATGTATCCACAGCTTATGCAGTACGAGGGAATGACCCCTGCACAGCAGGAAGATAAGCTTATCAAGCTGGCACTTGATAAGGCGGAGGTTGATTATGAATAACGCCGCCATTGGAGTTTTCGACTCAGGAGTTGGCGGGCTTACCTGTGTGAAAGAGCTTATAAAGCTTCTGCCAAATGAAAATATCGTTTATCTTGGCGACACGGCAAGAGTGCCATACGGCTCAAAAAGCAGAGAGACTATAATGAGCTATGCCAGACAGGATATAGAGTTTCTTAAACAGCATAACGTTAAAATGATACTCGTTGCTTGCGGTACAGTTTCTTCTGTATTGCCTGCAATGGATATAAAGTCAGATATCTCCATAAGCGGAGTTGTTGAGCCTGCTGTAAAGGCTGCCTGCTCTGCTACAAAGAATAACAGGATAGGCGTTATAGCCACAAGTGCGACCATAAAGAGCGGCATTTACGGCAAAGCTATAAGAAGCATTAACCCTAACATCAAGGTGGTCGGCAAGGCTTGTCCTATGTTCGTGCCACTGGTAGAGAATGGCTATACTGCCCCTGATTGTGTGCCTGCAAGGTATATCGCACAGGAGTATCTTGAAATAATGAAAAAAGAAGACGTTGATACGCTTATTCTCGGCTGTACTCACTATCCACACCTCACTGAACTAATTTCAGATATAATGGGCGAGGGCGTAACACTTGTTTCATCAGGTGCGGAGCTTGCGAAATATGCACTCAACTCCCTTTCATACAGCGATGATACGGCTGAAAGAGAAGAGCGTGAGAGCCTTGAGCTTTACTGTACCGACAGCGTTGAGCTGTTTTCTGAGAATGTTGAACGCTTTCTCGGAAACAATATCAATGCACAAATATCAAAATGCAGCCTAAAGCTGTAAACTGGAGGATTTTATTTGACCAGCAAGGAAGTATCAATAAAACTTGTTAGCCGTCAAAGCGACGGTAATACAAAAGAAGAAACAGAGCTTATCTCAGCAGGACTTTATGAAGCAACCGAAAAAGGATATCGCATATCGTATGAGGAGTCTGAGGCAACAGGATTTGAAGGAAGCGTTACAACGCTAGAAACCGAAGGTTGCCGCAAGGTGACTATGAACAGAACCGGAACGGTTGAAGCGAATCTTGTTGTTGATATAGGCGAAAAGCAGCATTGCGTTTATGGCACTCCATACGGTGATTTTATGATAGGCATAACCGCTAAAACCATAAGATCAGATCTTGACGAAAACGGTGGAATGCTTTTCTTTCACTATGTTTTAGATGTCAATTCAAGCTATCGGTGATTTTGAGATAGCTATAGAAGTAAAAAGCCTGTTCCTGCGGAAATGTTGTCGCATAATTATATTTGGAAGGACGGAGTTCAGCGAGTTATCGAACAGCTCAAAGCAAGCGGTCATACCTATGAAAAAAGACGGTGCCCTTTGGTTTAAAACAACAGAGTTCGGTGACGAAAAGGATAGAGTTCTCGTTCGTGAAAACGGTGTGCCAACATATCTTGTGCCTGATATCGCATACCACTACAACAAGCTTGCAGTAAGAAAGTTCGATAAGGCTGTAGATATTTTCGGTGCGGACCACCACGGATATATAGCTCGTATTAAAGCTTCTATGACAGCGCTTGGCGTTGACGCTGACAGACTTGACATTGTTATCATGCAAATGGTAAATCTCGTCCGTAACGGTGAAAAGTATAAGCTTTCCAAGCGTTCAGGCAAAGCTATCACTCTGTCAACTCTTCTTGACGAAATACCGATAGACGCAGCAAGATTTTTCTTTAATCTCCGTGAGCCTAATTCTCATTTTGATTTTGACCTTGACCTTGCTGTATCTCAGACAAGCCAGAACCCTGTTTATTATGTACAGTATGCACACGCAAGAATTTGTTCTGTCCTTAAAAAGATGAACGAAGAGGGTATTGAAGTTAAGAGCCTCGACAAGGTGGCTCTCAGCGTCCTCACAGCGCCTGAGGAGCAGGAGATGATAAAACACCTTGCTACTCTGCCAAACGTTATAAACGAGGCTGCAAAGGCTTATGACCCAGCTAAGGTAACAAAGTATGTTATAGACCTTGCTACAATGTATCACAAGTTCTATAACAACTGCCGTATCATGGGAGAAGACGAGAGCGTTATGCAGGCGAGACTTTCACTTTCACTTGCAGTTAAGCAGGTAATAAAGAATATTCTTGATATGCTCAAGATAACTTGCCCAGAGTCTATGTAATAAAATATCAGACCCGACCGTGGAAAACTCCACGATCGGGTCTTTTGTTATTTCTGGGTATTTCTTATGTAGTGGAATAGATATTGCTGTGCAATGCCCTCAACACCCTTCACACAAGAGGGAAGTCCGTTCGGATACCACTGTGCAAGCACTCGCTTTACCCACACGTCTTTTTGGGAAAGCGTCCGTTTTGTAAAAGCCGAAAAGCAGTGTACAATCAGCAACTTTCGGACCAACACCCTTTATCTTCATAAGCTCGTTTCGTGCATCGTCAAGGGGCATTTCTTTTATCTTTTGGTAGTCTATCTCACCGCTCAAAACCTTTTCAATGGCGTCAACAAGATATTTTGCTCTGAACCCTGAACGCAGATACGCAAGGCTGTCTATAGTTTCATCTACCATATCTTCAGCAGAGGGGTAGCCGCTATAATGCTCACACAAACGTCCTATAATGCCCTTTATCCTTGGAATATTGTTGTTCTGACTTATTATAAAGGAAGATAATGCCTCCCAACTGTCCTGCCTGAGTATTCTTATGCCGCCTGCAAAGGAACAGGCCTTTGACAGAGTTTCGTCCTCAGAAAAACGGCGTTTAAGCTCGCCGTAATCCGTGTTCAGGTCAAAATAATCAATCCAAATGTTTTCAAAGTTCTGCACAGTAGTGTCATGAAGCCTAAACACGCCGTTTTCGGGTTCCTCGCTTATGGTAAGTTTGTTGTTAAGGAAAGCTCCGCTGTAAGTTTTTTTATCTATCTTCTCCCAGCGAAAAGCCTGTCCGCAATCAAGTGTATCATCTAGTCCAAAATCAGGCTGTTTCAGCAAAATGTCACTGCCGCTTTGTGTATAATCCATAAAATTCAGCTCCTATTTATTATAAAATCATCGAATCTACTTGCAAAATTCTACAAAAAATATTATACTATAAATATTAGTATTTTTCAAGCGGATAAAATAAACATATCTAAGAAAGGATAGATCATATGAGAGAAAGCATTCTGACAATACCTGTCACAGATATATTTGAGCCGAAATGCGGCTGTCCAATATGCCGCCTGCGTGATACGTTGGAGCAGAGAACTGTTGAGTACATAATGGGAGCGGCTATGATGGAGCCAGACGTGCGTATGGAGACCAATAAGCTCGGTTTCTGCAAAACACATTTTGAACAGATGAGAGCCTGCAAAAATAGACTGTCACTTGCGCTTATGCTTCAATCACATTTGCAGGATATGCAAAAGCATATTTTCACACGAAAGAAAATGTTCGAGGGCAAGACAGCAAAGCAAAAAGAAAGTCAGCGCAGTAAATAACGAATGTTTTGTATGCAGCAAGGTGGATTGGGGAATGTCAAGGATACTCGTTACGCTTTTTGAGATGTATGTTCAACAGCGTGATTTCAGAGATCTTTTTTGCTCAGCAGGAAATGCTTTGTCTGCCGCACTATGACCTTTTTAGTGTCTATGTGTACTGAAAATATGGATAAGAAATATCAGAAGCAGTTTATTGACTCTTGCGGCGAGCTGACAAGCAAATATCTTGACACTCTTGAAGCGGACGTATCACACTACGATGTATGACTACCGTAACACAGGAGCAAATGCCGATTGGGGAAACTCCAAAGACTCCATAGAGCGTGCTATAAAATTTCTTACCACAAGATAAGAAATTTTCGTTACAATGGTTACAGCTTAGATTTTATGCAGTAGATTGTAAAAAGTACAATTATATGTACAGAAGATCAGCTTATGTCATTTAATAGGTCATTGTTCTTTTATCGGGGCATTTTTTTGTACTTTGGATCTAGCATTGTAAATTTATTCTCAAACAAATTCAAAAATTATGTAAAGTGCGGTCATTCCACTGCTAACAAATAATCTTCAAAAGACAAGTTTGTATGTTAATATATTCGTAACATTCTCGTGTGTATTTGTTCCCAAAAGTTAGCGATTTTTCGCTTGAATGGTCGATTTTCGTTATAATATGAAGTTTTCAACAGCCTGCAAATTCCGATAAAACCATGAGTTTTCAACGTTTTCAACATGGTTTTCAACAGAAAATGCCCCTACGAATGTTGAAAACTTTTCATATTCAACATTTTTGCGTTGAAATGTTGAATATTGCACTTTTTTAATGCCAACAATCAGTAATATAATCAAGTAATTGGTATTTAGAGGAGTTGACTGTCATGCTTAAAGGAATTAATAAACAAATCATCGAAATAAAGTGTACAGAAAATGAATGTTTTGATAAGATTCTATTATTTGTAAACGCAAATAAAAATCATCTTCATCCTGATATTTTAAGAAAAAATGCTGTTGATATCGCAAGTGCGATAACGGGGGACAAAATGTTTTCGACAAACAGAAAATTCAACTTTGCGGCAGTGATATCAACTATAATGGGTGTGGCAATGCTTGTTCTGCTGCTTATCGCATTGTGTATGTGATAAGCATAAATATCATTGATAAAATTTGTGTAAATCGTCGAAAGTCTATATAAAAAGCCTGTTTACTATTGGCATTATGTTTTTTTTTGTGGTATAATTACGAGTAGTATATTTTAAAGGAAAATTCAATGAGTAATTATCAAGATAAAAATAATAATTTAGACGAAGAAAATGAACTGCAGCTTATAATTGGCAGAAACCCTGTTATCGAGGCTTTAAAAGCAAATAAACTGATCGACACTATCTATATTAACCCTGAGGCTAAAGGCTCTATAACACTTATTTGTAGACTTGCAAAGGAAAAAAGGCATAAATGTCAAGCGTGTTACCGAAACAAAACTCAACAATATGAGCAGGGGAGCTTCACATCAGGGTGTTATTGCTATGGGTGCGTGTGCGGAGTATGTGTCTCCGGAGGATATTCTCAGCATCGCAAATGAAAAGGGAGAGGATCCTTTCATTATCATTTGCGATGAGATAGAAGATCCGCACAATCTTGGTGCAATAATCAGAACGGCTGAGGCGGCAGGTGCTCACGGCGTTATCATTCCAAAGAGAAGAAGTGCATCATTGAACGCAACTGTTTTCAAAACATCCGCAGGTGCAGCAAGCTGGTTGCCTGTTGCAAGAGTTTCAAATCTTGCAGCAACTATTGATATGCTTAAAGAAAATGGTGTGTGGATATACGGAACTGACGGCGAGGGACAGAGCTATACTGAAGTTAAGCTAACTGGTCCTATAGGGCTGATAGTCGGCTCTGAGGGCTTTGGCATGGGACGTTTAATAAAAGATAAATGTGATTTTTTGCTTAGTTTGCCTATGGCAGGCAAAGTCAATTCTTTGAATGCTTCCGTTGCGGCGGGCATTTTTATGTATGAAGCCGTAAGACAGAGAAATCTATAAGGAACAGGGAGGTTAAAGCTTTGGCTGATAAATTCTCAATAGACGATATAATTTCAGAATACAGCGAAAAAGTTGAAAACGATTTAAAAACTGATGAGTCACAGGAAAACGATGAAATTTTAAATGAAGATACTAATGAAGATACTAATATTGATGAGAGTATTGAAAAAGATAATGATATCAGCGATATAGATAGTGACGGCTATGATCCAATAAAAGCAACAGATTTTGATGATGAATTGGCGTCAGATCATACGAACGAAAAAAAAACGTAACGAGGAAAATGCTGCACTTATAAATAATCTCACCAAACATAAAAAGGCAAGGCTGCAAAGCAGAGCATTCCGCCTGTGAACAGGGCAAGCCTTAAAGATATCAAAATGGGACTGACGGGAAAAATAATCCCGAAAACAGAGGAGTTTGACAAGGCACTTATCCCTGATGACGCCACCTATGAGGAAAAATCCTCTATATTGTCACAGCACAGAAAGAAGAAAGTTGACAGCTTTGTTCTTAAAACTAACGAGCAGGAAAGCGAGCCTGACAGTGATGATACAAACGATAAAGACAAGGCAGGGCAGACGGAGTTTAAGAAGTTTGATGACGCCGAAAAGGTCTTTGGCTCTATCCGTCATGTGAAGAGCAACCTTGTTCTAAGGCTTTGTGTACTTCTGTTTACGGGCATTTTCAGCACATTCATAACGGTTGCAAATGACCTGGAACTGCCTCTTATAAAGACATTTGACAGAACTATAACCCCCTGCGGCATATCTGTTTGCAAACACTATTTTGGGTCTTATTTCTATAGCGGTGTGCTATAACGTGCTTCTTGCAGGAATAAAAAGCCTATTTAAAAAAGAGGCAGATAATGATACAATAGCAGCGATAGGTATTTTTATTACAGTCATTGCAGGAATAATAAATCTATTTGACCCTGAGTCTATTCGTGACAATGTTTACCATGTTTACATATCAGTTGCAATCGTGGGTCTGATATTCAATACTCTTGGAAAACTTATGGTGGTAAAACGTACTGAGCGTAATTTTAGGTACGTTGCAGGAGATTTTGAGAGATATGCAGTTACATCCGTTGAAGATGAGGAAATAGCAGAAAACTTCACAAGAGGTGCTGTTGCAGAGCCAAAGATAGCAGCTATGCGCAAAACCGAGTTTGTGGACGATTTTATGAAGAACAGCTACACTTGATATCTCAGATGAGTATTCAAAGAAAATAAGTCCTTATATCCTCATTGCAGGCGTTGTTATAGCACTTTTGTCACTTATATTTGATAAGGGTGCGTCAAACATGAAAGAACGTTTGTTCATAGCACTTGCGGCTTTCTCAGGCACTGTTACCATGTGTTCTTCGTTTGCGGTAATGCTTATAGTAAATGTACCTCTGGCAAGAGCTACAAAGAAGTATTTGCAGTATTCAGCGGTAATGCTGGGATATTCTTCTGTTGATGAATTTGCTGACACAAATTCACTTCTTGTTGACGCTGAACAGCTTTTCCCTAAAGGAAGCATTGAGCTTGCAAACCTTAAGCTTCTCTCAGCTATTTCTATTGAAGACTGTATTTTAATGGCGGCAAGCCTTAGCTGTCAATCGGGAAGTGTTCTTAAGTCTACATTCTACAAAATGCTCAGAGGCAAGACTGAGTTGCTTTATCCTGTTGAAAGCTACATTTATGAGGACGGTCTTGACTTTCGGGCTGGATAGAAAACAAACGTGTACTTCTTGGTACAAGAGAGCTTATGGAAAACCACTCTATTGACGGTCTGCCGTCAGAAGCAAAAAAGAGAAGGAGTATACAAATGGGAATGTTGCTGTCTATCTTTCTATTTCTGGAATAACAGCAGCAATGTTCGTTATTCAGGTATCGCCTAATCTGTCCGTTACACGTTGGCTTCAGGAGCTTGAACTTGAAGGTATCACAACAGTAATAAGAACAGTTGACGGCTTTTCTTTCACAGCGTTTTCTCTCTGACCTCTTTGATATTGAAAGCGACAGCGTTAAGCTTCTCAGCTTCAGATATCACAAGGATTACGAAAGCGAAACCGAGTACGTTCCACGTCAGGCTTCATCAATGCTTTGCAGCGGACATTTTCCGTCATTTGCAATGCTTGTGATAGGCGCAAAAAGGCTCAAATTTACCGCAGAACTTGGTGCGTCAGTGATGTATGGTGCATCGATACTTGCGCTCATAGCCCTTATAATGATGCTGACAGGTTCATTTGTTCAGCTTACTCCAACGCTAGTTATCGTCTACAACCTCATTGTAATGGGAGTAGCGTTGCTTATACAGCACATCAAAAAACTATAAAAATAAAACCTCGGTCTGTAGTGAAACAAACCGAGGTTATTTTTTACTTATTGCTTATTGTCCAATCTATTGGCTGAATATTGTTACTTACAAGGAAATCGTTAACCTTAGAAAAATGCCTGCATCCGAAAAAAACCATTATACGCAGACAATGGAGATGGATGAGCTGCCTTGAATACTGCATGAATAGGGTTCGTTATAAGTGGTGCCTTAGCCTTAGCATTGCCACCCCAAAGGATAAACGCAGTAGGCACATTACGCTCATTAAGCTTTTTTATTACAGCGTCAGTAAGCTGTTCCCAGCCTTTACCCTTATGAGAATTAGGCTGACCCTGACGAACAGTAAGAACAGTGTTCATCATCAGCACACCCTGTTAGCCCAATCGGTAAGCTCACCATTATTAGGGATAGAGATACCAAGATCAGCATTAAGTTCTTTAAAAATATTCTGCAAAGACGGTGGTGGATTAACACCAGCTTTAACGGAAAAACAAAGACCATGAGCCTGTCCCGACCATGGTAAGGATCCTGTCCAATGATAACAGCCTTGACTTTTTTTCATAAGGCGTGTACTTCAATGAATTGAAGATATCATGCATATCAGGATAAACAGTGAAGTGTGAATATTCGTATTTCAAAAATTCACGGAGTTTCAAATAATATTCCTTTTTAAACTCATCAGCCAGAATATCGTCCCAGCTATTTCCGATATGCACCATTATACAGCACTAATGACAGTTCCGACGATCAGACCGAGTATAAGTGCGGCAACCAAAGCGAGAACGAGTATGCTCATGACCATAGGTGTCTTGTCGTTCATTAACTATCGTTCCTTTCATAAAATATACTACTATGATTTTATCATATTTTCGCTGAAAATCAACTGTTTGGAGGAAATTTATAAAATAATTTGTTCAAAAATAATGAAGTGGCTCACAAAGGTTCGTAAGTAAGCTACTTCTATACACAAAAAAATATCATATGAGCAAGGTTTTAACATCGCCTTGTTTTATATGATATCATAAATTTTGTTGTCAAGGGATTACCGCAAATGTAGCATAGCTTGACAGTCCACAAAGTAGGGTGTATACTTAAAGCAGTACACAACGGAGAGAGCCGACAAAGCGTAAAAGAGCCACAAACAGCCCCTCGCACAGCGTGCACAGAAAGTTTCACTAAATATAAATTCAGCATATCCCATTGTAATTTAATTACAATGGGATTTCTCGTATTTTCTGCTTCGCTCCCTATGTTCTTCTTAGCTTTACCCCGCTCCTGGGGTCGCCCTTAGGGCGATTTCAGACGCTGTAAGCGTCGAAGCCGTCGGCTTTGGAGATTTTCGGCTTATTTCTTTCCTATCTGTATAAAGTATAGAGCCGAAAACTGCTGCAGCTACTTCATTTCGTTTGGTTATATATCTTTCTGTCGTTGCGGTGGGTCTGTACGTAACACCCCTTACTAACAGGGGTGTTGCGTGTACAAGTACCATTTGCCGCATGAATTAAGTCCCTCGGTCTGTTCGACTGAGGGACTTTTTTATTCAAGTTCAGATAATTTTTTTAGTGTGTTAAGTCTTGGCTCACTATTCAATTCTCTTATTCTTTTTCTGTATCTTGTAGTGCTTCCGTTAGAGGTGATTTTTGATTTTTTAGTTCTTTCTTTAGTTTTTTTAATGTGTCCTTGTCATTCTTTTTTAGTCTGTATACTGCAGTGTAGTATATATATTTTTCATCTGATTCAACTTTGTATTGTAGTTCAGATTCATTAAATATATCTGTTGTGGTATATCCGTCTAATTCTGTTCTGTTTGTTTTTTCTTCTGTCATTTTTATTCTCCTTTGCTGTTAATATTTATGATTGTTGTTGCGTTATTCTGTTGTTTTATCCTGTTGTCATTGGCTTTTGTACTAGCCCTATGATATAATCTGCACTTGTCTCGTATATCTTGCATAATTCTTTTTAGTGTCTGTAAATTTGGTTCTAGTTCCTCATTTTCGTATTTTGATATGTTACTTCTTGAAATGTTTAGTTCTAGTGCTACTTCTTCTTGTGACAGGTTTCTACTTTTCCTTGCATTTTTTAGTCTTTCGCCGTACATTTTGTACCTCCTTTTGTTCTAGTTTAGCACTTTTATATAATTTTGTCTGTTCCGTTTTGGCACATTTGTAGATTGCATTTATTAACCATATCTGTTATAATTAAATTGTTCCAAAATGGAACAAATAAATAATAGGAGGTGTTTATAAATGCTACAAAGTATAGGTTACTGGTTTCTTATGATAGCTGTGATACTTCTGCTACTTTTGATAGTTGCGAATGTCATTTATACTAGGGTTGATAAACGTAACAACAAGGGTATTTATAAGAGCACAAAAAAAATTATTGAAAGGACGGTAAACTAAAATGATCGTAAAATTAATCGGTGTAGCTCACAAATGTGGCGAGTATCAGGGAAGACAGTACGATAAACTTCAGCTTTATTTTACAAAGTCTTGTACGTCTGATGAATCGGCTGGTGAAGAGGTTGTTACTCCTCGCTCTACTTATTTCCCTACTAACAAGGTTCCGTCTCTCACAAATGATGTTAAGTCATTCCATGACTTCTTCAGCATGATCGGCTTGAGCTTTGATGTGTCTTTCGATCAGTATGCTAATCTTGATAGCATAAGGCTCATTCATGAATAATCGTTAAAATATTTGAGAGGGGAGTGGTAAAGTGAAAAAGTTCGTTGTGTCTTTCTTTTCCGCTTTACTGCTCGCCCTTTCTTTTATTTCTGTTATTCCTGCGAGTGCTGCTCATCCTTCTGGTAGTGATAGTTGTTATGATGTTCCTGATGATCTTTTTGATTCTCTTTTTTTCTGTTATTTCATCTGATCGTCAATCTGATTATTATACAATTATTGCTTCTCCATTTTCTTCTTCTTCTTTATCTTATAGTAGTTCTATCACTTATGTTGTTATCTTTTTTAATTCTTCGTCTGCAAAATTATTTTTTGATTCTTCTTCTAATGAATATTATGTTTTGTTTTCTGATTTTAAATCATATAATTGTGTGATTAAATATTCTAACGGTTCTTTTGCATTTGATGATACTGCTTCTTCTTCGTTTAATCGTTATCAAGGTTATTATCATTGTAGTCATTATGATTATTCTGGTCTTTCTCGTATAATCTTTAGCACTAATAATGTTTATTCTTGGTCTGATCAAGCTTCTCTTATTTTTTCTGGTTCTAGTTCGTTTCATTCTCCCGTTATTGCTCAGTTTGATTTCAAATCTGATATTGAATTTTTCTGTTGCTTGAATGGAAACGCTTCTGCTTTACCTGTTGACAATCGTGTTTGGATTGAAGTTTATGATACATTGGTAGCTGTCGAAACGTTAGACCCTTCTGTTAATGGTTCTGGTCAAGATATATCTGAGTTTGATTTTAATTCTGATTTCTCTACAGATTTAACGCAGGGTGCTGGTCTTGTCCGTACTCTGTTTGATAAAATTATTCAATCCGCTGGTCTTAGCGGTTTCATGATTACAGTTCTATCCGTTGCCGTTGTCGGTTGGTTTATTTTCGGGTCAAGGCGGTGATATAATGCTTGATACTATCAAAAAAAATGGCTTTACGGCTATTATAGATATATTTAAAACTCTTTTTGATTTTATCCATAATATCATTAATAGGCGTTGAGCTTTTTACCTCGTTGCCTGACATTTTAAAAACTGTGACCGCTTCAATCGGTCTTTTGCCTACGGTTCTTTTGTCGGCGGCGATGTTCGTTGTTACTGTTAGAATTGCCGTTTTGGTGATAAATCATAAGGCTGGTGAATAATATGCAGGCTGTTTTTGATTATATTCTTACTCTTTTCTCTCAGGTCTATGGAATTATGAATAAAACTGTTTTTACTGCTTACGGCTATTCGGTATCGCTTTTCTGGCTTATCCTTAGTATAACCTTTATGGGCTTCTTATTCACTGTCTTGTTGCCGTTTGTGGCTCGTGGTAATAGTGAATATCAGTATCATAAGGCTACAAGTGAAAGGAATGATAAAAAAAGTGCTAAACGCTGATGAGTTGGATTTTCTTAAAGGTGTTGTAACTGATTCAGGTTATCCTTATTATGTTGTTTATCCTGAATCTTTTGGTGCTAATAATCGTTTGATACATATCTATCTTAGCAACGGTTCTCATTTTGATATAAATGAGGCTGTTTATATGCAAATGTCTCATGATGAGTATATAAAGACTATCTCTGAGGGTGAAGACGTTTCATTTGATATTCCTGTTCAAGATACCATGTGTTACACTTCAACTCCTGCAACTCCTCTTTATCCTACTATCTATCAGACTTCTGGCTCATATAACTATGATCTTGATATAAATTATCCGCTTGTGTTCGCTATCGTCTTCGGTGCTTGTCTCCTTGGCGGTGCTGTTAAATCAATTCTGTTTGGGGGTAAATGATATGTCTCTTTATGATTGGCTTATAACGTATATCTTCAACGGCATTGATACCACGGCTTACGGCGATTATGTTGTTATTACTTTAGTTATTATTGCAGTCTTGTTTGTAGGCTTGATTATCAAGGCTTTTACTGGGCTCCTTAATATATTCATTCGTTAAGATACTTTATTTTTTTTGAAAGGTGGTTTTTACTTATGGTTGATTCTGTGTCTAACGTTGTTACTCCTCTTGCCGACGGTGCAATCTCTGCTGGTCTTACTGGTGTTAAGGAAGTTGTTACTTATATTTTCACTGAATTCGGTAACCTTGTTACAACGATCGCTTCACAGCCGTTGCTTCTTCTTCCTGTCGGTATTTTCGTTTGCGGTGCTATCATAGGTCTTGCAAAACGTCTCATTGGTCGATAATTCCGTTATAGCGTTTTGGACTATAACGCTCAAGCACATAGTTCAGCTTTGGACTATGTGCTTAGTTTTTTCTAAGGGGGTTTTTATATGCTTTCCTTGTGTGGCATTATTATTCGCTTTATATCGTCTATCTGCTCGGTAGACTTATTTATTTTTGCTTGCTGTGCTTATGCTGTTCTCTCGCTGTTTCATATGGCTATGCACTTCGTGAGCGGTAAAAGGGTGATGTATAAATGATTACGTGTGTTTTTGGCTTGCCTGGAAGCGGTAAATCAACTCTTATGGCTAAGATGTGCAAGTCTGCTTTAAAAGGGAAGAGGTACGATAAAGTTTATTGTAACTTCTATCTTAAAGGTGCTTATCCTATAGAGTTCAAAGACCTTGGTGTTTACAACTTTGAAAATAGTTTAATCCTTATTGATGAAGCTATGAATGAAGCTGATAGCAGAGGGTTCAAGAGTTTCACTGTTGAACTTAAATATTTTTTCTCTAATCACCGTCATTATGGTTGTGATGTTGTATACTTTACGCAGGCTTATGATGATGTTGATAAAAAAGATTAGAAATAATACGGCTGAGTTGTTATACATTCGTAAATTTATGTGGTGGTCTTTCACTACTCCGATTGTTCGTAAAATCGTTATAAATGATTTCACAAACGAAATTCAGTGCGGTTATCGTATTTCACGTCTTGATGTTTCTTATGATGATTTTGATAATGTTCTCCAGCGTGATATGGATACGTTCCGTTGGTTTTATCACGAATCTCTACTGTTTATTTTGGTTCAGTCTAATCTTATGTTTCGTATTTATGATAACGTAACCGTTTCGCTCACTGGGTAAGGTGGACAACTTCGTGATGATCGTGCTTTACCTTTGTGAGAAAGTATATTGAAAATGATTATAACATCGGCGAAGTATTCGCCGGTGTTATATATAACTATCTCCGGTTCGTAGAACCGGAAGAGAACGACACAAACAACCGCCGGTGGGGTCTCCAAGAATGGTATCAAAAATTTATAGGTAATGCAGAGAAAATAAAACTTTTTGAGAAAAAAAAATATGAAGAATATAACCTCTACAAATTAAAACAGACAACAACAAAAAAATTTGGCGGTGCAACCGCTACATATATTCAAGCCGTAGGCGTTACACAAGCAGTTAAAGACATTTTCAAGGACTGCTCAAAGAGAAATCCTAAGTATATTAAGCTCAAACAGGAGCTTGATAGTCAGGATAATCTTATTCCAGAAATGGACTTGCTCAACCGCCTTGATTATCTTGAACGTATGGGCTTGATGTCTTGTGACCTCTCACAATTTGAGCATATTTGTGAAAATTGTGATGATATAGCGTCCGTTTTGTCCCGATTACCTGACTTATATAAACCTATAGGGGGTGATAATTCTGATACGTTGGCATCACCCTAAGTGCTATTACTGTATATGTACTGTATGTAATAGCCGTTCCTGTCCTTGGCAACGCCGTGTCGGCGGTGCGTGCTGTTTCTGTAATGAAGACCGTCGAGGGATACGCCCACGGCTTGAATGTGATTTCTTCAATCACTATCTTAAAAAATCTCGCTTTCGTGTCCGCAGAGTCAGAGCAGGGCAGGAGCTTGTGACGTTGTATAATGTTCTGTATAAAGATATTATTTTCCGTGATGTTGCTTATGATAAAGGTTTATATCTTATGGATCATCTTTCAGGCTCTTGCATGGAAGTGTCTCGAACTGTTGTAAAAAGAAAAACAGGAAGATTTTAATCATCTTCCTGCATTATTTCTTCAAACTTTATATCGTCTTCAAGCAACTCCAGTATAAGAGCGTTTAAACTCTTTCCTTTTTTTCTCTGCATGAGCTTTGTATATCAATATACAATTTCAATATATATTGCTAGCAAAATTTGTGCAATTTATCTATTGATATAATGCTAGCAATATGTTATAATATATACAGAGGTTAAGAAAGGAGTAAAGAGGTCAAATCCACTTGTAAAGGTGGTGATGTAGTGCAATGGTTTGAAGTGATTACATTCTGGACGTTCGCAAGTCCTGCCGTAGTCGCACTTATAAAAATAATGAAGTGGCTCACTAAGGTTCGTAAGTAAGCCACTTCTGTACACAAAAAATATCATATTAGCAAGGTTTTAACCTCGCCTTGTCTTATATGATATCATAAATTTTATGTTTTGTCAAGTGAAAGGATTGATATTATGACTATTGAACAGATGAAGGGTATTGCTAAGGAACGCATGGACGAACAAATTTCATCTCTTTCTTTTTGGTGAGATTACTTTTTACGAAGCTCTTGGTTTTTTGTCTGCTTTAAAGTCTGTTGGTTTAGTTACTGATGTCGAATACTTTGATTATTGGCGTCGTATTTATCAATTAGAAATGAAAAAGGGGGTGTAATTATGAAAAAGGGTGATATTATTAAACATGCTGATTTAGGTGAAAAATTTTATTTAGTTTTTGATGTTACGGATTCATTTCATGAAATTGAAATTGGTTTTGCATATGATTTGCATGAAGCAAAAAAATTTGCAAAAATCATTCAAATGATTTTCCTGGATGTAAGTTGCAGATTTATGAAGTTGTAAGAGAATAGATTGACAAACAGGTCTTTTAATGATATAATACTGATATTGAAAGGTTGTCAAAGACCGTTCTGACCGCACTGAAGAAGCTTATTTTATTGATATCCGAACATTTTGCGATATCTTAATGTCAAACACCATAGTTCCGAAGCCGAAATTTCAATAAAATAAAAATAAAAGAAACGCCAATAGAATGGCTCGAATGCTTTTCACTAAACGATGCTTATGTTTATTTAAAGTATCCAAAGATGAGCGCAATTCCACAAAAACCCGTGCGAGAAAATGTTCAGCTTTGAAACAATTCTATGTTTATCTTTGCCAAAAAGCCAAGCTCATTTCAAACAATCCGCTTGATGATCTTGAATTGCCACATATAAATCAAGCCTTGCCTAAATATCTGTCCCTTGAACAAAGCCTTGAGCTTCTGCGTAATATCGACTCTAAAAACCAGGTGCGTGATTATTGTATCATTACTCTGTTCCTTAACTGCGGTATGCGTCTGAGCGAGCTTGTGGGCTTGAATTTAAGCGATTACAGCCGAGATAACAGAACTCTGCGTGTCCTCGGCAAAGGCCGCAAGGAGCGCATTATTTACCTTAACGACGCTTGTGTTTCTGCACTTGATGAGTATATTGACACTACCCGCCCCCACGTGGAACAAACTGCCTGCAACCACCCTTAAAAGGGTAGGAAAGCAGTCTTTTTTGTGGTATAATAAATTTGATGAAAAAATACCAACAAGAATATAATACACCATATCAATTAAAATTTCCTATAGAAATTGAAAAAATTATTGAAACAACAGATCCGGTATATACATTTTGTGAAGTTATTGCATATTGACCTAAATAAATACCTGACGACTGAGGAACGCAGGACAGGCAGACCAAGATATGATGAAAAAACTTTGCTAAAAGTAATACTGTTCGCATTCATGGAAAATGGCTATGAATCATTAAGAAAAATAGAAAAGCTGTGCAAAACAGATATCCGCTTTATGTGGTTATTACAGGACGAACTGCCGCCAAGCCATATGACGATAGACAATTTTATGAACAATGTGCTTAACGGAAAAATAGAAGAGATATTCGCTGACATCAATGCTTACATATTTGAACAAGAAAACGTAGATATGGATCATGTGTACATAGACGGAACAAAGATCACAGCCAACGCCAACAAATACAGCTGGGTATGGAAAAAGAGCTGCGAGAAAAATCGCGTGAAAGTATTTGCAAAGATAACAGAACTGTTAAGTGAGATAAATAAAAGAATAGCCGCATTTGGTGTGAAATTTGGAGTTCGCGAAGAATATGCCATCGAATATCTCGAACAGATATTAAAGCAATATATACAGCTTTGCGGTTTTGATCCTTCTTCTGCTGTCAGGGGACGTGGACATCATAAAACTCCAGAACAGCGATATTATGATAAGCTTACAAGTTATATTGCGAGACTAAAAAGTATGCAGAGCACATAAAAATATGCGGCAATGAACGAAACAGTTATTCCAAAACAGACCATGATGCAACATTTATGCGTATGAAAAAAGACTATATGGGAAACGATCAACTGCTCCCAGGTTACAACATACAATTTGGCGTTTGCGATGAGTATATCGCCGTATATGACGTAAAGCAGTATGCCTCGGATATGGATTGCTTCAAGCCGCTTATGGAAAAATTCCACAGAATATATGGAAAGTATCCTGAATATCCAGTTACCGACGCAGGCTATGGAAGCTTCAACAACTATCTGTACTGTGAAGAACACGGAATGGGAAAATACATGAAATTTACCATGTATGAAAAAGAAATCAAGAATATTAAATACCATAATGATCCATACAGAGCAGTGAATTTCCGCATAGATGAAAATGGTGATTTGGTGTGTCCTAACAACAAAAAATTCCATTACGTTTACACCCATAAAGGGAAACAAATATGGGAGAACAGAAGAATTCTATCAGTGTGAAGAATGTGCAAACTGTTCTCATAAAGAAAAGTGCTGCAAATGCAAGGGAAATCGCATAGTTCGCATAAATGAAGAATTGACTGCATTTCACAAAGAAGTTTTGGACAATCTTAATTGTATTCATGGAGCGCTTCTCAGAATGAACAGAAGCATTCAATCTGAAGGTGCAAATGGTATCATCAAGTGGAATCGGTCATACACAAGAGCCAGAAGACGTGGCTTAAATGCCATGAATTTAGAAATTGCGATGATTTGCTGTGGTTTTAATCTGCATAAATTTCACTTGAAGAAGATCGCAATCAGAAAAGCAGCCTGAAAAAGATATTTTTCAACATTTTAATAATCGGCAAAGAGCGCTGTATTTCTGCCGGTGTGTTTGCTATACCCTTTTTTCAAGATTAGATAGTTCTTTTTTGCTGTGTGATATATTAAAGCCCGTGGGCTTCCATATTGAGGGAATCCACGGGCTTTGTTGCGCTTTTTTTTACAGCGCCTTTTTTGCTATTCATACGAATTATAGAATGTTCTGGGAACGTCAGATCTGATCTTATCGACATCTTCATAGCTGCATGATTTGCAGTATCTATGGAGTTGTCGTATTCATCAAACATTTCCTCCACGGTGAACTTCACAGGGCTACCAACAGGTGAAAGCACTTCAATCTCGTCGCCCTTGTTGAATTTGTTTTTTTGAGTACAGTATATTCTTCCACCGCTACAACCGTCAACCACAGCCACAACATCATATTCACGAATATACCCGCCGTTTTCGTAATACTGGCTCTCCTTTGGGTGTCCAAAGAAAAATCCTGTGCAGTATGCTCTGTGGCTTACCTTGAAAACTTCATCCTTAAGCCACTGTGGCAACTCAAAATGCTCAGGATCAGACTTATAGATATCCATAGCCTTTCTGTAGGCATTTGTGATAACGGACACATAATACGAAGATTTAGCTCTGCCCTCGATCTTAAAGCTGTTCACGCCTGCCTCTGCAAGCTTATCAATGGGTTGAGCATACACATATCCTTGGCGTTGAGGATATAAGTTCCTTTTCGTCCTCAAAAACAGGATAAAACTCATTGGTGCGCTTTTCTTCCATAAGGTGGTATCCCCAGCGGCAAGGCTGTGCGCACTCGCCACGATTTGCGTCACGGTTTACAAGGTACTGGGAAAGCAAACATCTGCCTGAAAAACTTACGCACATTGCACCATGTACAAAGCACTCAATTTCAAGATCTTTAGGGGTCTTTGCTTTTATTTCGGCGATCTCCTCGAGAGAAAGCTCTCTTGCAAGCACTACCCTCTTAGCACACATGTTATAAAATTCATTTGCAGTAACATAATTTACTATACCAGCCTGTGTGGAAACATGGATCTCCATATCAGGTGCATATTTTTTTATCAGTGAGAAAACACCGATATCGTTGGCTATCATAGCGTCAACGCCTGCCGCAAGAGCGTCATTCACAAACTGCTCTAAATGCACTATCTCGTCATTATGAGGAAGCGTATTGCAGGTCAGATACACACGCTTACCCCTGCTGTGAGCCTCGTCACAGGCTTTTTTCAGAAGCTCAGCGTCAAAGCTTGCAGAGGCGGCTCTCATTCCGAAAGCCGTACCTCCAAGATAAACTGCATCAGCACCAAAATCCAGCGCCGCATACAGACGTTCCATATCTCCCACAGGAGCAAGAACTTCAAGCAAATTATTTTCAGTCATTAAAAATTCAATCCTTTATTACTTTTTTTCTTTGCAAGTCCAGCCTTAACAAGATTTTCCTCATGCTCGTCAAGTGTCTTTGCATAGAATGTTTCGCCCGTCTTAAGATTATTACAGAAGTAATAGTAATCAGTCTTCTTAGGCTCAAGAACAGCGTTTATTGCAGCCATACCAGGGTTGCATATTGGTCCTGCCGGCAAGCCCTTGCACTTATAGGTATCATAACACTCGGTATAATGCTCGATAGAAGCTGTGTTGTCAGCCTCGGTTTTTATAACATTCTTAATATAATTTGTTGTTGTATCAGACTGGAGCATAGGATAGGTGTCAGGGTCGTCAAGTCTGTTCAGAAATACCGAAGCTACCTTTGGCATTTCGTCCTCAGAAGCGGCTTCAAGCTGAACGATAGAAGCAAGGGTCATAACTTCGTTAAGTGACATACCGGAATTTTTGATCTTAGCTTTGACAGTTTCGTATTTCTTTTCAAACTGCTCTCTAAGCTTCTTGGTAACGTTTCCTGCACTGTCATTCACATAAAACTCATATGTATCAGGATAGAAATAGCCTTCCATGCGATAGAACATATCGCCGTTATCATCAACATCATTTTCAAAGTCAAAGCCTTGATTTTTATTGAATTCAAACAGGAAGTCGTCAGCAGTGCAGACCTCATTATCTTCAAGCTTTTTAGCTATGTCAAGAAGATTTTCTCCCTCTGTGAATGTAATGCTTACAGTCTTGTATGACTCTCTCATTTGTGAAAGTTTTTCGATTATTTCAGAATATCCGCTTGATGGCTGAAGTGTGATATCACCAGGATATATAGCTGCAGGCTTTTCAAATTTCAAAGCAAGCATAAACAGCTTTTTGTTCTTTATAACTCCCTCATTTACAAGTATATCAGCTATCTCACTGTTTGTTGAACCTGCAGGGATATTAAATCTGATATCCTCGTCAGTTTTTCCGATACCATAATACTCCATGCCAATAGAAATGCCGCCCACTGCAAGCACTAAAGAGACTGTAAGAATTACTATAACAAGTATAATTCCGCCAAATACCGAATTATTCACCTTGCTTTTCTTTCTTTTTTTTTCTTTTTCTTCTTGCCGCTTTTTTGACTTTTTTTTCTTGCTTTTCGGGCTTCTCTGGCTCTTTATTCTCGTCTTCTTCGCTTTTGTCTTCCTCTGACTTGTCCTCGTGAAAAGCTAGGATAGGTTCAGGCTTGTCATCGGTCGCTTCTGGAGTTTCCTGTGGTTTCTCGTCAGTATTGTCTGCCTGTTCACAGGCTTCGGAACTGTTCTCAGTGTCAGCGATAGGCTCTGCTTCAACGCTTTCTTCGTCCGCTTCATTTTTCTCGGCAGACTTTATCTTTGCGTTGACATCATTTATTATATCGTCAACATTAAAATTCAGATCGTCCATTATTTACTTCCTTTCCTTTGTGTTTATAGTATATATATCCTTATCAGTAAATACCTTGTCTACAGAGATATCATAGCCGTCATGACAAAAACTTTCTGACATACAGTTATCGTAACATAAACCTAGCTTTATGCCATTATAATCAGCCAAAAATCTGTCATAAAAGCCCATACCAAAGCCAAGCCTGTATCCGTCTTTATCATACGAAAGCGCAGGCACGATACACAAGGCATTGTCAAAAACGCAGTATTTCTCACAACTTTCATCAGGCTCAAAAATGCCAAACCTACCCTCTTTGAGATCATAGGTGCTGTTTATTCTGTAAAAATACATAATATTGCCGTTTTTTTCACATCTCGGGCATAGCACTATCTTGCTCTTTAGCGCCTTTCTTACTATCTCCGCCGTAGACACTTCAATATCAGAGGAAACATATGCAAGCACAGTTGTGCAGCTTTTATACTCCTCGCTGTCAAGAAAAGCTTGCTGAACAGCCACATCTGCCTGTTTTCTTTCTTCCGCAGACATACTAAGACGTATCTCTTTGAAATGCTTTCTTAAAGCTTTTTTATCTGTCATTTGCTCTGCATACCTGTTGATGAAGCTGAGACCCTTTGCATTATGCGACGCAAACTGACTACACAGCATAGGATATGCCCCTGAACGTCAGCGAGTGCTTTTTCTATATGCACCACAAAGGTATCCGAATTTATTTGTTCGCCAACCGTAAAGCCTGTCATTTTATCATTTCTGTAAAGCACAGCGCCTTTAAGTCCGAGCCTATCCATATTCGTAAGAAAAAGATCAATAGCATATTGCTCAACCACCGCCGAAGGATCGTCAGCGTTGTCATTCTTATTATAAAACTCAGCCGAAAATTCAATACAGCTGTCTATTTCCTTATCAGTAAGCTTTCTGTATTCCCAAGGCTCGTCCATGAAACGCTTTATGTGGTTACGCTTGCCGTGATACTTTTTGCCTTTAAGCTCGATAAGGTCGGAAGCATTGTAAATATAGTCTGAACTGTCCCTATCATACTCGCAGATGATTTTATCACCATAATATTCTTTTATCCAGCTTAGGTTATCATCTGTTACAGAAGATACGATAAGCGGCTTTCCCTGGGTGGAAACATATTCTTTAAGCTCATCAAAAAGCCTGATATATTTTTCTTTGCCCTCAACGTCTATTTTAACGCCCGCAGGAAATGTAAAATACGGCTGACCGTCCTCAAAGGAACAGCTTATATAAAAATCACCATGATGTGTTATTACAGTGTCATTAAGTCTTTGCCACGCCATATTATTTGCAAAGCAATATTCTGCTCCTCTGAAATCTGATACTGCAAGACACTTGGTTATCCATTCTTTGTCCTCAAAACTTATTTTTCTGAAATCAAACATTAAACACACATTACTTTCTATTGATTAACCCCAGAACATCTCCGAAAATCTTATCTTTTGTATAAGGCTCGCTTCCGTCGCTGCAAGGAATAATATTCCAATCCTGTTTCTCAGCGGTAAACAAAGCGGCTTCACGGCATTTTTTCAGATACTCCACATTTGCTTCATGGATATCCTTTTTGCGTTCATCTCCGCCGTATCTTCCCGACATCAGCTTTTGAGATATCTCTATTGGCATATCCAAGAATATCACCTTGTCAGGTCTTGGAAGCCCAAGCTTGTCATACTCGTAATCTTCAAGCCAGTCTATAAAATCTTCCCACTGCTCTTTCGGCAGTTTTGTCATCTGATAAATGCAGTTTGATGTAACATATCTCGCTGCAAGTAGAAGACTTCCCTCTTTATAGTCATGCTCCCAAAATTGTTTGTAGCAAGCGTATCTGTCAACAGCGTAAAAGCTTGAAGCTGCGTAGGCATTCACGTCAGCAGGCGTTTTGCCTATCTCACCATTAAGATACATCTTTACCAACGCAGATGACGGATTATCATAGTCAGGAAAGCTTATAGCCTTATGCTTTATGTCATTTTCGCTGAAATAAGCAGAAAGCCTTTCAAACTGAGTTGATTTTCCACTTCCATCAAGTCCTTCAAGAACTATAAGTCCAGATCTATTCAACATTATTCATTTCTCCGTAAATTTTCTTTACTTCAGCCATTTTTCCACAGCTCATTGCGCCCTCTGGACACTTGCCTTTCATTACACATGACGGACCTGCGTTCTTGAAAAGCTCAGGAGCGGCCTGCTTGCAAAGTCTGAGCATTTCATCAGCCACAGCCTTTATCTCCCATTGTGCTCTGTTACAGCATCTATGCTGGAAGAAATTAAACAGTGTTCTGACGTTCATTGTCACAACTATCTTTGTTTCACAAGCGTTTGGAAGAACAAATCTTGCGTCCTCATGCTCAACTCTCATCATATATGATCCTTTCCACATATTTTTTATATTCTACCATTAAAAAGCCTACAAGTCAACATTTTATTTTAAATGGCTATTTCAACTTCCGTGTTGATGTTAACAAGCATTTAACAATCAACTTATGTAAAATGAAATAATTTAGAACGCAATATTTGTTCAGCTATACGAAAATCTTGTGCATATGAGAGAAATATGCAGAATATAGTGACTTTTGTTGTTATATGTTTTAAAATAATGTATGCATAGATAAAAAAAGTCTATTGCAAAAAAATGTGGTGAGTCCAATGAAGATGTGAATATTCATTATGCACAATTATCCGTTGCAATAATTGTGTTATATGATGAAGTTAAATTACTCTGCAACAAAACTTGAAGAAAATCACACCTATATTATGAAAAAAACGTTTAATATGAAAAATATCGTTAAGAGGATCGCAGCTATGGATGCTGCTGTTATGATGATGAGTTCTATGGCTATTGGGGCTAGTGCAGCAGATAGTAAAGCATTTAGTCTTCGCAACACGCCGGGAGCACCTTCAAGCGATAACGTGACTTCCAAAACACTTAATTTTAAAACAACACAATCTGGTAAATACACTACATATACCAAATTGACTGCAAGTAAAAATACTACAGTTACGACCAAGTGTTATGTTTGGAAAAACAACACTTGGAATTTGATCACAACATCTACGGGTACACAGAAGACTACAGGCTCGTGGTATCAGATAACAGTTGGCATGAATGCTAAAAACGTTGTTTCTATAACTAAAAATGCTTCAAAAGCAACATCTGCTTCTGGAAGTACTTTTGGTTATTAATATATGCACTTAAAATAACATATGAGCGACATATTGTCTGAAATTTATCAGCCGATAGTCGCTCATAATATTAGTAAAGGTCGTGAAATAATGAAAAAAAATTATGGCGTTGTTATATCTCTGCTTTTTCTTTTCCTTTTTGGTTGTTCATCTCAGGACAACAAATCCAATAACCACAGTACAGATGATGCAAGGCTTGAGCCTGTGGAACAGGCTTATGACGGCTGTAATAAGTTGCTTGGCAGCGATCACGGCAGTTTTAAGCTGCCAGAAAAGATAAGCAAAGTGGACTTTAATAAGGTATATTCTTTGTCCTGCAATACTTTGAAAAATGATGATATGACCAATGCTGAAAAGTTATTCAAGACTTTTTATGGCGACGATTTCGACGAAAGTGCACTTTCAACTGACAATGGCGGAATAGTTTATCAAGCTGGAATAAACACATCTGCATACTTGGGTATGGATATTGCACTTTATTCCGCTGATTATGAGTTTCAAGAAAACAGCAGCGGACAGACTTATGTTGTGGGGCTTGACGAGGGCGGCATTACTTTAGGTGGCAAAGCCATTGATGTGACTGATATCGACAGTGGATTAAACAATTATCTTGCCGATTTTTATAAGGATTTTACGATCAATACCAAAGAGTTTTCGGTGAATGACACTGTGGGCAGAATTGATTTTACGGCAAGTCTTGACTATGAAAATGTGCCTTTTCAGTATTCGCCCTCTGCATACAGTCGGGCAGACAACGAGAATAATATGAGTTATTGGACGTTTTTGCAGGTGACAGGCTCTATTGGGGCGGACGGCAAATTTGATTTTATCAACGCAAATGCGCCACTTAACATACTTGACAAAACAGAGAAAACTGAGATGATACCATTTGACGAGGCGGTGAAAATTCTTGAGACGGAGCTTGCAAAAGGGTCATATTATGAGTTTTCAAATGTTGAGCTTATGTACTGCTGTCTTGCAAATCAGCCTGCATTGGATATGACCGAAGAGGACAATGTTGCTAAGGCTGAACAGTTGGCGGAGGAATACAACAAGACACCCAAGAACTTTGAGCCTATGTGGTGTTTCGAGATAAAAGGCGGCGAGGGTGCAAAGGAATATATCAAGGTGAATGCTCTCAGCGGCGAGGTCTTTATTGATGTTCAGTAGGTCAGAACGAAAGGTGAATAGCATGATCACAAAGCGGATTTTTTTTTGTATTGCTGTGATAGGTGGAATCATCTGTCTTACGGCTTGTGGAAATAGTAATAATAACAGCGAGAATAATTCATCTGCGGTGGTGGTATCAGCTGTGGGAAGCAGAACTGACAGCCTTTTGGACAGCAGAGTGACATTGCAGGCTGAGGCTGTGGCTTACGATAACGGACAGCTCACCTTTGTTTATGACGGCAAGGAATACACGCTTGCAATGGACAGCGAGCTTTTTGAACATGATGAAAAATATGTGAATGGGAAAAGCTTATCCCAAGCAATAATAAACAACGATATCGGCGAGGTCATTTCTGCGGAGATAGTTACGGACGAGGGCATAACAAAAATTTATAGTTGTGATGTTGTAAGTCCTAACGGCGAGAAATACGCTTCGGGAATGTATGAGGACATCAAGGCGGACGTGCCTGCGGAGGAGTATGACTACAAGCTTTGCCACAAGAGCGGCTCTGTCTATGAGCTTAGCAATGCAAATCGGACTATCACGGCTGACTTCAACGATCTTGAGGAGTGGCAGAAAGGAAAATATCCCGAAAGTGCTGATGATGTTATGTTCGGCGGCTATCTTTTTTACCGACGGCAAGTTTATTATTGAGGATATCAACTTACTTGTTGCGGTGAATGATGACGGCTCAAAGACGTATGAGCCGCTCACGACCAGTGACTACCCCAGCTTTTTCGGCACAGTACAGACCATAGGCGACAACACGGTACCGAAATTAAGCTCACAGACAAAAAAGACAGTATGCACAGTGCCTACATATTATTGCGACGGGGAGCTTAGTGAGGGGCTTGAAGTCATGGTGATACTTGACTGCTCCACAGACCTTTTCGATAGCGGAAAGTCGGAGAGTTTTGATTACGCCATCTGCACCGACCCTGCGGAGTATGACCCCTCAGGGCATGAGTTTGGAAATCTCGCCTACGCCAAAGCTGACAGCAATAATCTTGGTAGGTTTATCTACACCGAGATCGGAGATATAGAGAAATGAAACTAAAACTTCTAAACACAATAAAATGTGACCTGAACAAAAGCATAATAAACATAGGCTTTGCAGGTGCGGTGCTGCTTACAACAGTGCTTGCTTTCACCTCCTCAGCCTATACAGACCTTGCCACCGATAAATCATATTCGGTGTTCGAGTCACTTTTCACTCTCGATAAAAATATCCTCCGCACCGACCCAATGCTGTCCTCAGTGCTGGTTTTCAGAAACGGACTTTCGGGATATATCACAATGTTTTTGCCTATTGTCGTGGCATTTCCATTCATGGTGTCTTTCTGTGCAGAGCGAAATAACGGACTGATGCGTTTCACCATATCTCGCACAGGCAAGCTAAGATATTATCTTTCAAAATTCATATCCGCACTTATCTCAGGCGGATTTGCCGTTATGCTCGGTATAGCTGTTTTTAACGATAACTTTGATTTTGATAGAGCAAACGCCTTTTATCCAAGCTCTGTGACGAATTTTCTGTATATACAAAGCTTTGACAGAAGTGCAAAGTGGATAACTGGAGTGAACTGTTCGGGGGCGATCGTTACCCTGCTGGGATTTATTATCGTGATGAATTTGCGCAAGGACAAGGGGGTGTAGGTCAGCTATGATGAAAAATTTCAGCCTTAAACAAAGCTTTTTCTGTGCAAGAGCGGAGTTCATAAAGTGGGTATGCGACGCACGAATGATAATCCTAGGAGTGCTTCTTATCTTCATTTACAGCTTTGCTATCGAGCCTCTTAAATCAAACGCAGAGCTTATGGGCGAACCGCTGAATATCCTTGAGCCTTTTTATCGCCATAGCAAATTCAGGTGCGATACTTCTTATCATACCGCTGGTTTTCCTCACACTTATCGCAGATTTTCCGAAGATAGACACCAACACAGTTTTCTACATAATGCGTGTGGGCAGGCTGAACTGGCTGTTCGGACAGCTTTTGAAGCTCATTTTTATGGCTTTATCTTATCTTGCAGTGATATTCTTGGGCGCAGTGCTCCCAATGCTTTCAGACGGTTTTTGGTACAACGGCTGGAGCAACGTGGCGACAAAGTTCGCTTCACGCTTTCCTGAACATTCAGGCAATTTCGGCGTGCAGCTTCTCCCTGAAAATCTCTACAATCAGCTCACAGTATTTTCAGCCGCAGTGCAAAGCTACCTGCTCGTGTTCGCATACCTTATGATAATTGGGCTTATCCTGCTGAGCTTTTCACTTGTGAAACACAAAACTGTGGGCTTTGTCCTCTGCGGAGCGGTGATATCATTAGGCACAGCGTTCTGCTCCATAAAGACCACGCTTATGTGGACAATGCCAATGGCGAACAGCATAATATGGCTGCACTACACAAAATATTTCCGTGAGCCTGTTATGTCAATGAGTTTTTCGGTCAGCTATCTTGCCATATTTATAGCGGTACTGCTGTTGTTCTGCTTTATCGCCATAAGAAAATTCAATTACGACAATGTTGCAGAGATAGCAAGTTAGGAGATTAGGGGGACAAAATGAATATCATCAATGTAAATGACGTATGCCAGCTATCATGGAAAATCCGAAGATACTCATTCTTGACGAGCCTTTCAATGGTCTTGACAAGGACGGCGTAAAAAAGAAATGCGTGAGTACCTGCTTTCATACAAAGACACATAAAGCGGATATCTGTTTTGCACAGCTTTTCTATTTTTTCTTAATGATTCATAGCCATTTTCCATGAATGCGAACAGTATTACTTTTAGCAAAGTTTTTTTCATCATATCTTGGTCTGCCTGTCCTGCGTTCCTCAGTCGTCAGGTATTTATTTAGGTCAATATGATCAATAACTTCACAAAATGTATATACCGGATCTGTTGTTTCAATAATTTTTTCAATTTCTATAGGAAATTTTAATTGATATGGTGTATTATATTCTTGTTGGTATTTTTTCATCAAATTTATTATACACAAAAAAGACTGCTTTCCTACCCTTTTAAGGGTGGTTGCAGTCTTTTTTTATTGCGCGTTTTTTTACAGCGCCTTATTTTTGTTTATGCTATTCCTTCTTGCGAAGATATCCGTCATCATCATATTTCTTAGCTATATGCTGTGCAGCTTGCCAAACGCCCCATTTGTCTACAAGCCTTATTCCAAATTGTCATATATTACAATTTGTTTTCTGAAAAAGTTTACATTTATCAACTTGGAAGTTGAAATAGCCTTTTAAATCATGCACTATTGCCAAGCAGAGTATACAAAGAAACTAAAAATAACCAGTAGCAGGACGACAAGAAAAACAATGAACATTATAGGAACTATAACAAAGTCTGCGCCAAGACACATGGCAAGCACAAGAACAACCGTGGCTATGATAACAAATTCCATTACTGTACCCTACAAAAGACTTCTGTAATAGTCGCTAAGACGCTTAGCGTTAGCTTTCAAAAGCTCGTCAGCCTTGCTTTTAACGCTTTCATCTGCAAAAATACCACGCTTTGAAAGTTCAGAAGCCTGCTTGGCAAGGTCTATTGCCTTTTGAAGATCCGTGGCACTGTCAGAGCCTGAATACTCCCTAGCCACCATAAGGCAAGCTTTCGCCTTAAGCGCACATATCTCATCTGAAAATTCGTCATCAGCGTCATATTCTATAACAGCCTTATAGTTCTTGTTTATAAATTCTTTCCGTATACTGATATAGCCCTCTGCGTCGGGGGCGTTTTTGGAGTCGTTTTCATCAGGCAGAAGGGTATTAGGCTCTATCTCCAACACCTTGCAGAGGTATTCAAGGGTCTTTACCGACGGCGTTGCTGAGCCGCTCTCTATCTGACTAAGCATATTGCGGGTTATAAAATCACCTACTACCTCGCTTTGAGTCATTTTCTTTGCAAGCCTTGCCTCTTTTATCCTCTTGCCGAGAGTATTTTTCTCCATTATATCGCCTCACTTTATTTACTGTAAATTTCATTTACTTATATGATAGCAGATAGTAAAACAGATTTCAAGTGTTTAACGAAAAATTTACAATTTTTTTTGTGCTAAGCCATATCTAAAAAATAATTTTAATTATTGTGGAAAATCTATTGACAAATAAGATAAATGAGTATATAATAAACGTAAATAAAATTTACATTGGAGGTGTAAGCTATATGAATGAATGGTGGGACGGTTTGTCGCTTTTACTTAAAGTGCTGTATTGTATAGCGTTTCCGTCAACGCTTATACTGCTTGTGCAGACTTTGCTTTCTATGTTCGGTTTTCATGATGGCGGAAGCGGTCACGATTTCAGCGACACGTCAGGTCTTGATCTTGATGTTGATACCAACATAAGCGGTCACGGAGATTTGGATATTGGTCACTGTACACATGATATCGGTTGTGACCACAACGTAGACGGCGGAAACCCTGCGGATTTTGCTTCTATGAGAATGTTCACGCTTCAGACCATAGTTGCTTTTTTTCACTGTGTTTAGCTGGTCATCTATCGTTCTTGTAAGCTCAGGTGTTTATCCAGCACTGTCTACAGTTATCGGCTTTGTTCTGGGTCTGGCGACCATGCTTCTTGTAGCAAAGATAGTTCAACTTTCTGCAAGACTTGCTGAAAACGGTACAGCTGATTATAAAAATGCTATAGGAGAAACTGCTACTGTTTATATCCCCTGCCCACCTAAAGACCATGGGCTTGGTAAAGTGAATGTTATGATAAACGGACAGCTAAGAGAAGTCACTGCAATAAACAATGGTGATGAGCTTATAAAGACAGGAACTCAGGTCCGTATTATCGATTTGCAAGGAGATACTGTCATAATAGAAAAATAAAAGAATTGATAGAACAAAGGGGTGCTAAACATAAAGATTCTGTGAAATGACCCGTCTTGAGGTTATTATAATATTATTTGTGTGGGAGGAAAAATTATGGAACCAGTAATCATCATCTGCGTGATAGTCGTTGTGCTTTTTGCGGCAATTATGGCGATACTGTCACGCTACAGAAAATGTCCGTCTGATAAGGTGCTTGTTATCTATGGTAAAGTAGGAACAGACAAGAACGGTCAAGCAAGAAGCGCAAGATGTATCCACGGCGGTGCGGCATTTATCGTGCCAATAATCCAATCTTATGAGTATATGGATCTTACTCCTATATCCATAAATGTGGATCTAAAAAACGCTCTTTCAAAGCAGAACATCAGAATTGATGTTCCGTCAAGATTTACTGTTGGTATCTCGACAGAACCAGGCGTTATGCAGAACGCTGCTGAAAGACTTCTCGGTCTTAAACTCATTGAGATACAGGAGCTTGCTAAGGATATTATTTTCGGTCAGTTGAGACTTATTATCGCAACAATGGATATCGAGGAAATAAACTCGGACAGAGATAAATTTCTGCTCGCGGTATCAAACAATGTTGAGATAGAGCTTAAAAAGATAGGTCTTAAGCTTATCAACGTAAACGTAACGGATATTACAGATGAGTCTGGATATCTGGAAGCTCTCGGTAAAGAAGCTGCTGCAAAGGCTATCAACGACGCTAAGAAGTCAGTTGCCGAAAAACACAGAGACGGTGAGATCGGTCAGGCAAACGCTCAGAAAGACCAGCGTATCCAAGTTGCTGCTGCAAACGCTTCTGCTATCGACGGTGAGAACAAGCCAAGATAGAGGTTGCACAGTCAGAAGCCCTCAGACGTGAGCGTGAAGCGGAAGCTCTCAGACAGGCTACAGCCGCTGAAGCTGTTCAGGCAGCAAAGGCAAAGCAGGAAGCTTACATAGCTCAGCAATCCGCCGAGCAGACGAGAGCCGAACTTGAAAAAGGCTACACAGACCGCCGATGTTATCGTAAAGGCTCAGATCTCAAAGCAGCAGGCCGAGATCGAAGCTGAAGCACAGGCTGAGGTAGTAAGACGTAAAGCAAAGGGTGAGTGCCGATGCTATCTTTGCAAAAATGGAAGCTGAAGCAAAGGGTAATCAGGAAATACTCACAAAGCAGGCAGAGGGTATGAGAAAGCTTGTTGAAGCAGCAGGCGGAGATGCTAATGCAGCCGTCAGACTCATAGTTGCTGACAAGCTTGAAGAACTTATCTCTATTCAGGTAGAAGCTATCAAGAACATTAAGATAGACAAGATAACCGTGTGGGATACAGGCGCAGGTGCAGACGGAAAAGGCTCGACAGCAAACTTTCTAAGCGGACTTATGCAGTCAGTTCCTCCGCTGAACGATCTGTTCAAGCAAGCAGGAATGTCACTCCCTGATTTTCTTGGCGAGGACATACAGGAAGCTTTGAAAAAGTCACAGGAAGAAGCAGTAAAGAGAGCAGCCGAAGCTGATAATGCAGAAACTCTCGACCCAAAAGATGTTGAGGTAATAGAACCTGAGAAATAATTAATTTGACCTCCGTAGTTTAACGATTGCGGAGGTCTTTTGGTATAAATAAAAGCGAGTTTCAACATCATGAAACTCGCTTTTTTATGTTCAATATGGTTCAACGACTACTGCTCTGCCCTCTTTCAAGGACCTTTGTACATCAATAAAACGCTGATTTTTGCTGCCCATGAATTTAAGCTCAAGACTTCGTTGTGACAGTATAAAAGGGCCGTCCACAAGATAATCAAGCTGTTGCAGCAGCTCAAGATAGCCGTTATTATCATCAGCATTGGCTATAAGATATTCATAAGTATATCCAGTGAAAGATATGACATTCAGCGGAAATCTATTAAAGGCTTTTATCCTTCCTGCAAGTTCTGCTAACGGTTTGCACTGACAGAAAGGCTCACCGCCACTGAACGTCACGCCGTCAAGAAGCGGGTCTTTTATTATCTCATTGTAAAAGCTGGTCTGTGTCAACGACAATGCCACCGTTAAAATCATGTGTCTGCGGATTGTGACAACCCTCACAGCCGTGTGGACAGCCCTGCGTAAAAATAGTGAACCTAAAACCCGGTCCGTCTACGATAGATTCACCAACAGTGCCTGCTATCCTAAGCTCCATGGCTAATTGTCACCCTCACAGCAGGCTTTTTGCACGAGGTATCCTCTCATGTATCACCTTGCTGTGTTCAGCCTCAGAACGTCCACACTTCGGGCATTTGTCACCTATTATTCCAGTATATCCGCAAACAGGATCACGGTCAACAGGATGGTTTATTGAGCTAGCCTATGCCAACTTCTTTCATATATCTTACGACTTTCTCGAATGCAGAAAGATTGTTCAGCGGATCGCCGTCAAGCTCGATATAGCTTATATGGCCTGCATTTGTAAGAGCATGGTAAGGAGCTTCTATTTTAAGTTTCTCAAACGCTGTTATCGGATAGTAAACAGGTACATGGAAAGAATTGGTGTAATATTCTCTGTCCGTAACCCCTGCTATCTCACCATAACGTTCTCTATCCATTTTAACAAATCTGCCAGAAAGTCCCTCAGCAGGCGTTGCAAGCAACGAGAAGTTAAGACCAGTACGCTTTGTTTCCTCGTCCATTCTTGCTCTCATACGTGAGATTATCTCCAAGCCAAGCTCTCTTGCTTCTTCACTTTCACCATGGTGCTTGCCAGTAAGCACTTTAAGACACTCAGCAAGACCGATAAAGCCCACTGAAAGCGTGCCATGCTTTAGCACTTCTTCAAGTGTATCGTCAGCCGTAAGCTTCTCTGAATCGAGCCATATGCCCTGACCCATGAGGAACGGATAATTTCTCACACGCTTTGAACACTGTATCTTAAATCTGTGCATAAGCTGGTCGATACAAAGATCCATAAGCTCATCAAGGCTGTCAAAGAAAGCACCGATATTACGCTGTGCTTTTATGCCAAGTCTAGGGAGATTAATGGTAGTAAAGAGAGATTTCCTCTTCCTGTCACTATCTCACGAGTAGGGTCATATGCGTTACCGATAACTCTTGTGCGGCAACCCATGTAAGCTATCTCAGTGTCAGGATTGCCCTCCTTGTAATACTGTAGATTGAAAGGAGCGTCGATAAATGAAAAATTCGGGAAAAGACGCTTTGCTGATACACGGCAGGCGAGCTTGAAAAGGTCATAGTTCGGGTCATTAGGATCAAAGTTCACGCCCTCTTTTATCTTGAAAATATGTATAGGGAAAATAGGCGTTTCACCATTGCCAAGTCCTGCTTCCTCTGCAAGAAGAATATTTTTATCACAAGTCTGCCCTCGATAGAAGTATCAGTACCATAATTTATGGAGCTGAAAGGCGTTTGAGCGCCTGCACGGGAGTTCATGGTATTAAGATTATGGATAAGCGCTTCCATTGCCTGATATGTGGCTCTGTCAGTTTCTTTCAAAGAGTTTTTATATGCAAAACTCTGTATCTTCTTCACTATAGGTGCGTCAACAAAATTCACAAGAAACTGTGCTTCAGCCTCTTGATAGCCGTTATCATTGGCGAGAGTGATCTTTAAACCCTGCTCATCAAGCATTTCAGTTATTTTCTTTGCAATGCTCTGAGCATCAGAAACTTCACCAAGGAGAGCAAGACCCCTGCCGATATTGTCACGATAGCGGTGTCTGAATGTCTTTCTTACGCCCTCAGCCATATCATAATCGAACTTCGGAAGAGATTGACCACCATGCTGGTCGTTCTGATTGGATTGTATCGCAATGCAGGCAAGCGCCGCATAGCTTTGTATATCATTTGGTGTACGCAAAAAGCCATGACCTGTAGAAAAACCCTTATCAAAAAGCTTTGTAAGGTCTATCTGAGTGCAAGTGGTAGTCAGTGTATAAAAATCAAGATCATGAATGTGGATATCCCCCTCCTGATGAGCCTT
>VOFI01000203.1_pt1 | contig 100000 bp, 181 predicted proteins | sample 5384131 | NCBI WGS metagenome assembly VOFI01 (sample SAMN12384728, study PRJNA508395) | human gut metagenome | isolation source: healthy gut H | host: Homo sapiens
TTCCTGAAGGCACTTTTCCGTGAGGTTCCTGATATCAGGCCTGATAAAGAGCATCTGATGATCGTCAGCCCTGATGAAGGAGCAATGCATCGTGCGGTTTACTTTTCTAACGTACTTGGTGTTGACATGGGTATGTTCTACAAACGCCGTGATTATTCAACTGTTGTAAATGGAAAGAACTGATCGTTGCACATGAATTTTTGAGATGATGTGACCGGAAAAGATGTCATCATCGTAGACGATATGATTTCCTCCGGTGAAAGTATGCTGGATGTTGCCAAGCAGTTAAAAGAACGGGGAATGCCGGACGCGTCTTTGTATGCACGACTTTCGGACTTTTCACAGATGGATTTGATAAGTTTGATGAATACTATGAAAAAGGATATATCAATAAAGTGGTCATTAACCAACCTGACCTATCTGCCACCGGTACTTTATGAAAACCATATTTCGTAAAGGCAGATATGAGTAAATTCCCTTGCACTCATTATTGACTCTCAACCATGATGTAACCATTGGTTCCGTTATGAATCCGACAGATAAAATCCATGCATTACTGAGAAGCATAAAAGGGATTGATTTAAATTTTAGTTAGTTGGGGTGATACGCTTGTAAAGCAAAAGACTTCTTTTATGGCGAAGCGGACGCGGAAATCAGAGATATTCTTCGTGGTGCAGGCTTCGCTTTTTACTCAGCCCGTTGACTGTTTGTAACTCGAGTGGAAATCTTCGTGCAATGGCACTCGATTTACTTTTCTAACAAACGCTGCAAAGTGTCTTCGAACGCTCCTGCTAATGCACCTGCTCAGAACATCCTGATTTCCGCTGACCATCTCGATAAGAAGTTTTTTAGCTCCACAGCGTATCCACCCAATAATACAAATTTAAAACGATAAACAAAGCCGGATGGCTATTGACTAAGATATTCGATCAAAGATGTCGGGGCAAAAGCCCCTGACTTTGATGCTCATATCGGGGTGGCCCTGTCTTTCACCCACCTATGAGCAAGCTCATGTGGGCTTAGACCTTTGATCCTTGGCATCTCGTAAATATTAGACAGTAGATATGATATTTACTATTTGACAAATCCTTTATCCTGGTCGATAGCCATCCGGCTTTCTACTTCTTATTTGAAATTTCGTATTTGTTGAGAGAAAATGTCCCGGTGCGAGAAAAGCATTCTGATTTGAAAATCCAATATCCGCCCTTGCTGTTGCGTGAGCAGTGCATTGACAGGGAGTGTTCCGAAGACACTTTTGCCCAACTTGTTAAGGAACGTAAACAGGAGTGCTCTGCACGAGTGTTTCCACGTTCCTGTTACAAGTTGTCAACGGGCTGAGGTAAAGCGGGCCCCTGCACTGCGATGCAACAGCAAGGGCGGATATGAATGTTTTTTCATCAGATACTTTCTACTGCCGAGATATTTTCACCCCAACAACTACAAATTTACAAATTCCTCTTCTTACTCACCACTTTTCTTCATAGCACGTAAAGATCTCATCCATCTTTTTCTTCATAGCACAAGGTACGGAACCAGACCTGCTACCATCGCAACAGCACCGGCATTGATCGGTGATGCAATATATCCTATGAACATATTAGAAACCGTAATTCCGACTCCGGCAATAAATCCTGCCCAGACTGCGGCTCTTGTCACACCTTTCCAGTACAATCCATACATGAACGGTGCAAGAAATGCTCCTGCAAGCTCCCCATGAAATTCCCATAAGCTGAGCAATAAAAGTCGGCGGATCCAGTGCGATCACCACCGATACAACGATGAAAAAATACGATCAGGATCTGCATCGTAATGATCTGCTTTTTCTCACTCATCTTTTTCATGATATTGTCTTTCAACAGATCCAGTGTCATCGTTGAACTGGATGTCAGTACCAGCGGATGAAAGTGTTGACATTGATGCGGAAAGCACCAGGACAACCACAATTCCGATCAGAATATCCGGCAGTTTTGAAAGCATGGAAGGAATAATACTATCGTAAACGACCGCCCGGTTTCTGCATTATAAATTTCTGCACTGTCAAATAGTCTTCCAAATCCACCCAGGAAATAACATCCTCCTGAAATCACAATAGCAAAAAGTGTAGAGATCACTGTTCCTGTATTAATAGATTTTTCATCTTTGATTGCATAAAATTTTCCGATCATCTGCGGAAGTCCCCATGTTCCAAGTGAAGTTAAAATCACTACGCCAAGCAGATTCAGCGGATCCGGACCGAAGAAGGCTGTAAATGCTCCGGGCTGTCCCATCGTTGCAGGGACATCACTCGGAATCTGTGCCATCTTAGAAACTGCTTCCATAAAGCCGCCCTGACCGTTTAATACAGCAGCAATCACCGCAACAATTCCGAACAGCATAATAATTCCCTGAATAAAGTCATTGATCGCTGTTGCCATATATCCGCCCAGAATCACATAAATCGCCGTAAACACTGCCATTGCGATCACGCACCATGTATAAGGAATATTAAATGCCATTCCAAAAAGTCTGACAGTCCATTATAGACGGATGCTGTATACGGGATCAGGAACACAAACACAATCACCGATGCTACGATTTTTAACGATTTGCTTCCATACCTCTGTCCAAAAAAATCCGGCATTGTCTTTGACCCCAGGTGCTGCGTCATAACCTTCGTTCTTCTTCCAAGAATAACCCATGCCAGCAGACTTCCGATCAATGCATTCCCGATTCCGATCCAGGTACTTGCAATTCCGTATTTCCATCCAAACTGTCCTGCATATCCTACGAATACAACTGCGGAGAAATATGACGTTCCATACGCAAACGCAGTCAGCCACGGGACCTACCGAACGCCCTCCAAGTACAAACCCGTCTACACTGGTCACATGTCTCCTGGAATAAAATCCGACGCCAACCATCACTGCAAAAAAATAGGATCAGCAAAAATAATTTAATCCCCATCTCTTTTTCTTTTTCCTCTTCCTCTTCCTTTTTATCCCTTGCTCATTTTTCGCTTTAAACCGTTACGCTTTAAAGTATTAAAGTGATTTTGTATAGAATAACACGGACAATCGCCCGTGTCAATTTTTTCTGAAGATTCAGCCATATTCAATCATATTTCAACGATCTTGCTTTCTGATCATTCAGCAAGATCCATACCGGACTATTTCTATTCTTCTGCCTGTTCCGGTTCTTCCTCATCTTCCATATATCGGTGTTCTTCATCATAAAATTTGATTAATGCCTGCGTTCCCAGTTCTCCATACCCTTCTGCCTCCAGTTCTTCATAATTCGCAAGAACCATGCTTAAGACATCCAGTGATAAGCCTTTCCGGTTTGCTTCGATCAGGGCAAGCTTCATATCTTTAATAAAATGCTTCATGAAAAATCCCGGTGCATAATCTCCTGCAATGATCTTTTATCCAAATGTGTCTAACTGCTTACTTCCTGCTGCCCCCTGTCGAAACAGATCTCATCACTACATTCAGATCCAGTCCCTGTTCTTTGGCATAAGTAAGAGCTCACATACACCGGAAAGCGTTCCGGCGATCATGATCTGGTTTGCCAGCTTACAGTGCTGACCTTTTCCGGCTTCTCCCCGGTAATTGATGTTCGTTCCCATCGCCCTCAAAAAAGCGGCATACATGCTTCAAAATCTTCCTTATCTCCACCGACAAGAATGGATAACGTTCCTGCTTTTGCTCCTGTATCGCCTCCTGTCACCGGTGCATCCAGCACATGGAATCCCCGCTTCGTTCCCTCTGCATAAATCTTTTCTGCAATCTGAGGGCTGGTTGTTGTCATGTCGATCAGATAAGCACCCTTCGATGCACAGTCAAGGATATTTCCCTCATCAAAATAAACTTCTTCCACATCCTGCGGGAATCCTACGATCGTAATCACTGCATCACATTCGCTGACACACTCTCCGATCGATTCATGAAAGATCGCACCTTCACTGATAACGTCTTCCACTTTTGCTTTTGTCCGGGCATAGATATGAAGTTCAAATCCTGCTTTCATAAGATTTCTTACCATGGATTTTCCCATGATGCCTACGCCAATAAAACTAATCTTTTTCACTCTTTTTTTTCCTCTCTGTCTGCTCTCTGTTTTTACAATCCGGAATCAGAATACAACTCTGCAAAACATCCTCGCACTGATGCAATATTTATTCTCCCTGCTTTTCGACTACTTCGCCCTGCTTTTTATAAATGCTGTGGGCAGGTACAAATCCACGCACAGAAGAAAGTGGATAAATATTACTGTGACTTCCAACAACAGTTCCCGGATTCAGGACACTTCCACATCCGACTTCCACTTCATCACCCAGCATCGCACCAAACTTTTTCATGCCTGTCTCGATCTTTTCTCCGCCTGCTTTTACAACAACAAGTTTCTTGTCTGATTTCACATTGGATGTGATCGAGCCTGCTCCCATATGGGATTTATATCCCAGTACAGAATCTCCCACATAATTATAATGTGGTACCTGTACTTTTTATTAAATAAGATCACATTTTTTCAGCTCGGTCGAATTGCCTACAACAGCACCCCTCTCCTACAATCGCATTGCCACGGATAAATGCACAGTGACGGACTTCTGCATCCTTCCCAATGATCGCCGGTCCATTAATGAATGCAGTTGGTGCTACTTTTGCACTCTTTGCGATCCACACATTTTCTCCACGCTTCTCATACTCATCTTCACTCAGCGTCTTTCCCAGCTCCAGGATAAAGCTGCTGATCTTCGGAAGTACTTCCCATGGATAAGTCACTCCCTCAAAAATATCTTTGGCTATTGTCTGATCCAATGTATAAAGTTCTTTTACTGTTAATACTTCTATCATATTTTTTCCCTTTCTACGCTTTGAATTTTCTGTACAATGATGTCGGGGTCAAAAGCCCCCGACTTTGATGCCTGCGGATTGCTCCGTGCTACACACTCCCACAATCCTACCCAATATTCGCATATCGTGGGATTATCATCCCACTTTTATGCTCATATCGGGGGCGGGTCCTAAGGTCTTTCACCTACCTATGAGCAAGCTCATGTGAGCTTAGACCTTTGACCCTGGCATCATAAAACGCAGCCGCATGGTCATAACACGCACGTAGCTGATACTGATTATTCAATCCTTTCACGCCCACAGTCCTGACCGTTACAAAATGATCCAGCTTCTGCATATATTCCTCGGAAGTGATCGTTCCTTCTGCCACGTAGTTCAATCCCTTTTTCCCAGCTTGCTGTCAGTTCAGGATTCAAAAAGTGATTTGATTGAATGATCAACCACATCATAAACCATCTCCCCCTGAAGCGTCGGCGTGATCACCTGCGTCTTCTTATTCAGAGAAAGATATTTAATATTGATCAGCTTTTTTCAGGATTTCTGCACGAGTCGCACTCGTTCCGATTCCACTGCCCTTGATCTGTGCCCTCAGTTCCTCATCTTCGATCAGCTGTCCTGCATTTTCCATTGCCAGAATCATAGAACCTGAATTATACCGTTTCGGCGGAGACGTTTCTCCCTCTTTGATATTCAATGCCCTGACCGGAAGCACTGCCCCTTCTTCAGTGATTTGATCACCTCAAATAATGCAGTATCCAGTCCCTGTTCTTCCTCTGCTCCATCTGCTCCGCTTTCTTTTCTTCCTCTTCTTTCATGCTGCCTTCCGGTTTTCCTTTTGCGGAAGTATTCCTGCCTTTCGGAACTCCTGCCACTTTCAGATACCCCTCTTCTGCCAGTACTTTAAAGTTGGAGAAAAAGCGTTCTTCTTTGATGGATGATACAATTGCAACTTTCTGATATACGGCAGGCGGATAAAAAATACTTAAAAAACGCCGTACGATCAGATCATAGACCCGGTGTGCTGTCGGTGCAACAGAACTTAAAGCATTCAGTCCCTGCCCCGTTGGAATGATAGCATAATGATCCGTGATCTGCTTATCATTTACATATCTGGTCTTTGCAAGCTCCTTATAATTTCCAAATGCCCGGATATCTTTCAGATAAAAGTGCCGCCATCGGATATTTTGACAGACCGTTCAGATTGCGGGATATCTCTTTGCCACTGCTGTGGAAAGTACCCTTGCATCTGTTCTCGGATAGGTTACAAGCTTCTTTTTCATACAGTTCCTGTACGATCCGCAAAGTCTCATCCGGGCTGATCTTAAAGTATTTGGAACAGTCATTCTGCAATTCTGCCAGATTATATAAAAGCGGTGGATTTTTTCTTTTCCTTTTTCTTCTCAATCGATTCGATCCGACAGACCGGGCCTCTTTCTGATCCACACCTTCCAGCAAAAACCGGATCAGTTCTTCTGCTTTTTCTCTTTCCTTAAATCCATTTTCCTTATAGAGATCATATGACTCAAAGTATCGTGAGCCTTTGACTGCTTTCCATTCTCCCTCAAACTGATGCCCCTGTGCATCAATCGTACTGACGACTCTGTAAAATGGAGTCTTTACAAAATCCCGGATTTCTCTTTCTCTCCTGACCACCATTCCCAGCACACATGTCATAACCCGACCGACTGAGATCACCGAATACTTCGTATGGAGATAGTTGGAAATGCTATTTCCATATTTTAATGTCAGCAGCCCGAAAAGTTGATTCCCATCAGATAATCTTCTTTCGCTCTCAGATAAGCTGAAGCTGCCAGGTTGTCATATTCGGAAAGATCTTTTGCTTCACGGATCCCACGCAGGATTTCTTCTTCCGTCTGCGAATCGATCCAGACTCTTCGCCGTTCCTTTCCCTTTACATGAGCCTCCTGTTCAACCAGCCGGTAACTGTATTCTCCCTCACGTCCTGAGTCGGTACAGACATAAATCCGGTCTACATCCCTCTCGTCAAAAGCCCGCTGACAATCTGAAACTGCTTTGCAACCTGCGGGATCACCTCATATTTAAAATCATCCGGAAGAAACGGCAGTGTGTTCAAACTCCATTTTTTCAGTGCCGGATCATACTCCTCAGGATAACTCATTGTCACAAGATGTCCTACACACCACGTAACAATCGCATTCTCCGACTCCATGTATCCGTCCCGGTTCTTTGCATTTAATTTTAAAGCCTTTGCAAACTCTCTTGCAACACTTGGTTTTTCCGCTATGTAGATTGATTTTCCCATAAATATGCCAGTCTTTTCTCTTTCTATTCAATATGGAAACGATAAGCGGTCTTTGTATCGTAAGTTTCCCCTTTTTTGCAGATTGCTTCAGGAAAATTTTTCTGATGGACCGCATCCGGATGATTCTGTGTCTCCAGGCACACTGCATCCCGCTTCTGATAGACTGCCCCATTCCTTCCTGCTTCATTTTCCAGGAAATTGGCTGTATAAACCTGAACTCCCGGACGGTCTGTCCATACTTCCATGACGATACCGCTTTCATCTCCAGTCACTTCTGCTACTTTATCAAATCTGCCCTCGTTTTTCAATACCCAGTTATGGTCGTAACCATTTCCAAGTATCAGTGGTTCATACGCTGCATCAATCTCCGCTCCCAGTTCTTTTTGTACTTCTGAAATCCATCGGTGTTCCATCTACAGAACAGACTTCTCCTGTCGGTATGGACTGAGCATCAGCCGGGGTAAAAGCATCAGATAAAAGCTGCATTCTATGATGTAATACAGAGCCGCTTTTATGACCGTTCAGATTGAAATAACTGTGGTTTGTCATATTAATTACCGTATCCTGATCAGGTACAGCTTCATAATGAATCGTCAGCCCATTTTCCTCGTCCAGCGTATAGGTAACTTTCATGTCCAACGCTCCCGGATATCCCTGATCTCCATCCGGGCTGTGCAGAAGAAAGGTTACATGGTCATCCCCTGTTTTCGACGACCCTCCACATCCGTTTCTGATAGACATCCGATCTGCTGTGCAGATTATTTTTCCCGTCATTCTCTGCCAGCTTATAATCAATCCCGTTAATCGTCACACACGCACCACCGATCCGGTTTTTGCATTTCTTCCGACAATTGCACCGATCGCTGCCGTTCCATTTTCATAACCGGCTGCATCCTCATACCCAAGTACCACTTCTACCGGATTTTTATCTTGATCCAAAAACGGTCACATTCACAAGGGTCGCTCCAAAGTCAGAGACCTGCACTTCCATCCCTGCGTCATTTTTCATTTTATAAAGATAAGGTTTACTGCCGTCTTTCGTTATCCCGAATTTCTGAATCTGAAGTTTTTCCATTTTATTCTCTCTTCTCCTATTTTCTTCGTCTGAAAAATCCTAACACTCTTTTTTATTACGCCTGTATTTTTTCTGTTCACGCATCTCCCTGGTTTCTTCCTTTCTTGCATGAAGTGCCTCCTGCATAAATGTCTCCTGTGCATTGATCTTTCTTCCGCTTTCTGCTTTCTTATGGTAAGTGCCATCTTCTGCCATTTCTCTTGCTTTCACATTATCTGCAAGCATCACTTTTAACTGATGGAGCAGACGTTTTTGACTGCCTCATCATAAACCGGGCATGCTACCTCAACTCTCTTTTCTGTATTTCTGGTCATCATATCAGCCGAACCAATGTAGATCTTCGTCTTTTTCACCTTTTCCAAACACAAATACTCTCGGATGCTCTAAATACCGTCCGACAATACTTGTCACCCTGACATTCTCCGTATGTCCTTATATCTGCGGTAAGATACAGCAGATTCCCCGCACGATCAGATCTACTTTAACACCCGCACAGGATGCCTCTTCCACTTTTCTGATAAAATCTACATCCGTTACGGAATTCATTTTCATGATGATCCTGCCTGCAGATCCCTTTTCAATCTCTTCATCCATCGTGGCAAGAACTCTTGCTTTTAAACTGACCGGTGAAACGATCAGGTGTCTGTATGCACCATGAAGATTTCCAATGGACATATTTTTGAAAAATTCTGCCGCATCCGTACCAATCTCCTGATTCGCCGTCATCAGGGAATAATCCGTATACATCTTTGCAGTCTTTTCGTTGTAGTTCCCTGTTCCGATCTGGGTAATGTAACGGATTTCATTTTTATTGTTCGGCTCACTCTTACTTCTATAAGTGATCAGGCAGATCTTGAATGTACCTTATAGCCTTCAAATCCATATAACACCCGGCATCCTGCTCTTCTTCTAAACGTTCTGACCACTCGATATTATTCTGTTCATCAAATCTCGCACGCAACTCGATCAGTACCGTTACCTCTTTTCCGTTCTCCGCTGCGGCACAAAGATATTCTACCAGCCGTGCCTTCTTTGCCAGACGGTAGATCGTGATCTTGATCGTCAGCACATCCGGATCTGACGCTGCCTCCCGGATCATCTGCAGGAACGGCTCCATGCTCTCATAAGGATAGCTTAAAAGTACATCTTTTTTTTTTTACCTGTTCCATCACACTGCCTTCATGGAGCATTGCCGCCGGCTGTGGGGAAAATGGCTCATCCACAAGTGTCCGCTTCATTGACTCAGGCAGTTTATCTGCAATCGCGAAGATAAAATCCAGCTTCATCGGCATCTTTGTCCTGAAAATACATTCCACTTCGATCTTAAATTTTTCACAGAAATACTTTTTCCAGCTCTTTGCTCAGTGGATTAGCTGCCCTCCAGACGCACAACCGCCATTTTTTTCCGCTTATGAAGCGTCTCTTTCATAATATGCCTGAAATCCCCATGGTCTGCATAAAGCCTCATCATCCGGTGATACATCTGCATTCCGCGTCACACAGATATAATTCTTATCTGAAACCTGATACTGGTTAAAAATACCAGTTCTGCAAATTCCAGAATGATCTTTTTCCATTCTGATATAACGGATATCATATCCTGGAAGATACAGAATATTGGAAATATACTGAGGAACAGGAATAATTCCCAGCATTGCTTTATCTCCCTGCTTTAAATTTGCCACCACATAAATCTCTTTACTCAGAAGATGCGGAAACGGGTGATTTGCGTCTACGATCTGAGGTGAAAGCACCGGCAGAACCTCTTCTTTAAAATACTTTTTTACAAATTTCTTTTCCTGCTGCTCCAGTTCTTTGAAATCCAGCCCACACACACCATAGGGATGAAGCTGCTTTTTAATCTCCGCATAAGTCTTATCCCGTTCCTTATAAAGCGGAGAAACCGCACGATAAATCGCATCAAGCTGTTGCTTTGCTGTCATACCTGAACGCTGATCGATCTTTTTTATCATCTGTTGCTGCCAGATCGTACAGACTTCCTACACGGATCATAAAAACTCATCCAGATTGCTGGTAAAGATTGCAACAAACTTCATCCGCTCCATCAGAGGTACACTTTCATCTCTCGCTTCTTCCAGCACTCTCTGATTAAACCGAAGCCACGATAACTCCCGATTCTGCGTAAAATCCGGTATTTCCTTTTTGCTCATATTCATTCCCCTTTTCCATATATGTGTCCTGATATACGATTATTTTTGATACCAGGGTCAAAGGTCTGACACCACGTGTGCTCGCACACTAGTGGTAGAACGACCTTGTGACGACATCTTATTTTTCAAGATATTCCTCCAACGCTTCAACTGTCTTTCCATATAATGATAACCATGCTCATAAAATGCGTAAAGATGCCTCTCGGTTCCGTTCCAGCCTTGATACCGGCTTCACATGGGGACGGATCACAAAGATCTCTCCCTTCCGCTCCAGCACATCCAGATAATTCATCGTCTTATTATACATAAAACTTCTCCGTAAAATCGTCCGCACCACATTTGGATAAGAACTGTAAGCCTTTCTGTAAAGCTTCTGCATTGCAGGAGAAAGTACTTTTTCCTGTAACCGGCATTTTTGTCAGCACAACTACAATCTTCTCATTCCCGATTTCCTTTGCCCTGCGGATCGGTACTGAATCAGCCAGTCCTCCGTCTAAATACGGAACATCCTCAATATTTACGATCGGAGTCAGAAGCGGCATACTGCTCGACGCCCGGCAGATTTTCATCAGTCTGTCCCGATCTTCCTCTTCTGACATATATTCTGCCTTTTCCGGTCAGGCAGTTTGTCGTAACCAGTTCACAATTCATCGGTGAACTGAAATATGTATCAAAATCAAACGGGATCAGTTCATTCGGAAACCGGTCAAAGATCAAATCCATATTCATCATGCTTTTTGTACGGATCGTATCCCTGATCCCATAAATATATTTTCCATACTGCTCATCGGGAATCATACAGTCTCTTGTCCTCCCCGGCTGCCTGGATACATAATCCAGTGCATTGCACGCTCCTGCCGATACCCCGATCACATCTGACATATAAATTTCTTTCTCCATAAGGCAATCCAGCACACCTGAGGTAAAGATTCCTCTTGTCGCCCCGCCTTCAAGTACGATTGTAGCTTTTTTTATCGCCATAATTTTCCTCTTTTCCTGAATCTATGTCTTTTTTGTCTTCCATAGTTTATTATATCTTTTCATTCCGAAAGAACAACGGTTTTCTTACGGAAATGCAGCTTGCTTTTTTATCAATCAAGATTCCTTTTCTCCCGTAAATACTTGTGTAAATACTTGCCTTTTTCTTTCACCCATGTTAATATAAGCGTTGATGTTTATTTTAATGTATGACTGATAAGGAGATCATTATGATTAGTGCAAGCAATGTAACCCTGCGTCTCGGGAAAAAGGCGCTGTTTGAAGATGTAAATATTAAATTTACGGAAGGCAACTGCTACGGCATGATCGGTGCCAATGGTGCAGGAAAATCTACTTTCCTTAAGATTCTTTCCGGTCAGCTTGAGCCGACTCAGGGAGATGTCGTGATCACTCCGGGAGAGCGTCTGTCCTTCCTCCAGCAGGACCATTTTAAATATGACGATTACAACGTACTGGACACCGTAATGATGGGCAATGCCCGCCTGTATGAGATTATGAAGGAAAAAGATGCAATCTACGCCAAAGAAGATTTCACTGATGAAGACGGAATCAAAGCCAGTGAACTGGAAGCTGAGTTTGCTACCATGAACGGCTGGGAGGCTGAATCGGATGCTGCCAACCTTCTGAACGGACTCGGAATTGATACCGAACTTCACTACAAAACCTGAAAGAACTGACCGGATCTGAAAAGGTAAAGGTTCTGCTTGCCCAGGCTCTGTTTGGCAATCCAGATATCCTTCTTCTTGACGAGCCGACCAACCACCTGGATCTGGATGCTATTGCATGGCTGGAAGAATTTCTTATCAATTTTGATAATACCGTCATCGTCGTATCTCATGACCGTTATTTTCTGAATAAAGTATGTACACAGATTGCAGATATTGATTACGGAAAAATTCAGCTCTATGCCGGAAACTACGACTTCTGGTATGAATCCAGTCAGCTTTTAATCAAACAGATGAAAGAAGCTAATAAGAAAAAAAAAAGAAGAAAAAATCAAAGAACTTCAGGACTTTATTTCCCGGTTCAGTGCCAATGCTTCCAAATCCAAGCAGGCAACATCCAGAAAACGTGCTCTTGAAAAGATCCAGCTTGATGAGATCAAGCCATCCAGCCGTAAATATCCATACATTGATTTCCGTCCGAACCGTGAAATTGGAAATGAAGTCCTGACCGTAGAAGGACTTTCCAAGACCATCGACGGAGAAAAAATCCTTGATAATATCAGCTTTACTCTTGGACGTGAAGATAAAGTTGCTTTTGTCGGAGGCAATGAATTTGCAAAGTCGATCCTCTTTAATATCCTGATCGGTGAAATGGAACCGGATGAAGGTAATTACAAATGGGGCGTTACAACCTCTCAGGCTTATTTCCCGAAAGATTTCGGTGGAGAATTTGATAATGATTATAATATCACAGAATGGCTGACACAGTATTCCGATGAAAAAGACGCAACTTATGTACGTGGTTTCCTCGGAAGAATGCTTTTTCAGGGGAAGATGGAGTGAAAAAGGTTGCTGTCCTTTCCGGTGGCGAAAAAGTTCGCTGCCTCCTCTCCAAAATGATGATCTCAGGTGCAAATGTCCTGCTCCTCGATGAGCCGACCAACCACCTGGACATGGAATCCATCACTGCACTCAATAACGGACTGATCAAGTTCCCAGGAGTCCTGCTCTTCACATCCCGTGACCATCAGATCGTACAGACGACCGCAAACCGCATTATGGAAATCGTTCCGGGTGGTAAACTTATTGATAAGATCACGACTTACGATGAATATCTTGAAAGCGATGAGATGGCAAGAAAGAGACAGACCTATTCTGTACAGACAGATGATGAAGATTAAAATTTGTAGTTGTTGGGGTGATACGCTTGTAAAAAAAAGACTTCTTTATAGCGAATCGGACGCGGAAAGTAGGGATATTCCTTCGCGGTGCAGGCCCGCTTTACCTCAGCCCGTTGACCGTTTGTAACTCGAAAGTGGAAATCTTCGTGCAATGGCACTCGATTTACTTTCTCTAACAAACGCTGCAAAGTGTCTTCGGAACGCTCCCTGCTAATGCACCTGCTCAGGAACACCCTGCTTTCCGTTGACCATCTCGATAAAAGTTTTTTAGCTCCACAGCGTATCCACCCAATAATACAAATTTAAAAACGACAAAAAAGCCGGATGGCTATTGACTAAGATATTCGATAGTAAATATTAGACAGTAGATATGATATTTACTATTTGACAAATCCTTTATCCTGGTCGATAGCCATCCGGCTTTCTACTTCTTATTTGAAATTTCGTGTTTGTTGAGAGAAATGTCCCGGTGCGAGAAAAGCATTCTGATTTGAAAAATCCAATATCCGCCCTTGCTGTTGCGTGAGCAGTGCATTGACAGGGAGCGTTCCGAAGACACTTTGCCCAACTTGTTAAGGAACGTAAACAGGAGTGCCTCTGCACGAGTGTTTCCACGTTCCTGTTACAAGTTGTCAACGGGCTGAGGTAAAGCGGCCCCTGCACTGCGATGCAACAACTGCTCAGTGACAACAGACCTTCTACCAGTTCGTAATCCGGAAACCGGGTCTGGATTTCATTTTTCCACTCATCTGCTTCTTCTTTGCTGCACGTATATGCCATTCCGAGAACCATCTGATCTTTTACATCTGCAAAACGGTCTGTCAGATCTTTTTCAATGGCATTGAGCATCGTCTTCTTCGCTGCCTTCCAGCCTCTGACTTTTGCAAATGCATCCAGCTTCTCTCCCCGGATCTGAAGAACCGGCTTTAAATTCAATACCGTTCCTATAGCTGCTGCTGCCGGAGTGATTCTTCCACCCTTTTTCAGATACTTCAACGTATCTACTGTGATATAGATACTTGCCTGCATTTTTTCTTTTTCCAGCACCTGTCTGATCTCTGCGGCAGATTTTCCCTCATCACGCAGCTTGATCGCATCGTAAACTGACTGTTCCTGCGTAACGGAAATTCTCTGATTATTTACAACCTGCACTTTTTCATCATAATCCTGTGCCAGTGAAAGAGCCGTTTCGCAGGTACTGCTCAGACCACTTGACATCGGAATGCACACAATTTCATCATAATCCTCTAAAAGCTTATCCCACAGATCCATGACATCTCCCGGCGATGGCTGAGATGTGGAAATTTCAGAATCAGCTCCCAGTTTTCATAGAACTGTTCCTGTGAAAGTGTAATATCTTCTAAATATAATTCACCGTCAATGAAAAACGGCATCGGAAGCACGTAGATTCCCAGTTCTTCACCCCGCTTCTGCGTAATTCCGCTATTGCTGTCCGTTACTATTGCAACTTTACTCATTCAACTTCTCCTTATCAGGCGGGCAAACCAAAGTGTCCGCATTCCTTTCTTTGCATCCCATTCCCGGGACTCTTGTATTTTAATTCTTAAAACTGTGGATCGGTGCAGGGATTCTTCCCTTTCTGTTAATAAATGCATCACAGCCAAACTCATTTACCGGCATGATCGGAGCATATCCGAGAAGTCCTCCAAACTCTGCCGTATCCCCTACATCTTTCCCGATCACCGGAATCAGACGGACTGCCGTTGTCTTCTGGTTCACCATACCGATCGCCATCTCATCTGCAATGATACCGGAAATTGTTGCAGCAGATGTCTTACCCGGAATTGCGATCATATCCAGTCCTCCAGAGCATACACAGGTCATTGCTTCGAGTTTCTCCAGCGTCAGCGATCCTGCATGAACCGCATCAATCATTCCCTGATCTTCACTGACAGGAATGAATGCACCACTCAAACCGCCCACATAGGAAGATGCCATAACACCACCCTTTTTCACCTGGTCGTTCAGCATGGCAAGGGCAGCCGTTGTTCCCGGTGCACCTACCCGCTCAAGTCCGATCTCCTCCAGAATCTCTGCCACACTGTCACCTACAGCCGGAGTTGGTGCAAGGGAAAGATCCACAATGCCAAACAGGATTCCCAGTCTTGCAGAAGCTTCTCCTGCCACAAGCTGCCCCACTCTCGTGACTTTGAATGCGGTCTTCTTGATTGTCTCGCAAAGTTCCTCAAATCCTTTTCCACGCACTTTTCCAGTGCCTTCTTAACTACACCTGGTATCCGCTGACTCCTACATTGATTACCGCATCGCCTTCTGTCACGCCAAGAAATGCCCCCGCCATAAATGGGTTGTCATCTGGTGCATTACAGAAAATCACCAGCTTTGCACATCCAAGGGAATCATTATCCTTTGTCGCTTCTGCCGCTTCTTTTACGATCTGACCACAGAGTCGTACCGCATCCATATTGATCCCGGTTTTCGTCGATCCAACATTTACGGAACTACAGATCCGTTCTGTCTCAGCCAGTGCCCGGGAATGGAACGGATCAGATTCTCTTCACTCTTCGTCATCCCTTTTGAAACGAGTGCTGAGTATCCTCCAATAAAATTCACACCGACTTCTTTCGCTGCCCTATCCAGTGTTTTGCGATCGTCACATAATCTTCCGGAGTCTTACAGGCTGAGCCACCGACCAGTGAAACCGGAGTAATGGAAATTCTCTTGTTCACGATCGGGATTCCAAATTCTTTTTCGATATCCTGTCCTGTAGATACAAGATCCTTTGCAACTGTCGTGATCTTATTATAAATATTCTGATTTAACTGATCCAGATCAGAGTCAATGCAATCCAGGAGGCTGATTCCCAGGGTGATCGTACGGACATCCAGGTTCTCATGCTCGATCATCTTATTTGTCTCTGAAACTTCATACATATTAATCATAATCTTATCCTCATCTTCTATGTCTCTTCACTGCTGTACGGTAAATCCTATAATCTGTGCATCTTCTCAAAAATCTCTTCTCTCTGGCAACGGATACTTACTCCAATTTCTTTTCCGAGTGTATCCATTTCATCGCATACCTCTGTAAAATCTTTTTTCAGATTTGAAACATCAACGATCATCATCATATTAAAATATCCCTGCACAATCGTCTGAGAGATATCTAAAATATTGATCCCGTTCTCCGCCAGATATGTACACACTCTCGCAATAATTCCCACCGTGTCTTTTCCAAGTACTGTGACAATACATTTTTTCATTTTCATTGTACCTCCGCTTTTTTGTTATAAATCTGATCATACCGTAACGATCTCTGAAACTGAATCTCTGCTTGCAACAAACATATCAAGATCTTCTCCCTTATACTCATTCTCCGCCAGAGTCACTTCCAGTTTTACTGTCTCATAAGCAAGCTTTTGCATAATTATTCTCCCTGCTCAGATGTCCCAGCATAATATGTTTCAGATTATCATGTAGTATATCACAAAGGAGCTGTCCTGACAATTCATTTGATAAATGACCTCTGTCTCCGAGAATCCTCTGCTTCAGATAATATGGATATCCACCGACCTCCAGCATATGGATATCATGATTTGCCTCCAGCAGAACCGCATCCAGATTCTGTAAATTTTTTCACTGTATACGAATCATACTTGCCGAGATCTGTTGCAACAGCAACGGACTTTGCTCCGCACTCCAGCCGGTATCCTGCCGGTTCGTTCGCATCATGTGAAATCTCAAAAGGATGAATATCAATATCCCCCAGCGTAAACGGCTCATCTGTATGGATCGGATGATATAATCCCTCCGGCATCTTTCCGAGTCCTGAATAACTTTTTATTCCTTCTAATGTACCTTTTGTGGCATAGATCGGGATCTGATACTTTCTGCTGAATACCCCAGTCCCTGAATATGATCTGAATGTTCATGCGTGATCAGGATTCCATTCAGATCATCCCCTTTCAGATCCAGGGTCTTCAGTCCTTCTTCGATTCTTTTTTTTACTGATTCCAGTATCCACAAGCAGATGCGTATTATCACTTCCCACATAAATACAGTTCCCGCTGCTTCCACTTGCAATGCTGCACAGTCTCATTTTATAACTTATCTCCTATTTGTCTTTTGTATCTTCAAAGTCTCCACTGTTATCAATCACTGCCTGACATGCCTGCCGGAATGTATCTTCCGATGGCTGTGAAGCGATCATATCTGTAATCTTCTCATCTGTATAATGCCGGAGGCTTTCAGTCTCTGCCTGCGGATATTTTCAGAAGTATAAATATACCACATCTCATCGCACAGCTCTCTTCCTGTATCTGTCAGAAGTGCCGCTTCTACGATATACAGAGGCTTTCCCTGCTTTCTCTTCTCAACAATATCCTTCTGCACCCATTTCAGCACTGCCGGATGCACGATTGCATTCAGGCATTGCAATTTTTCCGCACTTGAGAATACCATTTTACCCAGTTCTTTCCGATCCAGTTCCCCGTCTTCCCCAACGACAGCATCACCAAATTCATCTACGATCTTTTTTGAAACATTCTGTTCCTTTTTTCTGAAGCTGCTTTGCAACTTCGTCCATCTGACAGATACACGCTCCATACTCCTGTTCCATCCAGGCAAGTACTGCACTTTTTCCGGAGCCTACCCCTCCGGTGATTCCTATTACTTTCATATTATTTTGCCTCATACCAGTTCTTTCCTGTATGCATATCTGCCAGAAGCGGAACTGACAGACTCGCTGCATGTTCCATCTCTTCTTTTTAAGATTTTTTCACTTCGTCTACTTCCTCTTCTGCCGCTTCGATCAGAAGCTCATCATGCACCTGCAGGATCATTCTTGACTTCATATTTTGCTTCTTCATCTCATCACTTACACGGTTCATTGCAATTTTAATGATATCCGCCGCAGTTCCCTGTATCGGGGCATTCATAGCCACACGTTCTCCAAAACTTCTCTGCATAAAATTGCTGGATTTCAGCTCCGGCACCGGCCTTCTTCGTCCGAATAATGTCACTGCATAGCCTTTTTCTTTTGCATCTGCCACACACTGATCCAGAAAAGTCTTGATCCCCGGATAGGTCTCAAAATAATGTTCAATATACCTGGCTGCCTCTTTTTTCTTGTAATACTCAGATCCTGGCTTAAACCGAAGGAGCTGATCCCATATACGATTCCGAAATTTACCGCCTTGGCATTCCTCCTCTGCAGATCCGTCACCTCCTCAAAGGGCACATGAAATACCTGGGATGCCGTCATCCGATGAATATCCCTTTGCCTCCCGGTATGCCTGGATCAACTGTTCATCCCCCCGAACAATGGGCCAGAATCCTCAGTTCAATCTGGGAATAATCTGCATCCACAAATACGCAGCCTTCTTTCGGCACAAAAACTTTACGGATCAGACGCCCCAGTTCCATTCTCACCGGAATATTCTGAAGGTTCGGCTCTGTGGAGCTGATTCTTCCGGTTGCCGTAATTGTCTGGTTAAATTTACCATGAATCCTTCCATCCGGCTGATAAATGTGGCAAGCCCGTCAGCATAAGTCGATTTTTAACTTTGTAAGCTGCCGGTATTCCAGAATCTTTGCCACGATTGGATACTCCGGTGCAAGCTTATCCAGCACATCTGCTGCTGTAGAATACCCGGTCTTGGTCTTCTTGGCATGCGGCATTTCCAGTTTTTCAAAAGGATCACTCCCAGTTGCTTTGGAGAATTAATATTGAATGTCTCTCCCGCCATATCATAGATTTTTTTTCCAGTTCTACAATCCGGTTTCCAAGCTGGTCTCCATATGCCTTCAACGCTTCACCTTCCACATGGATTCCTGCCTGTTCCATTTCATACAGAGTAAATACCAGCGGCATCTCGATTTCCGGAACAATTTCGTCATCCCGGTTTCTTCCATTTTCCGGTTCAACGGTTCTACTGCCATATATGCCGTATAAGCTTCGTAGCATGCCTTTGTACTTTCCTCTGTCTTTTCATCAATCAGAAGACCCAGTTGTTCTCTCGCTACATCCTCATAATCATAATCACTCTTTAATGGATTCAAAAGATAAGCTGCCACAATCACGTCAAAACTGTTCTCTCTCTTTGCCTGCGGTAAATAATTGAGAGAGTCTTTCAGTCCGCACATAGAAAATACTTTCACCTTCTCAGCCAGACCTGAAATCATTCCTGCCAGAGTTTCAAAATCCATCTCCATATCACACGGAATCGTAACCGTCTTTTTCTCAGTATAACAAAGTGCGATTCTGCCAATTCCTGATGGATGTGCAAACAGCGGCAATACATTTCCCTTATCTTTGGAAAATGCAACTCCGACCTTCTCTGCCTTCTCTGCCTTGCTCTTTAAATATCTTTTCAATCGCAGCTTTTCCTGTCACTTCACAAAAAGTTGCTTCCACATCATTTGCTGAAGTTTCTACATCGAACCGTCCCAGCAGATTCTTAAACTGAAGCTTCTGAAACAGCTCATGTGCTTCTTTCGTATAAGGGTTACCGTGTCTTGCTCCATTCAGATCAAATTCTGTCTCCGCATCCAGCCTAATAGTCGCCAGCGTCTTACTCATCTGTGCCTGCTCCCAGAACTCTTTCAGATTCTTGCTTGCTCTTGGCGGCTTTAATTCATCTACATGCTCATATGCATTTTCAATCGTCTTATATTCCTGGATGATCTTTGTCGCCGTCTTTTCTCCAATTCCCGGAACTCCGGGAATATTATCCGATGTATCGCCCATTAAAGCTTTTACATCGATAAACTCTGTCGGTGTCACTTCATAACGCTCTTCCACATCAGCCGCAAGATAATCTTCGATCTCTGTCTTTCCCTGCTTTGTCTTCGGAATCCGCACCTTGATATGCTCCGTGGCAAGCTGAAGTGTATCACGATCTCCTGAAATGATCGAGACATCCAGTCCCTCTTTTCACATTGATGAGAAATCGTTCCAAGAAGATCATCTGCTTCCAGTCCTGCCTGTTCAATGATCTCGATATTCATTGCCTTCAGCACCTCTTTGATGACCGGAACCTGCTGACGGAGTTCTTCTGCCATCGGCTTTCTTGTTCCTTTATATTCCTGATACATTTCATGCCGGAAAGTCGGTGCATGCACATCAAATGTCACCGTCAGATATTCTGGTTTTCCTCATCCAGTATTTTGAACATAATATTCAGGGAAACCATATACCGCATTCGTATGAAGTCCTTCCGAATTTGTCAGATCCGGTACGCCATAAAATGCCCGGTTCAGTATGCTATGTCCATCGATCAGTACAATCTTCTCTCTCATCTGAAACTTCTCCTCAATCTTTTGCTCTTTACACTGCTGATCCACTGCCCGTGAAACCCTCAGTTTCTTTATAACCCAACAATAAAGTATACACTAAAAACTATCTTTTTAAAAGGCTCATTTTATGGTATTATGTACGCATCATTAAAAATAAAGGAGGAAATAAATATGGATAGTATTATATTTGACGTAGATGGCACTTTATGGGATTCTGTAGATCCCGTGGCTGAATCGTGGAATCTTGCGATCGCCGAAAATACTGATATGACACCTGATCTGACACGGGACTCTCTTGCATGGCTCTTTGGAAAAACCATGACTGAAATTGCCGATGCACTTTTTCCCCAGATTCCACTCGACGAAAGAATGAGACTCCTTACGATCTGCTTTGATTATGAAAACCGATATCTCGAAACTCACCCGGGAAAAATGTATGATGGTGTTGTTGATACGATCCGAGAACTTTCCCTCAGATATCCACTCTTCATTGTCAGTAATTGTCAGTGTGGATATATTGAAGTCATGATGAAATCATCTGGGATAGAACCTTACATCAAAGATCACCTCTGCTTTGGAGAAACCCGGCTTTCAAAAGATCAGACACTTTTACAGTTAATTGAGAAAAATGGGCTGAAATCTCCGGTTTACGTTGGTGATACGCAGGGTGATGCTGATTCCTGCTCCAGGGCTGGTATTCCTTTTTATTTTTGCTGAATACGGACTGGGCGATGTCCCGGATGCAAAAGTACGGATTGCACGCTTTGAGGAATTACTGAAGATTGCCGATAAATAAGGATAAAATACCACCAGCATTGAGGGAGCATCCTTCTTAACACAAAAATCTCTGAACCCCTTGTAAACACTGGATTTACAGGAGATTCAGAGATTCTGTCTGATGCCGCTGGCCGGACTCGAACCGGCACGGCTACTAACCGCTTGATTTTGAGTCAAGTGCGTCTGCCAATTCCGCCACAGCGGCTTATTTTGTCGGTTCGTTATTCCCCGAACCGACTTTTTATGATATCATATTTGCTTATTTATTTCAACCACTTTTTTATTACTCACCAAGTTTTTTGCCTATCTCAAAGCAATCAAATGTAGCAAAATAGTCCTTCGGTGTCTCAGCACGACGGATCATCTGCACGCTTCCATCTTCTTTCAGCAACAACTCCGCTGACTTTAATTTTCCGTTGTAATTATATCCCATGGAAAACCCGTGCGCTCCCGTATCATGAATCACCAGATAATCTCCTCTTTCAATCTCCGGGAGCATCCTGTCAATCGCAAATTTATCATTATTCTCGCACAGAGATCCTGTCACATCGTATTTATGGTCACATGGTTCATTCTCTTTTCCAAGAACCGTAATATGATGATAGGAACCATACATTGCCGGACGCATCAGATTAACTGCACATGCATCTACACCGATATAATCTTTATAAGTATTTTTCTCGTGAATTGCTTTTTGTAACAAGACAGCCGTAAGGTCCCATCATGTAACGTCCCAGTTCTGTAAAGATCTCTACATCCCCCATTCCTGCAGGAACTAATACTTCCTCATAGACTTTGCGGACGCCTTCGCCGATTGCATAAATATCATTTGGCTCCTGATCCGGTCTGTAAGGAATACCAATCCCGCCTGACAGATTAATAAACTTAATATTTGCACCTGTCTCATTTTTAAGACGTACTGCCTGCTCAAACAAAACTTTCGCAAGCATCGGATAATAGTCATTTGTCACCGTATTGCTGGCCAGAAATGCATGGATTCCAAACTCCTTTTGCACCTTTGCTTTTCAAGATCTTAAATGCTTCCGTGATCTGTTCTGTTGTCATACCATATTTGGCATCTCCCGGATTGTCCATGATATCATTACTGATCTTAAATAAGCCGCCTGGATTGTAACGGCAGCTGATCGTCTCAGGAATATGTCCGATCGCACTTTCAAGAACTCAATATGGCTGATATCATCCAGATTGATGATCGCACCAAGTTTATCTGCCAGACGGAAATCCTCTGCAGGAGTATCATTTGACGAGAACATAATATTATGTCCCGTTACACCTACTGCTTCTGAGAGCATCAGCTCCGTATAAGATGAGCAGTCACATCCACAACCATACTCCTTCAGGATATCCAGAAGGAACGGATTTGGAGTTGCCTTTACTGCAAAATATTCTTTATATCCCGGATTCCATGAAAATGCTTCTTTTAATGCCTTTGCATTCGCACGGATTCCTTTCTCATCATAAAGATGAAACGGCGTCGGGTAGGTCTTTACGATCTCTTCAACCTGTTCCTTTGTAACAAATGGTTTCTTGCTCATCTTTCTTCTCTCCTTTTCGTATCTTTATCAGTTCAATTTCATTTGCAAGTGCATTTTTAAATACTGTCACAAAATTTCTCTGACCGGAATAGACACACGTATTCATGCTACCCATTCCATATTCTCCTGAAAGAACATAGCGGGAATCTACAATCAGTCCGATCTGCTGCTCTTTTTTCCTGGTTACATAAACGATAACTTCTTTCATCGGAAAAGATTCATCCGTAATCAGAACAACCTTTTTCCTCTTCTCACCAGTTGTAGAAGTTCCTCTTTAAATTCCTCCAGGCATCCTTTTTTAGAACAGGAAAAATAGACCCGTTCTTCTGCTCCGGTCAATAAATGATGAATTTTGTCTGCAATATTCTTCTTACCTTCAACCGTAATATATCCATCCTCTTCCACGGACTCGCTGGGAAGATTCTGCTGAAGCCATTCCAGCTCTTTTTCAAGTCTCCGGATCCGGTTTCCACAAAATTCCTGTGGAACAATGGGGATATAACGCTTTGCATCGCCTTCTACCAGATATGCAGCACCTTTTTCCACCATTGCCGCAAGCGAAGCATAGGCATTCGACCTGAAATCCCGGTATCTCTCGCAATCTCATACCCGGTCTTTTTTCCCCTTCAAGAAGCTTTCTGTAAATAAGAGCTTCCTGCCTGGATAACCCGAAATGCATCAGGTATTCAATTTCTCTGCTTTCATCCATTCTCTGCTCTTCTCCATAGTAGTTCTTTACAGGAACACTATACATCACTGCCTGTCTGCTGTCAATGAAAATACCTTTGAAAAGTTATTTTTGAGAATCTTTTTCATTTGCTTCATCTATCTATCACCGGCAGGTTCTTACGGATGCATGCCATTTAAAATCATTCTGACAACCTCTTCCGGTGTCTCTGCAAGCCCGTCAGCTCCCGCTTCCTCCAGTTCTTCTTTCGATCCGTACCCGTACAGAACACCGATGGCACGGATTCCTTCTCTATTTGCACCTTCCATATCATAGCACCGGTCTCCCACCATTCTGATTTTCTCCCGGTCTTTTTCTTTGCACTGTTCCAGGACATATTGGATCACTTCCTGCTTTTTTTGTTCTTGCTCCATCCATGCAGGCTCCACCGATCAGATCAAAATACTTCGCAAATCCAAAATGTTCTGCAATCATTTTTTTGCAAATTTTTCAGGCTTTGACGTTGCCATTACAATCGTCAGTCCGGCTTCTTTCAAAGTCTTCAGCATTTCCATGACTCCATCATAGACCCGGTTATCAAAAATTCCTTCTTCCTGATAGTATTCCCTGTATAATACCACCATCTCTGCTGCCTCTTTCTCTTCTATCCCACAACATTTCATAAACTGTTCCTGCAAAGGAGGCCCAATAAATTTGCGTAATTCGTCCTCCGGTGGAATTTTCCTTCCAGCCTTTTTTAGTGCATACTTTACTGAATTTATGATCCCTGATCCCGAATCAGTGATTGTTCCGTCCAAATCAAATAATACGGTACTGATCTCCATCACCGTTCATCTCTCCTCTCTCACAGTACTTTTCTTCTTGAAACTATCTTTTTAAAAACTTCTGATATGATCTTCAGCTTCATCTTCTGTCTTGATCACTTTGCGTATCACTACATAATATCCAAAATCATCATTGACTTTTATATAAACCCGATCGCCCTCTTTATGTCCCAGTAACGCCTTGCCTATTGGAGATTCTATACTGACAAGGCCATTCAATGAACTTCCCGGACAGAAGTGACGATTCGGTAAGTTTCCACTTCATCATCATCCTCACAATACAGTTCCACTGTATTATTCAGTCCGATTTCATCTGCTTTGGAATGATCTTCTACAATTTCCGCAGTCTTGAGCATTCTCTCCAGGTAACGGATTCTGCTTTCATTCTGATTTTTTGCTTTTTTGCCGCATGATATTCAAAGTTCTCACTCAGATCCCCATGAGATCTTGCTTCTTTTACCGCTTCGATCAATTCTTTTCGTTCCACCAGCTTACGGTGTTCAATCTCGGCTTTAATTTTTCAACGTCGCTTTTCGTTAATCTTTCACGCATAATGAGTCCTTTCTGTATGAAATTAAAGATTTGTATTTGTTGGGGTGAAAATGATTCGGTAGCAGGAAGGCTTTTTTGACAGAAGAGCGTCCATATCCGCACTTGTTGTTGCATCGCAGTGCAGGACACTCCGCTTTACCTCAGCCCGTTGACAACTTGTAACAGGAACGTGGAAACACTCGTGCAGAGGCACTCCTGTTTACGTTCCTTAACAAGTTGGGCAAAGTGTCTTCGGAACGCTCCCTGTCAATGCACTGCTCACGCAACAGCAAGGGCGGATATTAGGCTTTTCAAATCAGAAAATTTTCCCTCATGCCAGAACATTTTCTCCCAACAAAGACGAAATTCAATAAGAAATAAAGAGCCGAATGGCTATTGACCAGGATAAGCAATCTGCAAACTGCAGGATTTGATATCTTAGTCGATAACCTTCCGGCTCTTCTTCTTATTTTTAAATTTGCATTGTTGAGTGAATATGCTGTGGAGCTAAAAACTTCTTATCGAGATGGTCAGCGGAAAGCAGGATGTTCCTGAGCAGGTGCATTAGCAGGAGCGTTCCGAAGACACTTTGCAGCGTTTGTTAGAGAAAGTAAATCGAGTGCCATTGCACGAAGATTTCCACTTTCGAGTTACAAACGGTCAACGGGCTGAGGTAAAGCGGGCTCTGCACTGCGAAGGAATATTCTGATTTCTGCGTCCGATCCGCTTTTTTAAAAAGTTAGCGGATTCTTTATAGCGTATCACCTCAGCAAATACAAATTTATTTTACTAACAAAGATTTTCCAGTCATTTCTTCTGGCTGCTGCATTCCCATCAGCTCAATCAGTGTCGGAGCGATATCTGCAAGGCATCCTCCCTCTCTCAGCTTATAAGCCGGATCAGCATTTACAAGGATGAACGGTACCGGGTTTGTTGTATGAGCTGTGAATGGCTCACCTGTCTCCTAATCAATCAACTGCTCTGCATTTCCGTGGTCTGCACAGATAAACATCTGTCCATCTACTTCTTTCAGAGCCTCCACAGCTTTTCCTACACACTCATCAACCGCTTCTACCGCTTTGATTGCTGCCGCCTGCACACCAGTATGGCCTACCATATCAGGATTTGCGAAGTTGATCACAATCACATCATACTTCTCAGACTTGATTGCTCCAACCAGCTTGTCACATACTTCATACGCACTCATCTCCGGCTTCAGATCATAAGTAGCAACCTTTGGAGATTTCACAAGGATTCTGTCCTCACCCTCATTTGGCTCTTCCACTCCACCGTTGAAGAAGAAGGTTACATGTGCATACTTCTCAGTCTCGGCGATACGTGCCTGCTTCAGTCCATTATCTGCAAGGAACTGTCCGAACGTATTCGTAATAGACTCTTTCACAAATGCTACCATCTTATTTTCAATCGTTGCATCATACTCAGTAAAGCATACGAAGGTTGTCTTAACTCTCTCTCCTCTGTCAAATCCGTCAAAGCTGTCATCACAGAATGTTCTTGTCAGCTCTCTTGCTCTGTCAGGACGGAAATTGAAGAACACTACAGAATCATTCTCTTTTACTGTAGCTTTAGCAGCACCGTCTTTTGTTACAACAAATGGTACAACAAACTCATCCGTTACATCTTCATCATAAGAAGCCTGGATTCCTGCTGTTGCTGACTCTGCTGTATTTCCTTCTCCTGCGACCAGTGCTTTATACGCTTTTTCCACACGATCCCAACGATTATCACGATTGCCCATTGCATAATAACGACCGGATACGGATGCAACTTCACCTACACCGATCTCTTTCATCTTTGCTTCAAGCTGCTCTACATACTCCTTACCCGATGCCGGTGGTGTATCACGGCCATCTAGGAAACAGTGTACATAAACCTTTTTTGATTCCCTGTCTCTTTGCCAGTTCAAGGATTCCATAGATATGAGTAATATGACTGTGGACTCCTCCATCAGATACCAGTCCCATCAGATGCAGTGCAGAATCATTTTTTCTTAACATTTTCGCAGGCTGCAAGAAGTGCCTTATTCTCAAAGAAATCTCCATCTTCAATGGACTTCGTAATCTTTGTAAGTTCCTGGTAAATGATACGTCCGACGCCATATTCATATGTCCTACCTCTGAGTTACCCATCTGTCCATCCGGAAGACCTACAGAAAGTCCGCTTCCATTTCCTTTTACAAACGGATACTCTGCCATCAGTTTATCCATAACAGGAGTATTCGCAAGTGCTACTGCATTGCCCTCCGTCTTATCTCTTAATCCATATCCATCTAAAATCATCAATACGGTTGGTTTTTGCTCATCTCAATATCTCCTTTGCATTAAGATTGTCTATTTTTTAACTCTACGCTTTATTGTACTAGTTTTAGCACAATTTTGCAAGACAGACCACCGAACAAATATACCTGAAAAATAACAGGATTTCATTCCGGTTCAAGTAAAAATCACCACTCCATCGTTGTCTCTCTTACCACAAGGCTCACATCAAATATATTTTTTTCTTCTGACAGGGCTGCCCTTCTACACATTTCTCTATGATCTGTGCTGCAGCAGTTCCCATTTCCCGGATTGACTGATGGATCGTCGTCAGTTCTGGGGTAAATATCTGCCCGAATTTTTACATCATCAAATCCGATCAGTTGGACCTCCTGCGGAATTTTTCTTGCCCATCCTGGTAAGTTCTTTATACACAGCCATCGCGATCATATCATTTCCTGCAATAACCCCGTCCACATCAGGGTATTGTTCCAGCATTTTTCCTACAGCCCGGATTCCCTCTTCATATACATAGGTGCAATCCACAGACTGCTCTTTCAGGCCGTATTTTTCGCAGACCGCAAGATAACCTCTGTATCGCTCATTTCCACTGGAATAGCCTGACGGTTCTTTCAGACACACAATCTTTTTTGCATCCGCACTGCACCAGATGCTCTGCTGCCAGATATCCTCCCTTATAATGATCCGATTTAACAACCGCTTTTTTCATTTACATTCTGCAAAGTCCGGTCTACAAGAACAACCGGAACCTGACAGGCCTTCAGTACTTTTCCTGTATCTGCACTGTCGGTCATGATAATTACCCCATCTGCTTTCATCTGTACCAGCATCTGAATATTCTGCATCTCTTTTTTTCTGCATTATTCCCGGAACTACACAGAAGCATTCTGTAACCATTCTGAAACGCCTCATCTTCCACGGCTTTTGCCAGTTCACTGAAAAAAGGATTTTCAATATCCGGTACGATTACTCCGATAATCTTTGAGGACTTTTTATATAAAGCACGAGCAAGTTCATTGGGACAAAATCCCGTCTTTTCTATCGCAGCCTCCACCCGCTGTCTCTTTTCTTCATTTACATTTGCTGTTCCATTCATGACTCTGGAAACGGTCGCAGGTGATACTCCGGCGATCTTTGCCACATCTCTGATACTTGTCATTCTTTTATTTTCCCCGTATCCATCTGTCTGTAACCCGTTACATGGCTTTTATTATAATTCCCTGCTTTTTTCATTTCGACACCTTTCACCGTCGTTATCCGGTCTTTCTTTTTTTCTTTTGCCGATCTGACTATTTCTTTAACTCTGTCTCTACTTCTTCTGCGGTCGGCATTCCTGTCTGTGCTCCAAATTTTTCTGTAGACAGACTTGCTGCCACATTTGCATATGTAAGTGCATCTTCAATCGCCTTTCCTTCCGCGATCTGCACCGAAAAAGCACCATTCAGCGTATCTCCAGCTCCTGTCGTATCTACAACCTGTGCTTTTTCTTGCCGGAATATTCAGAATCCGCCCATCCTTAAGACACGTTGAAACACCTCTTGATCCCCTGGGTAATGACCAGTTTTTCCGGGTACTTTCTCAACAGATCTTCTGTACTTAATTTATCACCGAAAATCAGAACTGCTTCATGTTCATTTGGTGTCACATAAGTCACCTTATCAATGATTTCCATCGGAACTGCTGCAGCAGGTGCGGGATTCAGAACAATTTTATCCCTTTTTCATAACAAAACTCTATCACATAATGAACTGTCTCTAATGGAATTTCGTGCTGAAGCACTACCATATCAAATTTCTCAAGTTCTGATTTAATACTGTCAATATAGGCTCTGTCTACCTTACCATTTGCTCCCGGAACAACAATAATTGTATTGTCATTATCTCCGACCGTAATCATTGCGATCCCCGTCGGAACGCCTTTCAGAATCTGGATATGTTCTGTTCCGACTCCGACTGCTTTCAGATTCTCCAGCATTTTTTCTCCATTGCTGTCGTCTCCGACACATCCAAACATCTCTACCTCTGCACCAAGCTTCGCCATTGCTACTGCCTGATTCGCCCCTTTTCCTCCCGGAATATAAGAAAGGGAGCTGCCCATCAGTGTCTCACCTTTTAAAGGGATTCTCTCCGCTGTTACGGTCATGTCCGTGTTGATACTTCCTACAACTGCAAGTCTCATTTTTCTTTCTCCTTCATTTTATAATCTATTTCCTAGCTTTTTTCTTCATTTTTGAAACCCATTTCATATCTAATTTCATTATAGGTATCCTTTTCTTTTTTGTCAATACGATTTGTAATATTTGTTGGCTTTGCATATTTTCCTTTTATACATAGAAAAAAACTGACAGTATTGTAATTCTTTTTCAATACAATACTGTCAGTTCATCATTCGCCGACAATCTATGGTTTTTAAAAATTTTTTCTAAATAGTTTGCCATTGAAAAATAAGCACATGTCCTGCTATAGTTAGCAGATAATTTTGCATATTGAGCAGTTTGCTCTGTATTCGCTTCTGTTCTTCTCAATGTAGATAACATTTTTTGATTTTGGTCAATCATAGTTTGATTTCTGGCTTCCTGTCTATGTTGATTAAAAATAATAGCTTGATTTTGCTTTATAATATAATCCAATCTTTCTACTATTTTCTTTATTCCATAATCTATATGTTCATGTAATAATGTTTCTGATAATGACGCAGATGATGTAGATATATAATCATATATATAAATAAGTGCCGGCAAGTTTCTATATGGTTTTGCCAAAATATTCTGATCATAATAATTCTTTTTCAACTCATACACTTTTTCTATATTCTGACTGGATATAAGTTTCTTTCTTTTTCCAATTGCTTTTCACCTGATTAATCAGCTCTTGATTATCAGCAATCCTTTTTTTTCCTCTCTTGCATTATTTTTTGAGCTTCATCCCTTTTTCGACTATTTTCAAGTACGCCACTGATAACTGCAAATAAGAAAACTATCCCCATAAACCAAAAAAAGATTGCAACGCCAAAGAAACAATAATTCCATAACTGAAGTGCAACTAATTTCTTTAACCAATTGCAAAAATATCCCATCAGAAAACATACTCCACATCCCATCAACACTCAAAAATCGGTTCTTCAATTTCCGACATGAATTTACCGTTTTCTAAACTGTCAGTACCTGCTCATAATCCTTTTTTTTCTTCTTGATAAAGCTTTTCTATCCTACGTGCAGCAATTTCCAGATCTCTTAAATCTCTTAGATATAAGATTAATGCTTTTCTATTCATTTTTCATCCCTTTATTACAGCTTTTGAAAAGATTTTATTGTTAAGCCTTTATATTCTAAAATTCCTTCATCCCCAACAGTAATAAATACCTTATATCCCTGAAAATTTCTTAATCGCAAACGCTCTCCATTTTCACATTCCACGATATACCATTCGGCTCCTGCATTTGACTGCTTCTCTAAAATTTTTACTTTTCTTCTAATTGCCTATCTTTTGAATCATCTTTTTTTGTTCTCAATATAAAATTGGCTGCAATTACTACTAACATAAGAATTACCAAAATCGCAAAAATTACAGGAAAAGCTTCTCCAAATTTATCTACTCCTGAATTATCAATTCTAACTGTCATCTTCTTCTCTCCCCTTTAATCTTTTTTCCTTATTACAAGTGACAAACAAATCCAATCCCAGTTACTCCACTAAGACCATAAAAAAGCTTTCCACTTGACTGCAATATTTCATACTTTCGCTGATTTCCACCAAGTGTTCCTGTCTCATTCGATACAAATTCTCCATCAACCATTGTTCCAAAACTGACTTCTATTCCTTTTTGGGTTTCTGCAGTTTTTCCATACAAAGCTCCCATTAAGAGAAAACTTATAGTCAAAACTAACATAAGAACTGCTATAATTTTTCTATTCATCTTTTCCCCTCCCTTCGTTTTTACTTTTGTACTTACTTTATTATACATTTTATTTTTTCTTTTTTCAATACTTATAACTAAAGTTTTAGTTATTACTTTCTTTTAATTTTAGTGTTTAGCTACATTATAATGATTCGAAAGTAGGTGATTAACATGGCTATTAATTACAAAACTCTCGGAGATCGCATAAAACCAAGCGAATTTCTCAAGGTATTACTCAAGAAAAATTTGCAGAACATATGGACGTTTCTGTTGGCTATATCAGCCAGTTAGAGCGGGCATATCGAAAGTCAGTCTTGAGCGGTTAGTTTCCATTTCCGAATATTTTAATTGCAATATAGATTTCTTTATAGATGGAATTAATTCCAATACTGAACACTATCTAGCTCAGGATTTCGAAGAACTCTATGCTCAACTTTCTTCTCATGAGAAAAATATCTTAAAAATTTTATTACAAGAATATATTCACAACCGCTAAATAAAATGTAAGGCGTAGCACTAAATCAAAATTAGTACTACGCCTTACATTTTATTTCTCCTGTCTATTTTCCCGTCCCTAGATCATCGGCAGTAATTCTCTCATCAGATTTACACTATGTGTGATTGCCTGTTTCTCAAAGGTCGGATAGTCAACCTGTGCTGTTCCGTCTGCCTTATCTGAAATTGCTCTGATAATAACATACGGAATGTGATTCAGATATGCTCCATGTGCGATTGCTGCACCTTCCATTTCAGTACATTTTGCCTGAAAATTTTCAACAATCCGATCTTTTACTTCCTTTTTGGAAATAAACTGATCACCACTCGCAACTCTTCCCATAAAGGTGCGGATCTCCGGATTTGCCTTTTTATTTGCCTGCATTGCTTTTTTCAGCAAGTTCCTTATCTGCCGGAAATGCAAATACATCCATTCTTGGAACCTGTCCGACCGGATCGCCCAATGCACTTACATCCATGTCATGATGCACTGCATCTGTAGAGATTACGATATCGCCAATATTGATCTCTGCATCCAAAGAACCTGCCACGCCCGTATTGATCAACTCATCAACATGATAACAATCTGCAAGAATCTGCGTACAGATCGCCGCATTTACTTTACCAATTCCGCTCTGCACAACTACAGCATCTTTTCCATAAAGCTTTCCTTTGTAGAATTTCATAGATGCTTTTTCATTCATCTCACATTCCTGCATATCCGCAATTAACTCACGGACTTCCTCTTCCATTGCACCGATAATTCCTATCATATTTTTTTGCTTCTCCTTTGATAAAAGGCTATTCAACCGGTAATCTTTACCAAATCAAATAGCCTTTCTGCTTATATATAAGCTTACTTTTTTATTAACTTTACACAAAATTATTCGGCTTATTTATAATTTACGATCTTACCAAAATCAGCCTTCAGAGATGCTCCACCTACAAGACCACCATCGATATCTGCCTGAGCAAATAACTCCGGAGCTGTAGTAGCATTTACAGATCCGCCATACTGGATACGGATTGCTTCTGCTGTAGCTTCATCATAAACTTCTGCGATGCATGCACGGATACCTGCACAAACTTCCTGTGCCTGCTCTGTTGTAGCTGTCTTGCCTGTTCCGATTGCCCAGATTGGCTCGTAAGCGATCACTGCTGTCTTAGCCTGATCTGCTGTGACTCCCTGGAATCCAACTTTAACCTGCTGACGGATGAAATCCATTGTTACACCCTGCTCTCTCTGCTCAAGAGTTTCTCCACAGCACATGATCGGTGTGATACCATGCTCGAATGCTTTTCAGAACTTTCTTATTAACATCTTCATTTGTCTCACCGAAGTAATCTCTCTTTCGGAATGTCCGAGGATAACGTATTTAACACCTGCATCTACAAGCATATTCGGAGAAATCTCACCTGTATATGCTCCGCTTTCCTCAAAATACACATTCTCAGCACCAACCTGGATATTGGTTCCTTTTGCAGCCTCTACAACCGGTACAATGTCGATAGCCGGTACACCAAATACTACGTCAACTTCGTCGTTTGCAACGAGTGGCTTTAACTCTTCTACAAGTGCTACTGCCTCGCTTGAGTCTTATTCATTTTCCAGTTTCCTGCAATAATTTTTTTCTTGCCATTGTTCTATCTCCTTTTTCCATATTACGGGGATGTTCACCGTATCATACTTATCCGTCGCATATTCCCCGGACTGCTCAGATATGGTGAACGAATCCCCGTCAGGACTCAATCTTCATTTATGTCCTTTTTCGTCAGGTGATTATTTATCATTTGCTGCTGCAACACCCGGAAGTTCTTTTTCCTTCAAGGAACTCAAGAGAAGCACCGCCGCCTGTTGAAATATGAGTCATCTTGTCACCATATCCAAGCTGGTTTACAGCGGCTGCTGAATCTCCACCACCAATGATCGTTACTGCATCAGTCTCAGCCAGTGCTTCTGCTACTGCTTTTGTACCTGCTGCAAATTTTGGCATCTCGAAGCATCCCATTGGTCCATTCCATTCCATACAACTGTCTTAGCTGTCTTAACAGCATCAGCAAATAATTCTGCTGTCTTTGGTCCGATATCAAGACCTTCCATCCATCCGGGATTTCTCCATTTGCAACTACCTGAGTATTTGCATCATTTGAGAAATCATCAGCGATCACATTATCAACAGGGAGAAGCAGTTTCACACCTTTCGCCTCTGCCTTTTTCAGCATATCAAGTGCATACTGGCAATAATCTTCCTCAAGAAGAGATGTACCAACACTTCCGCCAAGTGCTTTACTGAATGTATAAGACATTCCACCACCAATAATCAGTGTATCAACTTTCTCAAGCAAGTTCTCGATCACTGAGATTTTGCTGGATACTTTTGCACCACCGAATTGCAACAAATGGTCTTTCCGGATTCTCTACGGCATTTCCGAGGAAATCGATTTCTTTCTGCATCAGATATCCAACAACTGCTGTATCAACAAACTGAGTAACTCCAACGTTAGAGCAGTGTGCTCTGTGAGCTGTTCCGAATGCATCATTTACAAATACATCACAAAGAGGGCAAGATCTTTGCTGAATGCCTCGCCGTTCTTTGTCTCCTCTGCTCTGTAGCGTGTATTCTCCAGAAGAATGACCTCGCCGTCCTTCATAGCTGCAACTGCAGCTCTTGCATTTTATCCTACAACTTCCGGATCTGCTGCAAATTTAACTTCCTGTCCAAGAAGTTCGGAAAGTCTTACTGCAACCGGTGCAAGAGACAGCTCCGGTTTTGGCTCTCCCTTCGGCTTTCCAAGATGAGAGCAGAGGATTACCTTTCCACCGTCTGCAATCAGCTTTTTGATCGTCGGAAGTGCTGCTACGATACGGTTCTCATCTGTGATTTTTCCATCGATAAGCGGAACATTGAAGTCACATCTTACAAGGACTCTCTTTCCTTTTACATTAATATCATCTACTGATTTTTTTGTTAAGTGCTGCCATAATAATAGCCTCCTGTTAATTTTTCTTTGCTTGATAGCAAAAATGGAGTCCGTCCAACAATAAGACCACCCCATTGTGAGTCAATAATTCAAATTGCCTATTGAGTCATGATCCTCTTATGAGAATTAAGCCTCAAGAAGTTTTCCGAAGTATTTGATTGTTCTAACCATCTGGCTTGTGTAAGAGTTCTCATTGTCATACCAAGAAACAACCTGAACTTCTGTTGTACCATCGCCAACCGGAAGAGCCATTGTCTGAGTTGAATCGAACAGAGAACCAAATCTCATTCCTACGATATCGCTGGAAACGATCTGATCTTCGTTGTATCCATAAGACTCATTAGCTGCTGCCTTCATAGCTGCATTGATCTGATCTACTGTAACTTCTCCGTCAACTACTGCTGTAAGGATTGTTGTAGAACCTGTTGGTGTAGGAACACGCTGTGCAGATCCGATCAGCTTGCCGTTCAGTTCAGGGATTACCAGGCCGATAGCCTTAGCAGCACCTGTGCTGTTGGGAACGATATTTACTGCTGCTGCACGGCTTCTTCTCTTGTCGCCCTTTCTCTGAGGACCATCCAGAGTCATCTGATCGCCTGTGTAAGCGTGAATTGTGCACATGATACCGGATTTGATCGGTGCCAGGTCATTCAGAGCTTTTGCCATAGGAGCCAGGCAGTTTGTTGTACAGGAAGCAGCAGAAATGATGTGATCATCTTTTTTGTCAGTGTCTCATGGTTTACATTGTATACGATTGTCGGAAGGTCATTTCCTGCCGGAGCAGAGATAACAACTTTCTTCGCGCCTGCATCGATGTGAGCCTGAGCTTTTGCTTTGGATGTGTAGAATCCTGTACACTCCAGAACTACATCTACACCGATTTCTCCCCAAGGAAGTTCAGCTGCATTAGCTTTTGCGTAGATTTTGATTTCTTTTCCATCAACAGTGATAGAATCCTCTCCCTGCCTCTACTTTATCAGCCAGAGCGTATGTTCCCTGAGTTGAGTCATATTTTAACAGATGAGCAAGCATCTTAGGGGATGTAAGGTCGTTGATTGCTACTACCTCATATCCTTCTGCTCCGAACATCTGTCTGAAAGCAAGACGTCCGATACGTCCAAAACCATTGATCGCTACTTTTACTGCCATGATTAATTCCTCCTAAAAGTTTTTAAAAGTTATGACTGTTCTTCAGCCATGGCGATAAACTCTTTACAAAGCGATGATTGTTAAGAATTCATCAACTAGGTTAATTGTACTAAAACAAGAACAAAAATTCAAGTACTAAATCCATTTAAATACAATTTTATGGAACAATCCTTTGAAATACAGGTTTGCGTCCATGAAATTCTGCATAATAACTAAAGCCACATTCCCGGAGTATTTCCGTTGCCTTTTCAAATTCATAAGCAACATGGGCAGGTTCATGGGCATCCGCCCCGATCGTAATGATCTCCCCACCAAGCTCCCGGTAACGTTTCAGTACATCCGGGTGGGGATTCGGGAATCAAGTCCGTATTTTATACCCGCCAGGTTCATTTCCAGTCCTTTTCCCTCTGCGATCAGTTTTTTTCAGGACCGCATCAATCTCATCCGAAAATTTTCTATAAGAATATTCCGCTGCCTGATGGATTCCATAACGGACCACATAATCCAGATGTCCCAGTGCATCAAAATCTTTCACTGCCTCCACATTCTCCAGTATTTCCCGGAAAGCCATCCGGTAGACTTCTTCATCCGTTCTTCCTTCAAAGATTTTTACGATAATAAAGGATCCTGTCCACCAACCAGATGAACAGATCCAATTACAAAATCAAAGGGATATGCTTCTGTCAGTCGGTGATACGCTTCTCCAAGATGCTTCTGAAGCCCAATCTCCACTCCGATCCTCAGATCCAGTTTTCCTTTATATTGTTCCTTCAGACGGTTAAGCTGTCCAAAATACTCATCCAGGTCAAATTGAAATGCATTTGCCGGAAAATCCGGGGTCTCCGGAAAGTCCAGATCCATATGATCTGTGATACAGACTCCTTCCAGTCCTTTTTCAACCGCTGCATCCAGCATGGAAGTAACCGTTGCTTCACTGTCAGCCGAAAAGCACGTATGCATGTGGCAGTCACTTTTTATCATAATATTGTTCCGCCTCCAAGTACATATTCTCCGTCATATAATACCACTGCCTGCCCCGGTGTTGCTGCACGGATCGGCTCGTCAAATGTACAGACGATTTCATCTTCTCCCGTCCGTTCCACAGTACACCATGCTCCTTTATGGTTATAGCGGATCTTTGCAAAGATACGTACCGGCTCTGTGATCTGCTCCACACTCATAAAATTCAGTTCATTTGCACGCACTGTATAAGTCAGGGATTCCTCGTAAGTTCCGATCACAACTTCGTTGGTTTCAGGACGGATTTCAAGGACGAATGCCGGGTATCCCAGAGCCAGTCCAAGTCCCTTCCGCTGCCCCCACCGTATAATGGATGATCCCCTTTATGCTTTCCAAGAACCTTTCCCTCCGGGGTAACAAAATTACCGGTCGGCAATACCTGATCTGTTGTGTTTTCAATAAACGAAGCGTAATCACCATCCGGTACAAAGCAGATATCCTGGCTGTCCGGCTTATGTGCAACCAGAAGTCCGATCTCATCCGCCATTTCCCGGATCCTGTCTTTGGAATATTCTCCTACAGGCATCAGAGTACGTGCCAGTTGTTCCTGGGTCAGATTATAGAGTGCATATGTCTGATCTTTTTCCATTGTAGCCGAACGGCGGATCGCATACCTTCCATTTGGAAGATGTTCTATCCTTGCATAATGGCCTGTAGCAATATAATCAGCACCGATAGAAAGGCTTCTTTGAAGCAGTGCCTCCCATTTCACATACCGATTGCATGCAATACAGGGGTTCGGTGTTCTTCCGGCAAGATATTCTTTTTGTAAAATATTCGATCACGCTCTTTTTGGAACTCATCCTTAAAATTCATGACATAATAAGGAATCCCGATCGCAGCCGCAACTCTTCTTGCGTCATCCACCGCACTCAGTCCACAGCAGCCACCATTCTCTTCCTGCACAATATTTTCTTCGTCCTGCCAGATCTGCATGGTCACACCTATGACATCATATCCCTGCTCCTTCAAAAGCCATGCCGCCACAGATGAATCCACACCTCCGGACATTCCTACAACTACTTTTCCTTTACTCATTAATATTCCTCTTCTTCAGCCTCTTCTCCCTCATGAATATCTGACTTCGGCTTCTTCAGACCTTCAATTTTGATGCCATGCTTTTCAGCATAATCCCATAATGCGGCATGGATAGCTTCTTCTGCCAGAAGGGAACAGTGCACTTTAACCGGCGGAAGGCCGTCCAGAGCTTCCATAACCGCTTTGTTCGTTACTTCCATTGCCTCCTGAACAGATTTTCCCTTTACCATTTCTGTTGCCATACTGGAAGTTGCAACCGCTGCACCGCATCCAAAAGTCTTGAATTTTACATCCTGGATGATCTGATTTTCATCGATATCCAGATAAATTCTCATGATATCTCCACATTTTGCGTTTCCTACTGTACCTACTCCGCTCGCATTCTCAATTTCCCTACATTTCTCGGGTGCTGAAAATGATCCATTACCTTTTCTGTATACATTCTGACTTTCCTCCATTAATCTCTGATTTTACCTTTTATTTTTATCCTCTATTTTTATCTTTTATTGTCCTGATCTGTAACTCTTATTTCTGCTTTTTAATAAAATCTTCATATAATGGAGACATACTGCGAAGATGTGCCACAATCTCTTTCAGATTGTCAATCGTATAATCAATATCTTCTTTTGTTGTCTCTGCACTTAAAGTCATACGGAGAGATCCGTGTGCGATCTCATGGGGAAGCCCTATAGCAAACAGCACATGGGAAGGATCCAAAGATCCTGAGGTGCATGCGGAACCGCTGGAAGCGCATATTCCTTTCATATCCAGCATTATCAGCAGGGACTCTCCTCAACAAAACGGAAACTGAAATTGATATTATTCGGAAGACGTCTTGTCCGGTCTCCGTTCAGACGGCAGTATGGAATCTCTTTTCTCAATTCTTGCAATCGCATAATCTCTCAGTTCTGTCTCTTTTTCTGATCCGATCATCCATAGAAGCCACTGCAAGTTCCACAGCTTTTCCAAATCCTACGATTCCCGGTACATTTTCTGTTCCGGCACGACGTTTTCTCTCCTGCGCTCCGCCGTGTACAAAAGAACGGATCTTCACTCCTTTTCTGATATACAGGAAACCGATTCCCTTTTATCTGTTCAACTTATGTCCGCTGGCACTGAGCATATCAATATTCATCTCATCTACGTTGATTGGAACCTGTCCAAATGCCTGAACTGCATCTGTATGGAATAAGATTCCATGTTTATGTGCGATCTCCCCGATTTCTTTAATCGGTTCGATCGTACCGATTTCATTGTTAGCAAACATAACACTGACCAATATCGTATCCGGGCGGATTGCAGCTTCCACAGCTTCCGGACTGACAATACCATTCTCATCCACATCCAGATAAGTCACCTCATATCCACGCTTCTCCAGATACTCTCCTGTATGAAGGATTGCATGATGCTCAATCTTAGTCGTAATAATATGCTTACCTTTTTGATTCATAAGCTTCTGCTGTTGCTTTCAAAGCCCAGTTATCCGACTCTGAACCTCCTGCTGTAAAATAGATTTCATCCGTCTTTGCTCCAAGAGCCTTGGCGATCGTCTCTCTCTGCTTCGTTATAACTTCTTTATTTGATGAACCCACACTGTATACACTGGATGGATTTCCAAAATGCTCCGTAAAATATGGCAGCATTGCCCTCAACAACTTCCGGTGCCGTCTTTGTCGTTGCTGCATTATCAAGATAAATTAGTTTTCCCATTGTCCTTCTTGCCTCCGTATCCGTTCTGATTTTGTTCTGAATTCTTTTCCTGTATTTTATTCAGTTTTTGCACTGCGAGCGATCTTTATCATCGCATGGAGTATTACGTCCTTCCTCCACCAACTGACTTAACCAGATATCATTCACTGTCCGGTTAATACTGTCATTGATCCGTTTCCATACATACTTTGTCACGCAACTTTCTGATGCCTGACAGCCTCCCTTGGGATCAAGGCCTGCACACTCTACCTTGGTTCCAGACTTCCTTCCAATGCCCGGAGTACTTCACCTACTGAGATTTCTTTTGCATCTCTTGCAAGGATATAACCTCCATTTGCTCCCCGGATGCTTTACTATTCCTGCTTTTTTCAGCATGGACATAAGCTGTTCGAGATAGCGTTCAGAAATATCCTGCCTTTTTTGAAATACTTGTGATAGATACCGGTGTCTCCTCACTATATTGTGCAAGATCGATCAGGGCTCTCAGACCATATCTGCCTTTCGTTGACAGTTTCAAATTTTCACCTTCTTTTATCCAGCTAATTATCCCTAGTATTGTACTAGGATTTTCTTTAGTAGGATATCACTCGTATTTTGTTCTGTCAAGGCTGTTCCCGAAATAAATATTAAAAAGAACAATTCATCAGGGAGGCTCTTTCATGCCTGCCAGAACCAAATTGATTCAGGGAACATTCATTCTTACTTTCGTCGTTGGAATCCTCAGCCGGTTTATGGGATTTTTCTTCCGTATGTTTACAAGTCACATCTTTGGTGAGGAAAAATGTCGGTCTTTACCAACTGATCTTTCCGGTTTATCTTTTCTGCCTTTCACTGAGTACTGCCGGGATCGAAGCTGCAATTTCACGGACTGTTGCCCAGAAGGCATCCCGTGGCAAATATATTGAAGCTCAGTCGATTCTATATACCGGACTCTTTTTTCTGTTCTTTTTTCCATAATACAAATGCTGCTTCTTCAGAAGTATGCCCTTTGGATTGCCATCCACTGGATGGGGATGCAAGATGTGCCGATCTCCTTCTTCTGGTTACCTATGCTCTGCCCGCTGCTGCTATCCATACCTGCATCTCAGGATATAGTTACGGTCTGCAAAAACCTCAGTTCCCGCTTTATCGCAGCTTTTAGAACAACTTGTCCGCATTTCTTTTGTCGTAGTACTTCACCTTCTGTTTCAAAAGAACGGGCAGACTCCCGGCATCCTGCTTGCTGTTCTTGGCATTGTAGTTGGAGAATATTGTTCCGCACTCTATTCTCTTGCGTGTTTACATCAGCTTCCTCCTGCCCAACTACCTTCCCTGAGAAAATTCAGTCATTTTTTTCGTTCACTTCCGCAAAATACTCTCGAACTGATGCCAACTGCTTTCCCGCTTACAATGAATCGTACAGCAATCGCCTTGCTCCAGGGATTGAAGCGACTTCCATTCCTGTATGTCTGAAACTTTCCGGCTGTACTTCTTCAGAATCTCTTCGTATTTACGGTGTACTGACCGGAATGGCTTTGCCCTGCATTTTATTTCCTTCCGCACTGACTAATTCGCTCAGTGTTATGCTGATGCCCGCCGTTGCCCGGGAACAATGCTCCGGTTCCGTCTCATCTCTACACCGACTGATTCTTCGTGCCATTGGCGGCTGCTTCACGCTGGGACTTATAAGCTGCTTTTTTTCCTGATTACCGGAAACTTTATCGGTAATACACTTTTTTCACAGTGTGCTTGCGGCCAGATTTATTCTGACACTTGCATGGCTTTGTCCATTTCTCTATACCAATACCGCTCTGTCAAGCATCCTGAACGGACTGGGCAAAAGCTTCCTCACCCTGCTGATCAATATCATCGGGCTTTCAATCCGCCTCTTTAGTATTTATATTGTGATCCCTGAATCTGGCATACAGGGATACCTCTGGGGACTTCTTATCAGCCAGTTGGTAGTGAGTATTATTTTTCTCTTCTGTCTGCGTCTGACAACCGCAAAACCGTTCTTAAAAAATACCACTAAAATTTTTTTTCAGAAAAGCATGCAGCAAAAACGGAGTTTACATAAGTTTCCATGATCATCCCACTTAAAAGCATACCGACAGACATAATGTTTTTTTCTCTGCTCCATCTGCTTTTTGGATACATCCAGCAGTAGGAAAGAACAATCAGAAAAGCAGGAATATAAAAGAGGAACTGAGGAAAAATCCCCAGCAGGCAAAAGATACTTCCTCTGATTCCCAGTTCAGTCACGGCTATCGAGAGAAGGATTCCGCCTGATATGCCAGTCAAATTGCAAAAAGCGACGCAGTCATTTTTCTCATTTTTGTAAATGCCAGCCCAAGAAGAACTGCAAACGGAATCGCTCTTACCTTTAAAAGATACCAGATAAATTCCTGTGCAACGATCCTGGTCTGTAAAAACTGCTGTAAAAATAGTCGCTGAAAACCTCAGGTTGCGACATACTGTCTCGCTATAAAATTTGTATAAATGATACCAAATAAAAAAACCCGGCATAAAAGCGTAAGGATACGCTTTTCCTGTATGAAATTTCTTCAAGACACTTCCTCCTGTCATCCGATATTTCATTATATGCCGGGGATTATGAATATACGTTACTTGCAATCTTTTTTACAATACTTCACTTCATACGCAAGCAATGCCGAAACCGTCTTTGCATCCTCAATTTCACCGGAATAAATCTTTTCCTTTAATTCTTCCATCGTATATGCACCCAGATCAATAAACTCATCTTCATCAAGATGCTGCTTTGAAGGGATCAGATTCTTTGCAACAAACACTTCAATCTTTTTCATTGCAGAATGCAACCGTTGTTCTTAAATTAATCAGCCATTCCAAATTCTCACTGCGATAACCGGTTTCTTCTTCCAGTTCTCTTGAAGCACATGTAATTCCAGGCTCATCCGCTGTATCCAATGCTCCCGCCGGGATCTCCAGTGTATAACGTTCCAGAGCATTCCGGTACTGCCTTACCATCAGGATCTTTTCCCTCATCCGTAACCGGAACCACAGCAGCAGCTCCCTTATGCTTTATAAAATCCCAGATTACGGTATGATCCCCATTGATCTCCATTGTATCCTGATAGAAATCTATAATTTTGCCTTTAAACTTCAGTTCTCTTTTTACACGCTTAATTTCATCACTCATCTGATCCATTTCCCTTTCCACTTTCAACAAACTTTCCTGTCAGCCAAAAAGATCCGTGGATCTTTTTGGCATATGCCTGACAACGAAAAAGCCCCTGTCTTTCGACAAGGGCTGCATTTTCATCTTCTGTTACGGTTCTTAATTATTTAGCATAATCTGTCGCCCGTGATTCGCGAATCACGTTGACCTTAATCTGTCCCGGATATTCCAGCTCAAATTCAATCTGCTTCGCAATATCCCTGGCCATCAGCACCATATCATCATCTGATACCTGTTCAGGAACTACCATAACGCGAATCTCTCTACCTGCCTGAATAGCAAAAGATTTGTCCACACCTTTTAAACTGGTTGGTAATATCTTCTAACTGTTTCAATCTGTTTGTATATGTTTCCAATGTTTCTCTTCTCGCACCCGGTCTGGCTGCAGAAATAGTATCCGCCGCCTGCACAACGCATGCAATAAGAGTTTCTGGCTCTACGTCGCCATGATGCGCTTCTACTGCATTGATAATAGTTGCCGATTCTTTGTACTTTTGCACAAATCAGCACCAATCTGGATATGTGATCCTTCTACATCATGATCGATGGATTTACCAATATCATGTAAAGTCCGGCACGCTTGGCAATCCTTACATCCAGTCAATCTCACCGGCCAACAGTCCTGATAACTGTGCCACTTCAACGGAATGCTTCAACGCATTCTGTCCATAGCTTGTTCTGAATTTCATACGTCCAAGAAGTCGGATCAATTCTGGATGGATACCTGTAACACCTACTTCCAGTGCTGCAGCCTCTCCCTCTTCGCGGATCATCGTCTCAACTTCTTTTTGTGCCTTTTCTACCATCTCCTCAATTCTTGCCGGATGGATACGACCGTCAACGATCAATCTTTCAAGAGCAATCCTTGCTACTTCCCGGCGGATCGGATCAAATCCTGACAATACAACCGCTTCTGGAGTATCATCAATAATCAGTTCTACACCCGTAAGAGTTTCAAGAGTTCTGATATTTCTTCCCTCTCGTCCAATGATCCGTCCCTTCATCTCATCGTTCGGTAACTGAACTAAAGAAATTGTTGTCTCAGCTACATGGTCAGCCGCACATCTCTGGATTGCATTGACAACATACTCTTTTGCCTTCTTGTCGGCATCTTCCTTTGCCTGCGTCTCCAGCTCTCTCACCATCTTGGCGGTGTCATGTTTTGACATCATCTTCAACAGTTTTTAACAGATATTCTTTTGCCTGTTCGGAGGTTAAACCTGAGATTCGTTCCAGTTCCTGTACACGTTGCTGACTAAGTTCTTCTACTTTGGCTTCACGCTGACGAAGATGTTCTTCTTTTTGACGTGAGTTTGTTCTCACGATGCTCTAAAGCATCGGATCTTTTATCAACAGACTCTTCTTTTGCAAGCACTCTTTTTCATAGCGTTGCAATTCAGCTCTTCGTTCTTTGGTCTCTTTCTCAAGATCGTTCTTCGTCTTGATCGATTCCTCTTTCACTTCTAAAAAGAGCTTCCTTTTTAGTAGTCTCGGCAGTTTTCACTGCATCGTCAATAATTTCTCTTGCTTTTGCTTCCGCATTTCCAATTTTGCTGTTCGCATTATTCTTCAGACTGGAAATCGTCGCAAAACGAGTAACAACTCCGACTATCAACGCGAATTGCCACGGCAATGCCTATTCTAATCCTAGACTTATCTGCACAGGAGCACCTCCTTATTTAATTTTCATTGTACGTATATCTAAATACAACACTTAAATTTTATACTGTTTCCACAACAATGTCAAGCATTCTCAATACTATTTTGTATCACTTGACGGACTACATCATAGCGGAAACCTTTTCTGCCCAAATATCCGTATATTTTCTGCATCTCCCGCTCATCCGCTGTCCTCACATCCACCTTCTTTTTTTGCAAGAATCCGACGGACTGCCTCCACTTCCTCACTTTCACCATAACAGCTCTCAAATGCCTTCTCTATATCAGCAGAACAGATTCCCTTCCTGTTCAGAAGTGCAAGGATCTCTCTTTTTACTCTTTGTGCTTTTTCCGGGTCAGGATAAAATTTTCGGCGTACCGTACATCATTCAGATATCCGAAAGACTTCACATACGTCACCGCTGCCTCGATCAGATCTTCGGGATATAGCCCTGCTTTCAGCTTTTCCCTTAATCCCGCCTCACTTCTGTCCATATCCTCCAGCAAATGCATGGCTCTCTTTTTTTGCACGTTTAAGCAGGATCTTTTCTCTGATCTCATCCAGTTCTTCCTCACTCAGCTCTCTTCCATCAGAAATCCTATAACTGCGAAGTTCTCCCTTATAAAGAACAAATGCGAACTGATGATTCAGATAAATCTTATACTTCGTCTTCGAAAGCGGCTCTACTTTTGTGACGATCATTCTGCCTGCTCCGCATCAGTCTTTTCTTTATCTGCCTTCTTCTCTGCAGTCAGCTTCAGATCACTTTTCTTTTTCATCTTCCGGCTCTGTACCATCCAGATGATAATAAGCACGTACTTTTCTTTCAATCTCTTCCATCACTTCCGGATGTGACTCCAGATAGGACTTTGCATTTTCACGTCCCTGTCCGATCTTATCACCCTCGTATGCATACCATGCACCGCTCTTCTTTACAATATCAATCTTTGACGCAAGATCCAGGATATCTCCTTCTCTTGAAATTCCTTTTCCGAACATAATATCAAATTTCCTGCCTCTTTAAACGGAGGTGCAATCTTATTCTTTACAATCTTGATCCTTGTACGGTTTCCTACGATCTCACCATTCTGCTTCAGAGTCTCGATTCTTCTTACATCCATACGGACAGAGGCATAAAACTTCAACGCACGTCCACCAGTAGTTGTCTCCGGGTTACCGAACATAACACCAACCTTCTCACGGAGCTGGTTGATAAAAATAACCACACAGTTCGATTTGCTGATCACCGGTGTCAGTTTTCTCAAAGCCTGGGACATCAGTCTTGCCTGCAGTCCTACATGGCTGTCTCCCCATATCTCCTTCAATCTCCTGCTTTGGAACCAGTGCTGCTACAGAGTCTACAACAATAATATCAAGTGCCCCTGAACGTACCATCGTTTCTGTAATCTCAAGTGCCTGGTCTCCGCTGTCCGGCTGTGAGATATATAATTCATCAATATCCACTCCGATATTCTTTGCATAAACCGGATCCAATGCATGCTCTGCATCTATAAAGCCTGCAATTCCGCCACGTTTCTGCACTTCTGAGATCATATGCAGCGCAACCGTCGTCTTACCACTGGACTCAGGATATAAACCTCGATCACTCTTCCTTTTGGCACTCCCCAGTCCCAGTGCAAGATCCAGACTCAGGCATCCAGTCCAACTGTCTCTACTGACACATGTGCCCCTGACTCTCCCAGCTTCATCACTGCACCCTTACCGAAGTCCTTCTCCAGTTTGGCGATCGCCGCATCCGGGGCTTTTTCTTTTCTTCACTATTTGTAACTTTTACAACGCTTTCTTTTCCACTTGCCATAATTCTTTCTCCTTTATCGAACAGTTGTTCGTATCTGTAATTATAGTATTACACTTCCTGTAAATTGTCAACCTATTTTTCCTGTGGATTTTGATTCAGAACTTTTATGCTCCCCGTCACAGACGCTCTGGACAGCACCCCCTTTTACGAATCTTGAATCTTTCCCTGATGTAGAATTTTATGCAGCTATGAACTGCTGCTTCAATGAACAAATACAGAATAGCACAGCCACCGTCGGATTGCAAGGCAAAAAAAGCAGCCCGGCTTTCCTGACCCGCAGATAAACCGGACTGCTCCTTCCATCATACAGTATTCCACTGTCTGACTTTCTCTTTGTAGAAAATTTCATTTTTCCCTCACAATACAGGGGACTCCATTTTCAATCTGTACCGTTGTCACAGAACAGTTTGGCGGCACTTTTTCCTGCCAGAATGACTCCACCGACAGACTCCCCTGATCCGGTTCAGAAGTGCAGTCATAGCTGCTCCATGCGTCGAGATCAGAATATTCTTTTGCTGCCACTCTTCCTTTTCGCATAATTCTTTCAGAAAATCTCCTGTTCTTTCATACAGTTCTTCTATCGTCTCTGCCCCTTCGGTGCAATATATTCCCCGGAGCATTGAAAAAGAGACGGAATGCCCTGCTGACCGGGTCTTCACCGTTACATGAGACTCCCTCATACTCTCCAAAACCGATCTCTTTGATCCTGGGGTCTTCCAAAGAGGGATCTGCCTTGTTCCGAGAATGATCTGTGCAGTCTCTTTCGCACGGATCAGAGGACTTGTAATCGCCAGATCAATCCTGGTCTCTTTTAGACCTTTTGCGGTTTCCCGGGCGAGATGCCTTCCGTATTCATTCAGCGGAATATCTGTATGCCCCTGAACCCGTTTCACTTTATTCCAGTCCGTTTCCCCATGCCGGACAACATACAATACCATAATCAGCCTTCTTTCTTTCTGAGTACTTCCCTGCGGATGTACCGGTAAGTTTCTTCTTCTCCCTTTTCTGCAAGCATATGCAGAAGTTTTCCAGCAATGCTCTTGTCTCAGGATGCATCAGTTCTCCCTGCTCTTCCATTTTCATAATACCGAAGTGGATCTGAATCATTATACGCCTCGCCAATATATACTTTACTTGCAGCAATCCGGTCAAGGAACATCTCCACAACATATCTGACCGGCATCTTCATGCCGGTCAGAATCCTTCCGTCCTTTCCCGCATTGACATTATAATCGATCCAGTATTCGTAATGATGTTTATTCCGGCCCTTATGGTGCAGCCATGAAGATGAATATCCTTTTTTCTTCCCGCTCTGCATTGTTCGGGCTTCGTGTTCCCTGGTAATATCTGCACCCGATCCGAAATTCTGTCCAACTGTATTTCGACAGATCATGCAAGAATCCCTGCCTGTACAGTCCTACACGGAAACATTCTCTCATCACATAGATCTTATGCTTTGTAATGGTCTGAAAATGCCGGATCGCTTTCATCTTTCATTTCACCTTTCACCTTATTTTCTACTGTCTTTCTGACTGCTTTCCCTACAATCTTTCCTGCCGTCATTCCTGAAATTTTCCGGTTGATCAAAATGGCAATACTCCTTGCTCCCAGCTCTATTTCTTTCTGATCTTCCATCCTGCCGGCTTCTGTCAGCATTCCCTGTTCCGTATCAGCCGCAAGCAGCCACTCTCTTCCCTTTCCGGCAGATGGAAGTGCAAATTTATGTACTTCCCAATGCATATTATATGCCAGAAAACATAATTCGTCCTCTCCCTTCACTGCCGCATACATGACCCCGAGCTGACGGTTTGCAACTTCTGCCTTTGCCTGCCATGCATTTTTCTCCATGATAGGATACATCCGGCATTCCGCAGGAGGTACGGTCAATCCCTCTGAGTTCTTCTTTCTGATGCAGACAGGCATGTTCCTTACGGAAGCGGATCAACTGCTGCACATAGAGATAAAGCGGATCATCTTCTTTCCACTGGCTCCAGTTTACCCAGCCAACCGGATTGTCCTGACAATAGGCATTATTATTTCCTTTCTGCGAATTATAAAATTCATCCCCTGCCAGCAGACATGGCGTTCCCCTGTGCTGTAAGGAGCAGCATATAGGCATTTTTTACCTGGTTTTTCCGCAGTCTGATAATGTTCTTTTTTCTGCTCGGTCCTTCTGCACCACAGTTCCAGCTATAATTATAATCCGGCCCGTCCTGATTGCGTTCTCCATTTTCCTCATTATGCTTTCCATCGTAGGAAACCAAATCCCATAACGTAAATCCGTCTGTGCCGTGATGGAATTGCAGACCCCGTCAGCGGACGAATTATGCTTCAACGCCCACATGACATCACGAATCATATTTTCATCTCCTTTAAGGAAACGACGCATGATCGTCTGGAATCCTTCTTCTTTTTTCATGATCTTTACTTCTTTTTAAAAGTGGATCCGCATTCAGTTCGTCCCACGGAACATTATAGGGATTCACCACAAATCCGTCCACATGATATTCCAGCAGATAAAATTTCAGACATTCCATCGCTTTCTGTGCAGAAATTCCCGCTTCAAACGGCATCTCCAGAACTACTTCAATCCCTGCCCGATGGCATGCCTTTACCATATCTTTCAACTCTTTCACCGCACTGCTGCCTGATGCGTAGGAACTTTTTGGAGCAAAAATAAAATCCCTTTCCATACCCCCAGAAATTGATCTTATTCTGCACATACTCATCAAATTCATAAACCGGCATACACTGAATCTGATTAATACCAAGCTGTAGCAGATAAGGAATCTTTTCTACGATACCGAGATAGGTTCCTTATGTACTGCATGGGAAGAACTGTGCTTTGTAAATCCACGTATATGCAGACTGTATGCAATCACATCATTCCACGCAAGATGTGGTCTTTTTGTCATCTTCCCAGTCATAAGCATCCCGGACAAATTTGTCTCGTGCCTGATGCTTCTGCACATCCATTCTGACTCGAACTTCTTTGTCCCGGCAAGTTCTCTCACGTAAGGATCTATCCACACCCTTTCATCAATCTGAAAATTGTATTCATATTTTTCCGTATCTAATCCCTGCAAAGCAAGAAACCGTACCTCTCCGATCCCCTTTTCTTCCGGCATTTCAAACCTGTACTTCGGATTCATACTTCCTTTTTATACAGCAGAAGTTCGCACTTCTTCCCTGTCGGAACCTGCACTGCAAAATTAATATGATCCTTTCTGATCTCCACCCCAAAAGGCTGTGGTCTTCCTTTCACGCATTCCATACTCTATTCCTTTCTTATTGCCAGCCGTCCGTTCCATACATTTCAACATTATCTCGATTTATAAAGAACGTCTCCTCATAAGTCTCTTTCTCATAATCCTCCCCGTTCAATACTGCATTGGCAATTTTGACCGCTTTTTTTCCCAAGATTGATTGGTGACTGAGCCCCGATTCCCATCATTCCGCCTGTATGCTCCACCAGTGCTTTTTTGATGCCGGAGAACCATCCACACTGTATACATAAACCTTTTCCTGTCCGGCTTCTGTAATTGCCTCCCGCACCTGTTCTGCCATCTGATCATCTCCGCACATGATCGCATCCAGATCTGGATTCTGTGCCAGCACCTGTGCCACCTGCTGCTTCAGACCTGAGACATCATTTCCTGTCTGAATCCGCTTAACAACCTCAAATGCTCCTTTTGACACAGCCTCTTCAAAACCCGTGATCCTTTCACATACAGAATTGACATTCAGATTTTCCACAATCACAACCTGTCCGCCGTCCGGCTTTCTTTCTACCAGATCCTCTCCGCATACATACCCCGCATTCCGGTTATCAGAACCAACAAACGCAGCCACTTTTCCGCTCTCATAAACTTTCGTATCCGGGTTGATCACCGGAATATCAGCCTCCTCCAGAGCATCCAGTGCCGGTTCGATCTTCTTCCAGTCCACCGGGCAGAGAAAAACAGCATCCACATCTTCTTCGATCAGTTCCTGTATCTGAGTATTCTGCCGCTCTGCATCTCCTGCCGGATCCTTTATGAGCAGCTTATCTCCCTGTTCTTCCAATGCCGACTGAACTGAATCTTTCAGTGTTGCATAAAACGGATTCGACATATCGATCCCGCAGAAACCGAAGACTTTTTTCTCCTGATCCGTATCTTCTTTCTTATCATCGCTCTCATCTGTCACTGCATTATCTTCCGGTGTCCCTACATTTTTTTTACATCCTGTCAGCAGAAAAAGTGTACCGACTCCCATCAGTATGTATATCATAATTTTTTTCTCATATTACAGTTCCTTCCCTGTTTCTTTTGCTATCTCTTCTTCCATTCTACCCGGTTTCTTCCGAATGTCAACCGTTACTCTTTTCGGATTTCTGCTTCTTTTCCTTGCAATTTTCCCTGCTTTTTGCTACCATTTTATTTAACAGTGATCCTCCAACAGGTCACATAAAGAATATTTCATTATATAAAGGAGAGGAACCATGAACGAGAACGAAGTACTCACCGTTACACTCACCCTTGAGAATAACGAAGAACTTGAATGTGAAGTCATCACCATTTTTGAAGTTCAGGGACAGCAGTATATTGCCCTGTACCCTCTTTTTTGATGATACTCTGATGAAGATGGATCGGTATATTTATACCGTTTCATCGATCACGGTGATGAAGAACCTGGTCTTGAAAATATCGAAGCTGATGTGGAATTTGAAGCAGTTTCTGATGCATTTAATGCATGGGCAGACGCTCAGGACTTCGGTGATATCGACCTGGACGACATGGATTAAGCTTATTTTTCCAACAATTCGTCCACAAAGCGGGAAGGAAGGATTTCTTTCCCGCCTTTTATTTTCACGTAACTGAACACCAGCCGGTTCTTTGCCCTCGTCATTGCCACATAAAAAAGCCGTCGTTCTTCCTCTATCTCTTCGGCTTTCTCTGCCTTTTTTGTATGGAATCCGCCCTTCATTTGCCTGTATCACAAACACAGTATCAAATTCCAGTCCTTTGGCTGCATGGATCGTCATCAGACGGATGCCTTTCTCCGGCGTATTCCTTCCGTTTCCCGTTTCTTTAATGCTTCTGTATATTCTTCAATATGTGAAAACCACTCTTCCATTGTCTCATATGGTTTTGCTGCCTCTTCCAGCTCCGAAAGGATCTCGCTCATATCCGTAATTTTCAAATGACGGGAAATACAATACTCTTTCAGATATTCATCATATCCAACCCTTTTTCCGCAGATAAGTAATTGCAGCATAAGGAGTCATTTTCTCCATCATTTTTTACGTCCCATTCAAACTGATCAATCCGGTCTGTCATCCAGTCTTTATCCCGATAATCGTCCCGCAGTATCTCGAAAGATGCCCTCTTTCCCTGCAGACTGTCTCTGGAAAGATAACGTTTAGGGCGGTTCATTACCTGTAGCAGATCCTGCCGTCCTGCACATTTCATTGCAAGCCGGAAATACGCCTGAATATCTTTTGCTATAAAATGTTCGTAAAGATTAGGCAGATGCTCTTTCATCTCAAATGGGAGTTTCCTGGCAAGCAGAGCTTCTACAACCGGTCTTGCATCTGTATGCGTCCGGAAAAGCACCGCAATGTCCTCTGCCTTTGTTCCGCTTCTGATGCTTTTTTTCAATTTCTCCTGCAATATATTCTGCCTCTTCATTTACATCCTTTACTTCCTGGATATGCAGACACGAGCCACCTTTACGTTCCGCCTTTAATTCCTTCTCATACCGTCTGGTATTATGCATGATCACTTTCAGGGGAATTGGTCACAATATTGGAAGTAGAACGATAGTTTACCCCCAACAGGATCTGACTGGCGTCCGGGAAATCTTTTTTAAACCGGAGCATCAATTCTGAATCCGCACCACGAAAAACCCATAAATTGCCTGATCATCGTCCCCTACTGCAAAAGATTTCTTTCAGGCAATGCCAGCATACGGATCACGTCATACTGGATCTGATTGATATCCTGGAACTCATCAATCAGAATATAACGGAACTTTTTCTGCCATCCTCTCAATACATCCGGTCTGGAAAGGAAAAGCTGAAAGCAAAGTACCAGCATATCATCAAAATCGATCTTTCTCCGTCTTTTTCTCTGCTCTTCATACTCTCTGTAAAATCTGCCGGAACACAGCAGCAGCCTCGCATTTTTCTGAAATGAACTCTTCCGGTCTGATCCTCTGATTTTTAATCTTTCCGATCTCAAAAGCGATATCTTTCAGGAAATCCCCCTCATCAAAAATCTCCAGTTTCTGATGCCTGATCACCTGCCTGAGGATCTGATATTTTTCATTATCCGAGAGCAGATTCTTCTGTCCGATCCGGTAAGTCCATCGAAGGATTCCATAATAAATCCCATGAAATGTCCCGATCGTCACCGGAAGTCTCTCTTTTCCCATAAGTGAACAGAGGCGGGATCTCATCTCCGCCGCTGCAAAACGGTAAAAGTAACGACCAGAATTTCTTCTGGTCTTACTTTATATCCTTCAATCAAATATTTTACTCTGTTCACGATCGTAAGCGTCTTCCCTGATCCCGGTCCTGCCAATACCAGGCAGGGACCGTCTTTTTATGAAGAACTGCATCTTTCTGTGCTTCGTTTAACCCCCATTCTTTCCTTCCTGCTACTGAAGCTTCTCAATTCCAAGGCGGATTCTTCTCAGAGACTCCTCTTTGCCGAAAACTTCCATCAGCTCTGTAGCACCACCCGGGGGTACTCTGCTTTCCTGATACGGCTGTTCTCAGCGGCCACATAACATAACCGACCTTATATCCTTTTTCCGCTGCAAAACCTTAATGTCTCGAAAAGTGCATCATTGCTGAAATCTTCCTGTGCTTCAAGAACCGGGAGTACCTCCTGCAGAAGTGCAAGTGACTTCTCTGCATCCGTTTTCATCTTTTTGTGCATATAAAGTGCAATATCATAATCCGGAAGTTCTTCAAAGAAATCAATCTGCTCCTTAATATCCGGAAGGATCTCGATTCTCGTCTTAACCAGGGCTGCAATCTTTTTTCAGATCATAATCCTTTGTCACAGTTTCACTGATATACGGCTTTGCAAGCTCGAAGAATTTGTCGAAATCCATTGCTTTCAGATATTCACCATTCATCCATTTCAGCTTCACTACATCGAACACTGCAGGTGATTTATTCATATGATGATAATCAAATGCCTCTACCAGCTCTTCCAGAGAGAAGATCTCCCGGTTGTCAGAAGGACACCATCCAAGCAGTGCCACGTAGTTGACAACAGCCTCTGACACAAATCCCTGTTCGATCAGATCTTCAAAAGAGGAATGTCCACAGCGTTTACTTAACTTCTTATGGTTCTCATCTGTGATCAGCGGGCAATGAACATAAACCGGAACTTCCCATCCAAATGCATCATACAGACGGTTATATTTCGGTGCTGAAGAAAGGTACTCATTCCCTCTGACAACATGCGTGATCTCCATCAGATGATCGTCAATTACATTTGCAAAATTGTACGTCGGATACCCATCTGACTTGATCAGGATCATATCATCCAGTTCTGCATTCGGTACAGTGATATCTCCATAGATCTCATCATGGAAGGTTGTCGTACCTTCATTCGGCACATTCAGACGGATGACCCATGGCTTACCGGCTGCAAGATTTGGCTTATCTACTTCCTCCTTGCTCAGGCTCAGGCAATGCTTATCATAAACAGAAATCTCTGTTCCTGATTCTGAAACGGTCGTCTTCAGCGATTCCAGACGTTCCTTATCACAAAAGCAATAATATGCATCTCCCTGCTCTACAAGCTGCTTCGCATATTTCAGATAAAGACCTGCTGCATTTCTCTCACTTTGTACATAAGGTCCATATCCGGCATCTTTATCCGGTCCCTCATCATGTACAAGGCCTGTCTTTGCAAGTGTCCTGTAAATGATATCCAAAGCACCTTCCACGAAACGCTCCTGATCTGTATCTTCCACACGCAGGATAAAATCTCCACCCTCATGCTTTGCGATCAGATATGCATAAAAAGTGCAGTTCTTAAATTACCTACATGCATCCTTCCTGTCGGGCTTGGTGCAAATCTCGTTCTTACTTTCTTACTCATATTATCTTCTCCAATTCATTTTCTTCTTAAGCTCTGGTCTCCGCACATGCGGATCTACAATGAATTATTATATCGCAACCGGCAGGATTATTCAACCACCAGTGTATCTGGAAGATCTGTCTGTTCCATTCCACGCTCTTTCATTCCGATCACTTTGAACAATCTGCTTTCACTGAAAGCATCCTTTGCCAGACGCACCACATTTTCAGGAATTGGATAAATCCCTGTTCTTCCTGCAGGAAATGCGAAAAGGCAGGTCTCCTGTTCCGAAAATAAAACTCCATCTCTGCTTACATACACCGGATTGTCCGGTTCTGTCTCATACCATTCTACATCCTTCAGATCAGCAAAAGTTCCTTCTTCAATAAAAATAATATTTGCCGGAATCACAATCTCCAGGATTCCGTCCGGTGCATCAGTAAACGTGGTTGCCGCAATTTTGCTGCATTGATCTGACGATGGCAGAGTAAGCCGTCCTTCTTTACTGCCTTTTCATAATCTGCCACACCTGTATTTGGTTCCTGTTCCGTCTATGATAAATCCATCTTCTGTCACAAGCATCATTTCCGGCTTTTCGCTGTCATTTTCAATCAGATTGCTGTCATCTGTCGCAGGTGGAACAATCTCTGCCGGGAGAGAGACTTCTGTATTTGTCTTTCCTGTAACAACTTTCTTTATGATTCCGGCATCTCCTGTATCTGTAGTTACAGTTTTTGTCAGTCTACTGTCTGATTTTTCGGTCACGTTCTTTTTTCTATTCCGGCTTCTGCAGTCTCCAAAGTCTGACTGACAGCCGGCAGTATCTTTTTTTATCTGTAACCATAGAATCTTTCATTTTCTCCCATGCCGGATAACAACGTCCTGCTGTCAGAATCCCCTTTTCTGCCTCAACGGCAGAGGGCATAGCTTTCATTTCATATGCAGCCATCTTCACATCCATGATCCTGACAGTCCCACAGTCGAGCAGGGAAATCCACATACAGATCAGAAGCAGCACCGATATACCTGTCCTGTGTATTTTCAGGGCAGAGATATTCTGTTCATTTTCCTGCTGCAATCAGTTCCAGCAGATTATTATCAAGACCTTTTTTCCTTCAAATTCTTTCCTGCTTCCATGGAAAGCTCACGGATTCTCTCATGCAGTTCCTGTCTGTCTCCACCGGCTTTTACGGCATCCATCATGATATTCTCTGTAGCCATGAACGGAAGCTCTGCCATAAGACGCTTCTCGATCACCTTCGGATAAACTACAAGTCCGTCTACCACATTCAGGCACAGATCCAGGATTCCGTCAATAGCAAGGAAACCTTCCGGAATACTCAGACGCGTATTTGCAGAGTCATCCAGAGTTCTTTCAAACCACTGAGTTGCAGATGTGAGCGCCGGATTCAGTGCATCGATCATAACGTATCTTGAAAGGGACGCAATTCTTTCACTTCTCATTGGGTTTCTCTTATAGGCCATGGCAGAAGAACCGATCTGGCTCTTTTCAAAAGGCTCTTCCACTTCCTTCAAATGCTGCAGCAGCCGGATATCATTTGAAAATTTATGTGCACTTGCTGCAATCCCTGCAAGGATATTCATCACTCTTGTATCACTTTTCTGAATAGGTCTGGCCGGAAACCGGATAGCAGGATCTGAATCCCATCTTCTCTGCGATCATCGGATCGATCTTGTCGATGGTCTCCTGATCCCCGTCAAAAAGTTCCAGGAAGCTTGCCTGCGTTCCTGTCGTTCCTTTGGATCCAAGAAGCTTCAGACTACCCAGTACATATTCCAGATCTTCCAGATCCATCTCAAATTCCTGCAGCCAGAGCGTCGCTCTCTTTTTCCTACAGTTGTCGGCTGTGCCGGCTGGAAATGTGTGAATGCAAGTGTTGGCTGGGCTTTCTGTGCATCTGCGAATTTTGCCAGTTCTGCGATCACATTGACCAGTTTTGTTCTCACCAGCTTTAAAGCCTCTGCCATGATAATAATATCCGTATTGTCCCCGACATAACAGGATGTTGCTCCAAGATGGATGATTCCCTTTGCATTTGGACACTGTACACCATATGCATATACATGGGACATAACATCGTGACGTACTTCTTTCTCTCTTGCTTTTGCCACATCAAAATTAATATCATCTGCATGTTCTTTCAATTCTGCAATCTGCTCATCGGTAATATGAAGTCCAAGTTCTTTTTCAGTCTCCGCCAGGGCGATCCACAGCTTTTTCTCCACGTACGGAACTTTTTGTCCGGTGAAAAAATATACTGCATCTCCTTGCTTGCATAACGTTCTGAAAGTGGACTTACATAACGGTCATTACTCATAATTCTATCTCCTTTTTATTTTGTTCAATTTATTCAAATGCCTGACTGATATCTTCTCCCGGTACTTCCATCGGATAATTTCCTGTAAAGCATGCATCACAGAAATGAAGATCTCCAACCATATTTTTTCAGTTTTTCTATCTCCATATATCCAAAGGGAATCTGCCCCGATCATATCCCGGATCTGCTCCGGTGTATGGGAATGGGCAATTAGCTTCTCATTCGACGGCACATCGGTTCCAAAATAACATGGATGCAGGAACGGTGGTGAACTGATCCTTACATGCACTTCCGTTGCTCCGGCCTTTTTCAGCATCTTGATGATATTCGCACAGGTCGTTCCTCTGACGATGGAATCATCTACCATAACGATCCTCTTTTCCCTTTACAACTTCCGGGATCACATTTAATTTGATCTTAACACTGGACTCTCTGTCACTCTGCTTCGGCTTGATGAAGGTTCTTCCAACATAACTGTTCTTGTGGAATGCCATTCCGTAAGGGATTCCTGACTGCTCAGGAATATCCCTTTGCCGCTACCAGTCCCGAATCCGGAACTCCGACTACCAGATCGGCCTCCACCGGATAAGACTCTGCCAGTGCTTTTCCTGCAATGATCCTGGAATGATAGACATTCACACCGTCAATCGTTGAATCTGTCCTTGCAAAATAAATATACTCAAAAATACATCTCGCCTGCTTCTCCGCCGGCATCGCCATACTCATATCCGATGCGATTCCGTCCTTCGTGATCGTTACGATCTCTCCCGGAAGCACATCCCGCACAAACTCTGCATCCACTGCAGCGATTGCACAGCTTTCTGATGCCAGGAAGTATGTATTTTCTCTTTTTCCTATACATAAAGGCTTTAATCCGAACGGATCTCTCGCTCCGATCATTTTCCTCGGACTGCTCACGACCAGTGCATAAGCACCTTTGATCTTTTCATCGCAAGTCTCACTGCCTCCTCCGCAGTTGCAGCCTCCAGCCGCTCCCTTGCAATATGATAAGCGATCACTTCCGAGTCGATCGTCGTCTGAAAAAATAGCACCTGTATATTCCAGTTCTTTTTCTCAGTTCAATCGCATTGACCAGATTCCCGTTATGTGCGATTGCCAGCGTTCCTTTCACGTAATTGATTACAAGCGGCTGGGCATTTTCCACACGGTTCCTCCTGCTGTAGAATATCTCACATGTCCGACTCCCAGATTTCCTTTCAGTTCTGAAAGTACTTTTTCATCAAAGACATCATTCACATGACCAAGCCCTTTTCTGGACAATACCTTTCTCTTTCCTGCAGTATCCGTCACTGCAATACCACAGCTTTCCTGTCCTCTGTGCTGCAGGGCAAAAGTCCGTAATAAATGGATGCTGCCACATCATGTCCATCCATATCATAGGCTCCGAACACACCACACTCTTCGCCTAATCCCGTCACAGCTTTTTCAAATTCACTCATGTAGTTTCTGCTCCTTATCCTCTATATTGTCACTGATCAATCTAGCGTTACCAATCCGATTATAATATAAGGCAGATGGAAAATCAACATTCCCTCTGCCTTGTACTCTGATCTGTTCATTATTTTATTATCCGCTTATCTATTAGATTCGCTTATAATCAGGGTCAAAGGTCTGAAACCACGTGTGCTTGCACACTGGTGGTAGAATGACCTTGAGACCCGCCCCCGATATGAGCATAAAAGTGGGGCGTAAGCACCATGATATGCGAATAGTGGGTAGGATTGTGGGAGTGCGTAGCACAAAACAATCCGTTGACATCATTGTTGGGGGCTTTTGACCCCAACATCATTTTATTGTTCTTTTGTAAATCTCGACAGGAACTGTCTTGTCCGTTCCTCTTTTTGGATGTTCAAAAACCTCTTCCGGCGTTCCCTGCTCAAGGATCGTTCCTCCGTCCATAAAAAGTACCTGGTCTGATACGTCTCTCGCAAATGCCATTTCATGCGTCACGATGATCATGGTTGTCCTCTGATCTGCCAGCCCTTTAATGACCTTCAGTACTTCGCCTGTCAGCTCCGGATCCAGTGCAGAAGTTGGCTCGTCAAAACAAAGAATATCCGGTTTCATCGCTAATGCTCTTGCAATCGCCACACGCTGACACTGACCGCCTGACAACTGATGCGGATAATTGTCCATCCGCTCTGCCAGTCCCATCTGCGTCAGGAGCTTCCTTCCAAGCTTTTCAATCTCACTGTGGATCTTCTTTTTATTTTTCTTATAATCCGGCTGTGCCTTCGCCAGCAGTTCTTTTGCCAACATGACATTTTTCAGGGCTGTATATTGTGGGAAAAGATTAAATGACTGGAACACCAGTCCAAAATGAAGACGCTTCTTCCGTATTTCATTTTCCTGCTTCGTCATTTCATTTCCTGCATCAAATAATGTCTCCCCATTCACCCGGATGATTCCACATCCGGTGTCTCAAGGAAATTCAGACAACGAAGCAGCGTTGTCTTTCCACTACCTGATGACCCGATGATTGAAAGAACCTGTCCCTGTTCCAGGGGAAAAGCTGATATCTTTCAGTACCTCTGTACGATCAAATTTTTTATTGATATGTTCTACTTCCAAAATTGCCATTTCTGCACCTCCTCTATCTGAAATAATCCAGTTTTTTCTCTAACCGTCCCAACAGTACGGTCAGAATTCCGTTAAATACCAGATAGTAGACTGCTGCAAAGAACATCGGCCAGATTGCTCCTGAAATTCCCTGGGATCCCTTCAGGAAGGCCTGTCCGGCCCAGATGATCTCCTGCAGGGCAATGATCCTGGCAAGGGAGGTGTCTTTCACCAGAGTGATGATCTCATTCGACATCGGTGGAACAATTCTCTTGATCATCTGCATTAATGTAATTTTAAAGAAGATCTGGCTCTTCGTCATTCCGAGTACAAGTCCTGCCTCTGTCTGTCCCTGTGGTACACTCTGGATTCCACCGCGGTAAATAACAGAAAAATAACAGGCATAGTTAAAAATGAAGGCAACAGAAGCCGCCACAAAAACGCCCCCGATTCTCCTCCTCCCCAGACTACATTATTCAATACCAGTCCTGGGAAATAATAAATAATCAGCATCTGGATCATCAGCGGCGTTCCTCTGACTACCCATACAATAATGTTCGTGATATATTTCAATGGCCGGAAATGCGACATTGAGCCAAATGCAATGATCAGCCCAAGATAGGCAATGCCCCCAAAAGCGTCACAAAGAAAAGCTTCAATGTCTGTAAAAACCAACATTCAGCGATTGAATAACGATAGGAAATTGTTCCATTATAAGTTCCATGTCCGTACTGCTCCGTCCTTATTTTTTTTACTCTTCGATCAATGCCGCCTGTACTTTATACTTTTCAGCACAAGTCTTCATTGTACCGTCTTTCATACTCTTTTCAAAAAATTTGTTCAGTTCGGCTGCAAGATCAGATCCTTTTCGGAAGCCGACTCCATACTCCTCACTGTTCAGACTTACTGTATAAGTAAGATCTGCATAACCTGTTCCCTTTCCGATCATGGCTGCTGCCATCAGAGAATCAATGACTGCCGCATCAGATGTCCCTGCTGCAACTTCCATCAGTGCATCTGCCTGTGCATTTACAGGTGTATAGTTCAGGTTCAGATTACTGACCTGCTTTTCTCCCGCACTTCCTGCTTCAACTGCAAAGCTTAAATCCTTCAGGCTGTCCGTATCCTGATACTTGTCAGCTTTTTTCTGCCGGAACAACCACCACCTGTGCATTGTTCAGATAAGCATCCGTACATTCCATGGAACTTGTCACTTCGTCTGTCAGTGTCATTCCATTCCATACACAGTCAATGGACTTTCCATCCAGTTCCAGAACTTTATTGTCCCAGTCGATCTCAACAAATTCAACATCCACACCTAATTCTTCTGCAAATGCTGAAGCCATATCTGCATCAAATCCGATCCAGTTTCCATTATCATCTTTATAATCCATCGGCTCAAAATCTGTAATACCGACAACAAATGGTTCCCTTTGTCTTTACATACTCAAGATCACTGTCTGCTGCCGCATCCTTTTTATCTTTTTGTATCAGAATTTCCTGAACTGCATCCTGCAAGCATGGATACTGCAAGACCTGCACACAAAAATACACTTAATACTTTCTTTTTTTCATCATTTCATTCCTCCATCAGCAATTATTACAACTTCTATTCTCTACCAATGAGTCACTGCACCATGGTAAAGTCACTGTTGTATTCTAACATAGCCATATTCGGATGTCAAACAGTCTTTTTTCCTGTTCTGCTGTCTCCTGTTCTGCTTCCGGCTTTTTGTCAGTCGCCTTTCCGTGGTAATCGCCGGAAGAAGCCATACCATCAGGTATGACTTCTTCTGTGCCTTCTCTTCCACTTTTCAACCAGTTGCTGATTTGGTTCTACCTGAAGATTTTTACGGATATCGTCCATCTCCTGACGCATCTGTGCATTAACCTCCAGATATTCTTCATGCTTTGTCAGAAGAATATGATATTCCTCCAAAGACATATATTTATAAGAAGCATAAAGATACGGTTTTAAAAGCTGCGGATCTTCACAGATCTGATAAGCCCGGTCATACATTCTGCCGCCCAGTCCAGCATAGATCTTTCCGTAAAATTTTTCATCCACGCTCTCATCTTTCTCCCGGTTCAGGATCTCCTGATATACAAGGATCGCTTCTTCTATCTCACCACTCTCAAAGGAGATTGTCCCCTTTATATTTCTGGCGTTCGATATCCTTCTGATTCTTTAGATGCTCCAGTACATTCTGGATGCGGATCATCTCAGGATCTCTGTAGATCCCGGATGCTTTCAGGATCGTCAATACAAATTTCTCTACTGAACCGCGAAGTCTGAGGACATCTCTGAGCTGGTCAGCCAGATCTTTCATTCCGATTTCTTCTTCCAGCCAGTTACAAATCTGTTCATTCATAATCGTATAATCAATCAGATACAGATTATTGCAGAGGTAATAACACAGTTCTTCCATGGTAAAGATCCTGCAGTGGATTCTTGTAATCTCATACGGATGTGTCGCATGCTTATCATGACAAAGAATTAAATTTCCCATCATTACCTCCTAAATGAATTATCTTCTCTTCCTGGAAATCTGTCGGCAGGAAGAAATCTCCGAATCCGACATCCCGTACTGTGATCTTGCAGGTCTTTTCATCCGGGAATAACGTTTCGATCTGAAGCCTCATTGAATATTCCGCACGTTTCGGGAACTTTGCAAGAGAGATCTTTTCCGTCTTAAGATTGCCCTGTACCAGTGATTCAATATGAAATTCTATATCTTCCACATCTTCAAGGATCACTTCCCACTGGTTGTTCGATTCATACCAGTGAGCCCCCAGGACACCAGCGGATACCACATTTCCTGCCCGTCAACCCGCATATTCACCGTGATCTGATCTGTCAGTTTGTCCTCTGACAGGTAAACCGGATTTTCAATGTGCATATACAGCTTTCGGTATGCAGTGTAGCATGCTCCTTTGCTGTAAAGATTATTTCCTATAAACGCCCTGCGTCCATTGCACAGCACCCGCAAAGATTTGGATACCACTCATTCTCAAATCCTTCTCCCGTCAGGAAAACCGAAGAAACGATCCGCTTGTCAAAGACGCTCTCAATAAACTTGCAGAACATGGAGTCTGCTTCTTTTTTGCTTTTTATCCTCATTCAGAACCGGATACACCATCGCAAGTTCTTTCATATGTGCACTTGCGACTTCATCCACCGTAACAAAGGTCGTCTTTCCTCCTCCAAGTCCCGGCTTAAGTCTGCGGAGCATATAGGCTTTGATCTCATTTCTGTCACAGCAGAATAATGCCGCATCATACTGCCACAGCTCTTTGGGCTGATAGAACAGGTAATTACAGAAGCTCTCCTTATAATCCTGAATAAAAATATGCCGCTTGTCAATATTCATACGGACTGCGATCCCTCTGAGCATCTGTGCCAGTTCCTCTGTCAATGCAGGAACTGTAAATACGATTCCCTCTATCTCCGGGAAGTCATGCAGTGACATCTGGATAAACTTTGACAGAAGCCATACTGCATCATACGTCTCTTCGCCAAACTCGATTTTTTTCCCCTGCAAGGCTTCGGTTCAAAAAGCCCGGTCACGGTAAATCCTTCTTTTTACCGTTGCCAGTCTTTTGCTTCTTTCCATATGCCCATGTATCGCGAAGTCTTCCTATGATCAGCGGGATCTGAAAATTATCTTCATCGACTTCGAGTGTCTGTGGTCCATCTGCTCCTCACTGTAGTAGCTGATCTGACACGTCTTTTCATTTATTTCATAGCCAATTATACTGCCCTGTCCCATGAAATTAGCTCCTCCTTAATACTGGATGAACATGTGGTTCGCCACGGCATCTTCCAACGCGTAACTCCGCATCTTCTTCTCCTGTTCTTCTTTATCCTCTTCCAAAAAGGATATCGTTGAGCCTTCCGTATCTGCCCGGCTCTCCTTTTTCGATCTCCCGCATACACATTTCTTTTTTCACTTCTGTAAGAATTGCCGTCGATCGTCTCTTTAAAATAGTATTTCAGCCGTTCATTTGCAAATAATACAAACTTCTTCACATAAAGATTCTCATACATCGGAGACAGCACTTCTGTCGAATAATCCGCCGCTCTCTGCTGCCTTTCTGCAGTTGGTAATAAAGCATGACACGGCTGCCTTTCTGACCTTTATATTCGATCAGCGTCTTATCCCAGAGCTGAAGTTCCACAAGCCATTCTTTCTCATAAGAAAGGAAGAACGGGAAATAGATCTGCTTGCCGCAGAGTTCCTGAAGAAACTTCTTCAGAGTCTTCCTTATCTGCGTTCCATACTCACGGGTAGAATAATATTTCAGTACCGCAATCTTGCAGATATCGATCGTTGGTTCTCCCTTTTCATATTCCCCTGGCAGATGACATCGATCACATTCTTTCCGATCTTACGCTCTTCGACTACATATTCCCGGAAATATAGGCAAGATATGCCTGCTCCAGACGGAAATATGCACCTTCTTCGTAATATGCCTCAAATACCTGTGCCTCCTGGAACAGCTCCTCCGAAAACAGCATCTGCGTCAGTATCCGTTCTGCGAGTTTATGCGTATGCACTTCATAATCCCTTGCAACTTTCCACAGATTCTTCATTTCCATTGTTGCACCGCAGAAATAATTTGCAAGATATGTCAGGATTACTTTATCATACTGATTCTTCTGGAATAAGTCATAAGCATACATACGTCAGGAAATCATCATTTTCATAATTGCTTTCCCGGATCGTCTTACTGCACAGTGTAAAGATTTCATCCTCAGGATAATTTTCCAGCCCTTTTTCCTTTACTACTTCCAGTGTCAGTTCTTCCTCTTCCGCATTCTGTCTTCCCCTCAGCAGTCCACCCAGATACTTTCTGCACATATCCATATAACGCAGTTCATAGAACAGTCTTTTTGCTGTCATACGGGATAGAATCTGTATAATGGCGTCCGTCTTTTCGCTTCCCACACCAGGCGGTCTGTCTTGGAATACAGGAACACTCTCGCTCCCTTCTGTATACGGCACTTTCTGTGTCACAGTTCCGTCGTCTGCAATGACATGGATAAACTTCATATTCGGAACTTTCGTCGTGATCCAGTAGGCGTGACAGATATCATACAGGGCTTTGATCCGCTCCTGTTTCATCTCATCTTCTACAAGAAATCTCTTGTAGATAATCCTGAATCCTCGTCGATATTTCTCCGTTCCAACTGATTCCATGCAAAAACTTCCATCTCATCACGGTAATGTGCATAGATCTCACTGCCCTCGTCTTCATATGTGATCAGATTTGCATACAGGAATGCACATTTATGATAATCCGGGGAATTTCCATGCATAAAATACAGATAGACCGATCTTGGCAACTGCTTGTGGAACTGTGCCGGTTCTGCAGATGCCATATAATATTCATAAAGCTGTGCAATCTTCAGTTCAGACTCCACTGCCTTTTCATACCATTTGAAATACTTCTGTTCCGTACAGCTCCCTTTGATCAGAAGTGTACAGATGGAAGTCAGGATCATTGATTCCCCATACATCTCATAACACCGGACAAGAACCTCATACAAATGGGCATCAAAATATTTCATCTGACTCGCCAGATTTGCGGTATACAGTGCAAGTTCTTTGGTCATCAGCTTATATTTCACTGCAAATGCAAGCACCTGCACTTCAAAAAGTCCCGAGCTTTTTCAGAGAGGAACTTTTCTCTCTGTAGCAGCGGAATGCCTGCAGATAGAACCAGATACTGTGGGATCGGTAATCCTCAAACTGCTTTTCAAGAACCCGCAGTCTTTCGCTGTAGATCTTATATTCTGAATCTACTTCCACCAGCATACACAAAATCTTCCAGCTTGAAGGATGCTTCATAAAGGATCTTGAAAGTTCCTCGGCAACCCGTCGCTGTCCGATCGAATCATTGCTCAGCAGTGTTGTCAGATACAGATAATAAGAACTCAACTCCACATCTTTGCCGATCGCAAAACGGTTATAATTGTACGACTCCAACAGCCATTTTGCTTCTTCCATCCGCTGTCCCAGCAGACAGATATGTGCATGAGCAAGCAGATAGAACTCATTATTGCCATCCCGCTCCCGCAGACGCGAAATTCTGCGAAGTGCATCTTCTGTCCAGGTATCCAGATCCACTCTGCCTCCCTCATACTGCAAAAAGCTCTTCAGAATCCCTGCAAACTCCCGGTCATTCTCCCGGTACTCCTCATCACGGCTGATATCTTTCTCAACCACAACTTCATAATTCAGGGTCTCGTATGGAGTTTCCGGGATGATCTGTCCGAAATTGCTTCCTTTATGAAGCTTGTCCATCGTAATAAAATATTCCAATCTGTAAGAATTTCCAATGAACTCTTCCGTCGTCAGATGTGTATGCTCCACTGAGAGGAAATCTCCCTCCGCCCGGACATCCACTTCGAGAAATCCCGGGTATTTTTTTGACGGTAAACGTCTCTTTCCGATCCTCGATCAGCGAGATAAATGCCCTGCTCTCCTCTTCCAGCGTCAGAAAGATCTTTTCTTTCTGCTTACAGCCTACAAGAAATTCCTCCAGTGCATGCTGATCCAGTTCCCATTTACGCATATTATCATAAAGTGCCTGGATTCTCTGATCCTCATACTTGAGGATTTCATAAAAATCCCTGGATCGGAACAGCTTGACTGCTTCAGCCGCATCCCGGTATGAAAGCTTTTTTAAAGTCTTCCAGACTCTGGATCTTTCCATATCTGGTCATGACAAATGGTTTTTCAATAATTGCAGTAAATGCAATATCGTACTCACCACCATTGCAGACGATCGTGAACTTACCATGCTCGACATGTCCCGGAACAAGTCCCCTTCCGTCATATGTATAATAAATATTTACCGGATTTCCGTCAAAGCCCTGCTCCACACACTGGATTCTGTAAGAAGATGGATACACCAGGCCGCGGATCGTCCCCTCTCCTTCATTCTGCAGGGAAAAACTCCCCTGATACTTTTTCTCCTTCCCCGACACGCATAATGATATGCGTCTCCGGAAATATAATCTCCGGCTGTGGGATATGAAAATCCCCTTTTGCAAATCGCTTGATCTTATTTTTCAAATCGGTCACCTACTCATAATACTTAATCTCTCTGCCATCGGGCAGATGGTATCGGATATCTTATCTGTCTCTGACTTCAGAGCAGAAAGACGCTACTATGAATTATATCATCATCCTGCAGTTTCTTGCAATGGGAGAACGCAAGAAAATAAAATCTGATTGTATACACGTAAGCACTATATTTTCTTTTCATATTTCATACAGAAAATGGATCTGAATAATATTTTCTGATACCAGTTCATATCCCGCTCCCCAGCTTCAGAAAACCGGCTGTAAAATTTTCTCTGCCAGATCTGTTGTTCTTTTCTCTGCTCCTGACTTTGCTCTTCTTTTCTTCCAAAAAGTTCCTGCAACACCTGCCCGTACAACTTTTCCCATTGTTCTGCGGTAATCTCCGGAAACTTTTCTTTCAGAATCTCTAAAGTACTCTGTCCTGTCGGTTCTGCCATTTTGATTCCTTTGTTCTTTGCCACCCGCAGTACGCAGCCATATAATTCTCCTGCAGTCATTTTCCCGACTCTTTTTTCAGTGCAAGACATCTCTTTTTCCCCTGCAAATAAAAAACTGCAAGCATCAGTCCTGCGGCCAGTATTCCCCAGCCGGTTTCAGCCAGCCTGCATTCTGGTATAAAATTCTTGCCAGTCTCCCTTTTGGCAGTTTCATTTCTTCCACGCTTTTTTGAATCTGTTCTATTCCGGCCGGCGGAGTCACTTCGACATTTTCCCAGTATCCGTCATCAAGCACCATACCTGACACCAGGCATGTCCCATCGCTCCACTGATCTGTGCCTGATAAGTTCCGTCTTCCTGTTCTTCAAATGCACTCGCCGGAACTGCATATCCTTCCGCATATCTTCCTCTTTTCCGGCAAGCCGGAATAATAAAGTTCCTGCTGATGCAAAATGGACACAGAAGCCCTTCCGGTTTTCAAAAGAAAATATTCCACAAAATCTTTTCCTGCCGGTGTTGCACCAGGTTCTGTATCATAGACTGCAAGTTCCCATAAAGCTTCGCAGATCTTTTTTTCGGATTGCCCTCAATCTCTGACTTTGAATCTTTCCATTCCCCATCAATCCCACCTATCTCTTCGATATAATAGCGGGTCAGTTTTTGTAAGTCTGTGGGACAGGACAGATAATCTTCCATATGCTCCCACATTTCTTCTTCATCATCTTTACCGGAATGTTCAATATCTTTCCATGTATCATCCTCATAAAAGACTCCGTACCGTTCTGCCACATACACCGTTGATTCGGGTCTGTATGTGATCGTAACGCTTTTCGCCACAGAATCATCGGAACAAAGCCCGTAATCTGATTCAGATTTCCTATTTCATCTTTTAGAATCGAATTTGCTGTTCCTGATTTGTCTGTCGTTCCTGATGCTCCTGTCATTTCCAGTACAGGGAGCTTTCTTTTTAATCTGGCAGGATCGGTATCATCTGTGCTTTTTTTTTTTGGGATTCTGCAGTACTTTTCGCTGCCTTCTGTGCTTCTTTTTTTCTTTTCACTTTCTTCTTTTGCACGAACCGTTTTTGTCCTGTCAGACGTTCTTTCGCATCAGCGATCGCTTCGTCCAGTCGTTCCCTGACTGTATTTCTGGCTGTCATATACCATCCATCTTTTTTCTTCTTTTTACCACATTCAACTGCTTTCCGCTGCCAAAAGCAACCAGTAGGAGAACCGCCAGACCGATACCGCCCCGGATCAGCCTTCGCAGTTCCATCCGGATCTGTACCATTTGGGTTATGTCACCCGAAGCAGTTCTGTCTGCCGCAATCATTCCGGTCAGCAAATACATTCCACCATTAAAAAGCAGGACTCCCATTTCGGTCATCGGAAATTCATCCACACACCCTGCACATACAAACGGCAGAATGATAAAGACTGCCGCTGCCCATCTTCCTTTTCCTTCATATAAAATTGCAATCAGAACAAGAAGGAATGGGAGCATCAGAACAAGAACTGAAATTGTATCCATTTCTATATTCTGATACAGATGCTCTGCATCACCGGCTGTCCCTTGCCGAAGTTGTCCGAACACCCTTCTGCCCATCCCGACACAGATGTCCCACTTATACCAGATTCCTGCTGCCGCTGCTCCCAGTCCGGCACCGATTCCGCCAACGCGGGACATTCCATATCCGGCAGAGAACAGCATAGATATCAGAAGCAGCCCCAATAAGATCACTTTTGTATCCATTTCTATGCGAAATATTTCTGACATTCCCCAGCCCCATGCTGCTGCCAAAGCAAATGCAGACATTCCATTCAACACAGTAATGTATCCAGTAAAATATCCGGTCTCATTGTTCTTCTTTCTGCTCTCCCTGTGCAATCCGAATGGAAGTTTTCTTTTCTCCATATCTTTCTCCTTTTACACCGGATCAGATTCTGAGATGTTCAGCTTTCTGTCCGTTCTGCCAGAATCTTCCTGATGCATCAACCTCAATCACTGCTGCAAATTCCCTTCCACGAAAACATTCCATTCTGCATTCGTTCATCCAGTCAGTCCTTTTATATGGATGAATATCCAACAGATTCAGGTCATATAACAGGCATCCTGCACTGTCTTCACACGCCACATTACAACCTTCCCGGTCAGATCATCATACCACGCAACTAAATGGATACATTTTTCTTCTGCCAGCGTAACTGATAAGGACGCTGCATTTTTTACCATTCCCGAGAAATCGTTCTTTTCCTTCTTCCCTTCAGGATAATCAATCCAGATCAGCACAACGCAGCCCGGGGAAATCCTCTTTCCCGGATCATCAGCTTTCCCGCTCTTGCTGTCTGCTTCCAATGGATATCTTTGATATTATCCTGCTCTCTGTAAGAGCGGATCTGATACGTCTCCGATGCATCATCTCCTTTTCGATCCTGTGCATATTCTGTATCGTCTGCCTGAAATTCTCTTACCCTGCGGGTAATCTCCATCGGGATCAGTTCATACTCAGGGAAAATCTTTATGAGGGATCGTTCTTCTTTTTTCCTCTGTTAGATAAAAATCCGAAACCAGTCATATCTCCGAATGGATTCCACACTCACTTCAAGCACGCCACACTCCGTTGTCTCAAAATCACACCACACTGTCTCACTGCTTTCCGGTGCGAGGTTTCCCCTGCAGATTTTTACCGCCTTTTCTTCTCTGTTCCTGTCTGTCACCACAATCTTCACTTCATACTGGATTGCAAAATAACGACTCAGATTTTTTAAAAAGAATCCCTGCACGGATTTCTTTTCCCTCTTCTCCCATTTCTGGCACTCTGTCCCTTTTTTTTGTCCGCAAGGATTTTTTCTGGTCAGGGTGAGCCAGCTCAGAGATAAAATTGGATACAATATGGAGAGAATTAAAATTGCAGACAGCACTTCTGCATCATAGATCAGAAATGTATACAGAATTACCAGCATCGCTGCTCCATAGGCAATGCATCTTTTTATCATTTTTCACCGCTCTTCTGAAGACTTGGCTGTCGCACCTGCTCAACAATCCGCCGGATCAGTTCTTCTGTCCTGATATGTCCCACTTTGCCTTCATATTCAATATGATCCTGTGGATCGCCACATCCTCAAATACATCCATAACATCTGCCGGGATCACATAATTTCTCCCCCTGCAGATATGCCGCAGCCTTCGCCATCTTTGTCAGAGCAACTGTCCCACGTGTACTGATCCCCAGTTCTGTCCATTCATTCTCTCTTGTCGCCTTTGCAAGCTCAGCAATGTAACGATATATCCTTTCATGCACAAAGACTTCTCTCACTTCCTTCTGTAACAGTAACAGCACCGTCTGTTCCAAAATCGGAAAAACATTTTCCACAGCCTCCTCTCCGCTCTGCGCTCTTCTGAGGATTTCGATCTCCTCTTCCACACTCGGATATCCCATCTTCACGCAGATCATAAACTTCTTTCTGATAAATGGAAAATCCGGTAAGGTCTGCCGGAAGAACATCCGTAAACTGCACCCTGGTTTCTTTCAGACGCATCGCCCTGAAAAAGCAAGTGCCATCGTTGTCTTTCCGGTTGGGAATATCTTCGATCAGGATATGTCCTCCTGCAAGGATCGCAGTCATGATCTTTTCCAGGATTTTTCGCTTTCCGACTACAGCCTTTTCCACTTCATCAATTACCTGCAAAGCCAGTTCTCTTCTTTCACTCATCTTCTTTTCCCCTTTGTCAATTCTGCTTTTATCGGTTCTCTTTCACATCTTTTTACTTTTTTGGCTTTTTTTTCATTATACCACAGAAACGAAGACAAATTGTCATTTAACAAAAAGTGTTATAATAAAAAAAGTACATTGTCAATGTGCGACTATATTGAATCTCTACGAAGGAGGAATTCTTATGAAGTTAGTAATCACAATGAGCCGACGTTTTGGAACAGGAGCGAGTATTATTGCCTCAGAGCTTTCCGAAAGACTGGGTGTTCCGGTATACGATAAAGCCTATATCGAGGAAAAGATCAACGATCATGAATATGAATCTGAGGCAGAAGCAATCCGCAAACTGGCAGAAAAGCCCTGTATCATCCTCGGACGCTGTGCTTCGATATTCTTAAAGACCGTATGAATGTCCTGAATATTTTTTTGTATGTGCAGACAAAGAAGACCGCATCCTGCGTATCATGCAAAAAAGATCATCTGGATCACGACAGTGCCAGAGAGAAAAGTGGAAAAAGACTGACGAAGAAAGAGCCGCCTACTATTATGAACATACCGGAAAGACCTGGGGCGATGTCAATGACTATCATATGATCCTTGACACTTCTGAACTTGGAGTTGAAAAATTGTGCCGATATTCTGATGCATTATTTTTGAGAAACTCGAATATATTTAATTTCCCCGGTATTTTCAACAAGATCAGGCAGGCTGATACCTCACTCGACATTGCACGCATCACCTCACCTAACAGCCCGGTCTTGCTGCCCCCTGGCAAATCGCCTTTTATGCAAAGCATGAATGCTGTCTGCCGGGTTTTGTGCAACAAAAAAAGAATGTGCATCCGCACATTCTTTTTTGTTGTATTTATCTGAATCTGAGCTTTTAACTGAAGCCCGGCTCCACTCCTTAATTCAACCGGAATCTGCTCCTGCATCAGATCCTGCATCTGAACCTGAGTCAGAACCTGTATCTGATGTCTTTGAAGTCGTAATAGTAATACCCTGATCTTTGAAGTCAACCTTCTTCCATTCTTTCTTCACAACTTTGATCTTTGTATCTTCTTTCCAGCCCTTCAGTACCTCATCATATTTTTCCTGCTTACGCTCCGTTACGATGCTTGCCTTTTTGCTGTCTGTAGCCCTCACGGTCAAGAAGACTTGTAAGCTTTGCTACATACAGTCCGTTGTCCGTCTCGATCACTTCTGTGACATCACCCTCATTTACAAGTGCATCTGCCGCTGCGATCAGATCACTGTTCGGGCTCGTACTCTCTGAATCAAAAGTTGCTGTCTGTGCTTCTACACCGGCTTCTGTTGCTGCTGTTCCGAAATCTGCTCCGCCTTTTACACTGTCCACAAAATTCTGAGCGGTTGTCTTCAGTGTCTCTTTCTCGTCGTCCGAGAGAGTCGTGCTGTTGCCGGAATCATCCTTTGTCGTATATGAGAATAAGACATACTGCATACTCTTCTGAGCTGCCTCATCATCCGTGATATCATCTGCCGTCACCGTCTCAGTATCTTTGATCGCTGTATCCATCTTATTCTGGATCGTCAGCAATTCCAGAAGTTTCTCGATCGTATCCGTACTTCCTGATACAACATCTTTTACCTGATCCGTATTATCTTTTTCCAAACTGCTCTGCTGCATCCTTGATCGCTTTCTTTTCATCATCACTCAGGGAAACATTATATTCTGATGCATGCTGGGAAAGCAGATACAGATTCTCAAGGCTTTCCATAATATTATCCTTCGTCTGCTCTTCGTAATCCTTTCCGTCGGATGCATCCTGTGACCACATTCCTCCTCCCCGGTCGTTCCCATCATTCCGGCATAATAAGTCTCGTACTGCCCCTGCTGCAGTCTTGCATAGAAATTTGCCACTCCAAGCGTGATCTTTTCCTCTCCAACCGTTGCTACTGTTGCATCTTCTTTTATAGAACCACATCCGGTCACAGACATAGCTGCAATCGCTCCTGCAAGTGTCAGCACTGCAACTTTTTTTCCCAAATCGTACCATAATTGCCTCCTCTTTCTCGCATTCTTAACTGTCTGCTGTTCTGCATTCCTTTAAGAATGCTGCTCCAGGTTTATTACCCGCATATATTTATACATTATAACTTATTTTCATATCAGGAACAAGTAATTTCACAAAATTTACATTTTTCCTGCGGCTGCCCGTCACGGCACGATCCGCAATTCCCGGATATCCTCAAGAATCTTTCTCAGGAGCTGGATCGTATCTTCCCCGGTCTCTTTTTCCGCTTCGTCCTTTTTTTCTGATAGAAAAAGTAAGGTGGTTCTTCTGCTCTGAAGACTAATTTATTTCCATATCGCTGAAGCAGTCCCGGTATCTTCTGAGGATCTAATTTTGCCTTTTCATATAAGGTAAACTTAAAATCACTGCCTTTCTGCTCCACAGCAGTTACATAAGCTGCATGTGCCGGGCTCTTTAACGCCGCAATATGAAGAAGCTGCTGAACCTTTTTCGGAATATCTCCAAACCGGTCGATCAGTTCCTCCGTCATATCATCCATTTCTTCCTCCGTTGTGATCGCAGCAATTCTCTTGTAAATATCCAGCTTCTGATATTCATTTTTAATATAAGATTCAGGAATAAATGCATCAATATTCAGATCCATTGTTGTCGTGAACTGATCTTCTTCCTTCTCACCTTTCAGTTCTTTTTACCGCTTCATTAAGCATCTTGCAGTACAGATCATATCCGACTGCCGCCATATGACCGCTCTGTGCCTCACCAAGCAGATTCCCCGCTCCTCGGATCTCAAGATCTCTCATTGCGATCTTGATCCCCGAACCAAGATCCGTAAATTCCCGGATCGCAGCCAGCCTTTTTTCTGCAACTTCTTTCAGAAGCTTATCTCTGCGGTACAAAAAGGAATGCATATGCCATACGGCTTGATCTTCCTACCCGGCCGCGCAACTGGTATAACTGGGACAGTCCGAATCGGTCTGCATCCTCGATGATCATCGTATTTGCATTTGCAATGTCCAGTCCGGTTTCTATGATCGTAGTGGATACAAGTACATCAATCTCCCCATTAATAAAATCATACATGATATCTTCCAGTTCCCTGTTCACTCATCTGCCCATGTGCAAAAAGATACACTTGCTCCCGGAACAAGCTTCTGAACCCTTCCAGCTACATCCGCAATATCTTCCACCCGGTTATATACATAATAAACCTGCCCGCCCCGGGAAAGCTCTCTCTCGATCGCTTCACGGATCATTTCATCATTAACTTCCATTACATAAGTCTGGATCGGCATACGATCCATCGGAGCTTCTTCCAGTACGCTCATATCCCTGATCCCGATCAGGCTCATATGCAGCGTCCGTGGGATCGGGGTGGCTGTCAACGTCAGCACATCGATATTTTCACGCATTTTTTATTTTTTTCTTTATGTGTCACACCGAAACGCTGCTCCTCATCTATGATCAGCAGACCAAGGTCTTTATAAGTTACATCCTTTGACAAAACCCGGTGCGTCCCGATCACAATATCCACCAGTCCCTTTTTCAGATCTTCAATCGTCTTCTTCTGTTGTGCCGGTGTACGGAATCTGCACAACAGATCGATCCTGACCGGGAAATCTTTCAGACGCTGGATAAAGGTATTATAATGCTGCTGTGCAAGGATCGTAGTCGGGACAAGATAGACGACCTGCTTTCCATCCTGAACCGCTTTAAAGGCAGCCCGGATTGCTACTTCCGTCTTTCCATACCCTACATCTCCACAGATCAGGCGATCCATCACCTTTGTGCTTTCCATATCCTTTTTGGTATCTTCAATCGCCCGGAGCTGATCCTCAGTCTCTTCAAACGGGAACATTTCCTCAAACTCTTTCTGCCATACTGTATCCGGACTGTATACAAATCCTTCGGTCTGCTGTCTCACTGCATACAGTTCCACCAGATCCTGTGCAATCACCTGCACTGCCTTTTTTACCCTGGCTCTTCGTCTTATTCCACTGAGGTGTTCCAAGTTTATTCAGCTTTGGCGGTTTCGCATCTGCCCCGGCATATTTCTGGATCAGATCCATCTGCGTTGCAAGAATATAAAGGATTCCTCCGTCTGCATAGGAAATCTTCATATAATCCCGGGTCACTTTGTCTACTTCTACTTTTCAATTCCCTGATAGACTCCAAGTCCATGGTTCTCATGCACCACGTAGTCTCCCGGCTTCAGTTCTGCAAATTCCTGGATTTTCTGTCCTTCGTAAACTTTCCTGCGTCTTTTTTTTTCTTTCGTTTCCCAAAAATGTCCGACTCTGAGATCACCATAAATTTCAACATGGGATACTCATATCCCTCTGCCACGCATCCATAAACGACCATGATCTCTCCCGGTCTGACCGTCCGTACCATATCTTCACTGTAAAAACTGCTCAGGTCATAATCTCTCAGATCCTCCGCAAGACGCTTCGCTCTCGTCCTGGATCCTGAAACGAGGATTACCCGGTAGCCCTGCCGCTTCAGCTTTTTCAGATCCTGCGTGAGCATTTCAAAACTGTTATTATAAGGATTGACGCCGGCTGCCTGAATACTGTAGACATCACGCACTTTAAAATCACCACATCTTGTCTCCAGCGTGGTAAGACCGATCCCGTATCTGGTATTAAATTTTTCTATAATCTCCTTCGTCTGAAAGACCCGGATCTCATCTGCCTCTTCCGTCATCCCTGCATTTTTTCCTGCTCTCAAGGCTGTGGAAATATTCTTTTTCTACCGCCTCCAGCGTCTCCTGCAATCTGACCGGTTCATCAAAGAAGAACAGACTTTTTTCTTTTGGAAAATACTCTGAAAATGAAACTGCCTGCTCTTCTTTTTCCACATTCTCCGTTGCCGGATAAATGACGATCTGCTCCATATTTTCCACGGATCTCTGGCTTTCCACATCAAAGCTTCTGATGGAATCAATTTCATCCCCCACAGTTCGATCCTGACCGGAATCTCTTCTGTCAGCGGATAGACATCCAGGATCCCTCCTCTGACTGCAAACTGTCCTGGTCCTCGATCTGGCTTTCCCGCTCATACCCAAGATGGACCAGCTCTTCCTGCAGTTTCTGAAAATCAATGACAGCCCCCGCTTCTATTTCAATACGGCTTTCCCACAATTTTTCTTTTGACGGAAGTCCATCTAAAAAAGCATCTGCCGTAGTGATCACCGTAACCGGCTCCCGGTTCTTCTTTTCTGTCAGTTTTTCAGAACTTCCATTCTTTTTTCCGGTCAGGGCAGCACCCTTGATATCCGCATGATAAAATAAAAGATCCTTTGCAGGATACAGAAAGGTATTCTCCTCCAGCATTTTGTATTCTTCATACGCCTGCTTTGCTTTTCCTCACTGGAAAAAAAACGATGACTCTGTACTCAAAGCCATCGCCCAATGCATACATCAGATGCGTCTTCTGCGAACTGACGCAGCCCGCAATCTGAAGAATTCCTTCTGTCTTTCCCCTCTTTTGAACTATTTCCTGATAATCCGCCAGTTCTTCCAACGGTTAAAAAAGCCAGCATATCATTCTTCCTTCTTCTTACGATTATACTCGTTCATCGCACCACTGATATCGCCTGATACGATCATCTCTACCGCTTTGACCGCATCCTCATATCCTTCCTCCATCAGTTCCTGCTCTGCCTTTGAAAATGCCCCAGGACATAATCTGCCAGATCATACTTCGGAGGCTTTTCTCCAACGCCCACTTTGATCCGCGGGAAAACCATCTCGCCTACATGGGCGATAATATTTTTGATTCCGTTATGCCCTCCCGCACTGCCTTTCGCACGAATCCTCAATTTTCCTACATCCAGACTGATATCGTCATAGATCACGATCAGTTCTGTCTCAGGATCAACTTTATAATAATCCAGGATACTGCGGATACTCTCTCCGCTCAGATTCATATACGTCTGTGGCTTTGCAAGAATCACTTTCTGCCCTGCGATCATTCCCTTCCCGATCAAAGCCCGGTGCTTCTTTACATCTACATCTATATTATATCTCGCAGCCAGTCTGTCTATTACATCAAATCCGACATTATGCCTTGTCCCTTCATACTCCCCTGGTCGGATTCCCCAGTCCTGCAATAATAAACATCTTCACGACTCCTTTCTACTTTTTGAAAACGTTGCTATTTATTTTACTCCATCCACAGATATTTGTCACGTATAAATCTCTTTTCCACGTCATACAATGATAGAAAGAACTTGCTGTTCCCCAACTGCCGGGAACAGACAGATACCGGAAATTCTGAACTTCAGGATCTTTCGGCAAACAGCTACCAGAATCTATCAGGAGGGTTTTCCATGAGTTCCAGAACACGCATCGTTGTCCTACACATGAAAGAAATTATCTACACTGCAATCTTCGCTGCACTTGCTATCCTGCTGATCATTCTTCTGATCGTCATGTTCCGGCCATCCGGGAAATCTGCTGCATCAGGAGAGAAAAAGCAGTACACTCCGGGAGTCTATACTTCCACACTCACACTGAATAATACAAACCTGGAAGTCGAAGTTGCTGTCACAGATTCAGAAATCAGCAGCATCCGCTTTTCCAATCTTGACGAAACCGTAACAACTATGTTCCCACTGGTTCAGCCTGCACTGGAAGATATCGCAGATCAGATCTGCCGAACTCAGTCCCTGGAAAATATTTCTTTTCCGGAAGAGGCCCCTTACACATCCCAGTTAATCCTTAACGCAGTCACGCAGGCGGTCGAAAAGCCACAGTTCAATAACCGTGGCTTTTCTGTCTTTCCTATCATAACTGTTCTTTTCTGACGGAAATCCTACCCTTCCACAATCAGATATGTTCCATCCGGGAGTACAAAGACCTCCGATGCTTCCTCCATCTCTTCCTCAGTCATATGATCCACATCTGCTCCGCTCTCCTCAAAATACTCGCGTACCTCCTCCAGTGAATCCACAACAACTGCCATGCAGTCTTCCAGAAATGCTTCTCTGCTCTTCCAGTGTCTCTGCTACCGGTTCATCGAACAGTTGTCCCTGATCCTTCAGAAAAGTACGCAGACATTCTTCACTATATTCACCCATCTTCTCGTCCTCCTGCTATCTCATTATCTCAAGTATTTCATCAACCGAATCTACGATACAGTCTGCCCCGTCTTCTTCCAGTGCTTTTCTTCCACGGAATCCCCAGGATACCAGGATCGTCTTCATGCCGGCTGCCTTTCCGTTGCAAGATCCACTTCCGAATCTCCGATATACGCTGTCTCTGCGATCTCAGCTCCCAGTCTGTCCGCAATGTCAAGTGCCGCACTGGGATCCGGTTTTCTCGGAACGCCCTCTTTCTGCCCCCTGGATCCAGTCAAAAATCCCTTCTCCAAAAATCTCCTTAATCACATGACCGACCTGGCGGTGGCTTATTTGAAAGCACTGCAAGCCTGATCCCCTGCTTTTTCAATGTCTCGAGCATCCTTTCAATTCCCTTATAAGGAACAACCTTATAAGTACAGTTCTCATCGAACACTCTGCCATAGACTTCCATCGCCTCATCGAGCCTGTCCAGAGCCTCATCCCCCCCGGCTTTCAACGCCTTCTCTATGAGAACCTTCGCTCCGTTTCCGACAAAATCTCTGCACTGCTCTTTCGTGATCTGTGGCATATGAATCTGCTTCATCGTCTCATTCACAGAATATTCCAGTGAATCCAATGTATCAGTCAATGTTCCGTCGAGATCAAAAATACATGCTTTCATCCCTGCTTTCCTCCCTGCCATCCTTCATCCTGTAAGGACATTCTGTATTGTATTTCTTTCTCACTTATCATAGTATGATACATTCTAAAAAGCAAGTATTGACAACGCATTTATCGGCATATTTTTCAATCTCCCAGCAGATACTGCCGCATCGTCTTCAGGGCGTTTTTCTCAAGTCTGCTGACCTGTGCCTGAGAAATCCCGATCTGTCCTGCCACCTCCGTCTGAGTCTTCCCTTCAAAAACCGCAGACTGATAATATACCGTTCCCGCTCATTGAGCCGTTCCATCGCAGCCTCCAGCGAAAGTTCCTCTACCCAGTTTTTTCTTCCCGGTTTTTCTTATCACTGACCTGATCCATCACATACAATGCATCCCCTCCGTCATTGTATACCGGTTCATGAAGACTCATCGGAGTCTGTACCGCATCCAGGGCAAAAACCACATCCTCCTTGGCAATCCCGATCTCATCTGCAATTTCCTGCACCGTCGGTTCTTTCATATAGCGGCGTACATATCCTTCCTTTGCATAAATAGCTTTATAAGCCGTATCCCTCAAAGAACGGCTCACACGGATGCTGCTGTTATCTCTTAAATATCTCCGGATCTCACCTACGATCATCGGGACTGCATAAGTTGAAAATCTTACCAGCCGCTCCGGATCAAAATTATCCACTGCCTTCATCAGACCCACACATCCGATCTGGAATAAATCATCTGCACTTTCACTGCTGCTGTCAAATCTCTTGATCACACTCAGAACCAGTCGCAGATTTCCTTTAATATATTCTTCTCTCGCTTTTTCATCACCTTTCTGAATCCGACGAAAAAGCTCCTCCTTCTCATCTTCCCTGAGAAGCGGGAGCTTTGACGTATTCACTCCGCACAGTTCCACCTTATTCATCATCGTAAGAATCCTCCTAAGTCATTTTCTACTTAGAATCATTCTCCATCTGAATCAAAGATATTCTGTCCGGGGGAAAAATTTAATAAAGTTTTACTCCTTGACAATCTGTCTGACTGCCTTTTCTTCAGAACTTTCTCACAGTTCTGTCTCTTTTGCAGGATTCTCTTACAGTTACAGTTCCCACTTATCCGCAAGATTATTGATCTGTGCTTCAAATTTTGCTTTATCTTTATTGGAAAGTCCTGCATTGCTGTAAATGATATCCATAAGCCTTTTACCAGCCAGCGTAAGCCGGTCATACGCTGCATCCGCTTTCTTCTGTGCCGGTTTCTTTGCTTTCACAGGAATCTTCACACCCTCACTGAGGATCTCATTTTTCAGAAGATCCACTTCTGCACACGGAAATGGTGCAAACGCCTGATAATCAAATGTCTCTTCCACAGTCTTTGCGAACTCCTCAGTTACTGTATCTTCACCATGTACAACAAAAACTCGCTGTATCGGTGGATCAAATGCCTTTTACCCATTTCAGCAGACCATTCATATCCGCATGCCCACTGACACCATGAAGGCTTTCAATCCTTGCATGTACCTCGATCGACTCTCCAAACAGCTTCACATTTTTCTCGCCCTCCAGCAGCCGCCGACCCAGCGTTCCATTTGCCTGATATCCGACAAATAAGATCGTACACTCTTCTCTCCAGAGATTATGCTTCAAATGATGCCGGATTCTTCCTGCATCGCACATTCCTGAAGCGGAAATGATTACTTTCGGCTTTTCTATAAAATTGATCATCTTAGAATCTTCACTGGATATTGCAGTATGCAGTCCGGAAATACCAGTGGATTGATCCCTGCATTCACAAGAGCAAGTATCCTCATCAAAGCATTCCCGCATATTTTTAGTAAATACCTTCGTCGCCTCGATTGCCAGCGGACTGTCCAGATAAACTTCAAAATCAGGATACTCACTCAGCAGTCCCTTTTCTTTGATCTCACGGATAAAATACAGCATCTCCTGCGTTCTTCCTACCGCAAATGACGGGATCACTACATTTCCCTTCCGGTCAAAGGTCTCTTTCAGAATCCTTGTAAAATCGCCAAGATAATCCGGCTTTTCCTGTGCATGTACCCGATTTCCATAGGTGGATTCCATGACGATATAATCTGCATTCTCCGTATAGGCCGGATCTTTGATGATCGGCTGATCCGTATTTCCTATATCACCTGAAAATACAATCTTTTTTGTCACGCCATCTTCTGTCGCCCACACTTCAATACTGGCTGATCCCAGCAGATGCCCCACATCGGTAAACCGGATCTCAACACCTTCACAGATCCTGATCCGCTCGCCATACTGACATGGCACAAGAAGTTCAATCGCGTCCAGTGCATCCTGCATTACATAAACCGGCTCATACTCCGGCTGTCCTGCACGCTTTCCCTTCCGGTTTCTCCATTCAGCCTCAAACTCCTGGATATGTGCACTGTCACGCAACATGATATTACACAGGTCAGCCGTTGCATACGTGGTAAAGATCTGACCTTTAAATCCATCTTTTTGCAAGTCTTGGCAGCATCCCCGAATGATCTATATGTGCATGCGTCAGGAACACATAATCCACTTCATTCGCCGGAATCGGAAGCCCCGGATTCTCATACAGATCCGGTCCTGCTCCATTCCACAATCAATCAGAATATTTTTCCCTGCAGTCTGAAGGAAATGACAGCTCCCAGTAACTTCGTGGGCTGCTCCTACAAAAGTAAGTTTCATAAGTCCACCAACCCTTCCGCTTTTTTTCTTTTATTGTAGCACTTCTTTATTTAATATGCACGAAAAATATAGCGGCACTCTTTAAATTTTAGTAAATTTTAATACTTATGTTAATAACTCGATGAACGCTATTCATACCGGATCATTTCCCGTCTGAGCCTTGTCATGATTTTTCTTTTCCAGCCGGGAAATATACGACTGGGAAATTCCCAGAAGATCTGCCACTTCCTTCTGCGTCATTTCTTTTCCTTCCGGATGATCCAGGCCGAAACGCATCCGCACGATCATTTTCTCCCGACCGGACAATTTGTTCAAAGCCCGGAACAAAATTTTTCTCTCCGCCTCATTTTCAAGATCTTTATAGATTGTATCTTCATCCGTCCCCAGAATGTCAGACAAAAGGAGCTCATTTCCGTCCCAGTCCACATTCAGTGGTTCATCTATGGAAACCTCCAGCTTTGTCTTGCTGTTTCTGCGAAGATACATCAGAATTTCATTTTCAATACATCTGGATGCATAGGTTGCAAGTTTGATCTTTTTTGGTTGGATTGAATGTATTGATCGCCTTGATCAGACCAATCGTTCCAATGGAGATGAGGTCTTCAACCCCTACTCCTGTATTGTCGAATTTTTTTTTTTTTGCTATGTAAACGACCAGTCTGAGATTATGTTCAATCAGAAGCTTTTTCATGCCTCCCTGATCATCTTCTGTTCCCAGCCGTCCGATCACTTCCTCTTCTTTTTCATTTTCAAGCGGCGGTGGAAGAATATCCGTTCCCCCTATGTAATGAATCTCTTTCTGCCCTCCGAAGATCAGCGTCCTGAAATCAGGCACTACTTTCAGTTTAAATTTCTCCGGCACTGCTACTTTTACTATCATTTTCATTTTCCTCCTAAATATTCAGATAATCATGGTTCAGGATCAACTGGTATTCCTGCTTCTCTGAAATCGTTCCTTCACTGATTCCGATCAACGGTTTTTCAATCCATTTTTCCCCGTCCATGCTGACACACATTTTCTCGATTCGGAAGATTTTTTTATCACACCGGTTACTGATACTCTGATAAGGGATGTACCGCATTTTTCGGTTCGTATCCCTCAGGACAGATCCTTCTTTCTGCTGTTGTTCTCTGAACTTTTCATAGAATTCATGGTCGAGAATACTGACCGGATCACCACTGACCGGATCGCATAAAAAGATTTCCCGTATCCATCAGTGCCATGACGCTCATCTTTCTCTCGTTCAAATACAGCGTCACCTCACACCGCACCTGTTCTTTTCCGCTTATTTTTTCTTAACAGTTTCCAGCATTTCACAAAGAGAAATGCCGTTCCCACTGCTGTCCCATAAAAAAGGCTGATATACCTTAAATACGGCCGGAATGCTGTCATCATCTTGCCCCATAAAAACCGCACATAGATATATAATAATATGTAGGCCTTTATAAATTGAGCTTTGTTCTGATACGGAGACCGGTTATAAGCATACAACTGCTGACAATTCCATGAAAAAAATAAGTTGAAAGACTCCGGGGATACGACTATTCCAAGGCACATCATCCCGCTCCCCAAGCCCTCCGCCCAGAAAGATTCTCTGCCAGTTACTTTTGCATTTCAGAACCCGATTCAGTACAAGAAGCAACAGACTGTCCATCATGAAATTTTCCAGAAACAACAAATCAATATACAATTCGTAGTGCATATTCCACCTTCCTTCTCCTTTGTATGCATGACTCATTATATGCCTGCACCAAAGCAGAAGTTTGTCGGACACTGACAGAAAGATCAGAATATATTTCGACAACCTCCTGCTTAACAGCCCGTTGTTCCTGCATTCTGCAAATTGCATTTTTTGTGCAACAAAAAAAAGAACCGGCTTTAACCAGTTCTTTTCTAAAATCTATTCATTCTGTCTTTCAGAATCCAGAGATTGTCTTTCCCTGCTTACTTTTTTTGAAGAAATCAGGAATCTTGATCGACTGCTCTTTTTACATTGCTTTGAAGGTGTTCTCGGCTGCAGTGTCGGCATTGTTCCTCCCTGCGGTCTTACTGTGGAACCTGCTCTTCTCTCATGATCCAGTGTAGATCTCACATGAGATTCTCCGCCGGACGGAAGAATGGATCCAACCTTCTGCTGTCCTTCCAGTCTTGCTTTTAACTTAGAAGCACTTCCGCCTACATTATGTAAGCCGGTAGCAATAACTGTGATCGTACATTCGTCAGATTTTTTGTATCATCATACATCGCACCAAAGATAATACTTGCACTCTCGCCTGCCAGCTCCTGAACATAATCAGCCGCATCAGATGCATCCATCAGCGTAATATCACCGGATACATTGACGATAACGTTTGATGCACCCTGGATCGTAGTCTCAAGCAGCGGACTTGCAACAGCCTGCTTTACAGCCTCTCAAGAGCCTTATCATCACCGCGTCCTGCACCGATACCGATGTGAGCAATACCCTTGTCCTTCATAACCGTCTGGATATCCGCAAAGTCAAAGGTTAATCAGGGATGGGACATTGATCAGGTCAGTGATACCCTGAATACCCTGCTGAAGAACCTCATCTGCTTTCTTCAGGGCTTCCGGCATTGTAGTGCGTCTGTCTACAACCTCAAGAAGCTTATCATTTGGAATAACGATGATCGTATCTACATTTTCTTTTAATTTATCAATACCACTTGTGGCATTCTGCATTCTGGTCTTGGATTCAAAACGGAACGGCTTTGTGACAACACCTACCGTCAATGCACCCTGCTCTTTGGCAATACGTGCAATAACAGGAGCTGCTCCTGTTCCTGTTCCTCCACCCATTCCACAGGTAACAAATACCATGTCTGCACCTTTCAGTGCTGCCTGGATCTCTTCTGAACTTTCTTCCGCAGCTTTCTCCCCCTACCTCCGGCTGTGCACCTGCACCAAGTCCTTTTTGTAAGCTTTTCACCGATCTGCATCAATGTCGGTGCTTTACAAAGCTGTAATGCCTGCTTATCTGTATTTACAGCTATAAATTTCTACACCCGCAATCTGCTCGTCGATCATTCGGTTAACGGCATTATTACCGCCTCCGCCGACTCCGACAACAATTATTCTTGCGGCCGCTTCAGATTCATTGGTCTTAATTTCTAACAAGAGTATTTCCTCCTTTGTCGTCTCATTAATCTTTTATACATCCCTTAATTTTAATTGAACGATACAATTCAATAAGTATATAATAAAGTCTTTTTCCGTAAATAATCAATAGATTTTTTCTTATTTTCTGATTTTTTTTATTCAATTTACATTCTTTTTTCCTTTTATTGCACGTCAGCGGTCTGCTCCGCAGTCTGTGGTGTAAACCGGATGGATGCGGAAGACGAATCAAAATTCTCCAGATGGAGTGTTCCTGCGGTGTCAGGATACTTTTTTCAGTTCTTCCAGGATCCATTCTACCTGTGCCAGACGCTCTTCATACTTTCATTTCCCAGCAGTACTTCCACTGCTCCGAAATATAATACGACATCACTTCCATCTGTATTGCAGACGATCCGCTCCGGTGACAGGGCATTTTTTCTGAGATATCTGGATGTCTCTGCCAGTTTCTCAAAAATCGTATCATCCTCCACAGGGAAGCACTTTTCCGATTTCCACTTCTGCTGTATCAAAAGAAAGTCCTTCAATATACGGGACTCCCTCGATCTGCTTTGCACTCCGAAGCGTTGCGATCCCTGTTCATCAAAATACAGCATCGCCTCATCATAATCTACATAGCCGAGCATACTTTTTTCAACCACTGTCACAGCAACCGTCCACGGATTCTTCAATGACACTTTCAGGCTCTCTACTCCTGACGGAAGTTCTCCCTTGTCAAAAGTATATTTTCCTAAAAGATACAGAGAATTTACTGACAATGGATCTTTTTCAATCCAGTTCGTGATTGTTCCCTCTCCATAATACACATTTCCACTGACCTGGATCTTTCTGGTGCGGAATCCGAAAATACATATCAGCACCAGAACTGCCACGGTCAGGATCAGGATCAGAATCATTTTTCCTATATTTTTCTTTCGCTTTTTTCTCTTCATATATGCTCCTCTGTCTTAACGTTCTCCTGCCCCGTTTTCCGGACGCATCTCTTTTTCTGATTCCTGCCGGAATACCCGGAAACACTCAGCACAAGTCCCATCTCCAGTAATAAAAAATACAACCGATGTTCCTCCATAACTGATAAACGGCAGCGTGATTCCTGTATTGGGAATGGAATTTGTTACCACTGCAATATTTAAAATGATCTGGATCATCATATGTGCCATCGCTCCTGTTGCAATCAATGCACCGGTCAGATCCTCCGCCTTTGCAGCAATCACAAAGAATCTCCAGATCAGGATCAGAAAAACTCCGATCAGGATTCCCGCACCCACCAGTCCCAGTTCTTCGCAGATGATCGAAAAGATCATATCATTTTGTGCCTCAGGAAGAAACCCCAGCTTCTGGACACTGTTCCCCAGTCCTCTGCCAAATAAGCCTCCGCTTCCAATGGCATACAATCCCTGCAGGGTCTGATAACCTTTTTCGTATTTCTCCGGGTTTCTCCAGATTGCGATCCGTTCCAGCCTGTAACTCTCCAATGCAAGGAAGATCGTCATAAATCCTGCTCCACCTGCAATCATCCAGAAAAATTGCAGATATTTCGGACTCGCCGTGAAGATCAGCACTGCCCCGATTCCTAAAATAATGATCGCTGTGCTTAAGTTACTCGCCCCTACAAGTCCCACGACGGGAAGAATCGTCAGCATAGTAAGGACAATACTTTTGAATTTTCCCATCTTTTTTATATTCTTTTCAATCAGCCATGAAAGAAATACGATCACCGCTACCTTTGCAAATTCTGAAGGCTGAAATGAAACCGGCCCAAAGACAGCCATCTTTTGGACCCGTTATATTCCTCTCCAAACAGCAGAACTGCCACCCCCAGCAGGATTGAGAGCAGATATCCCGGCACTGCCAGTGGAATCCATCTATGGTAATCAATCCTCGAAACGACCGCCATTCCGACAAGTCCGAGACCTGTGGCAAAGCCCTGCTTTTTTAAATAATAGAAAGAGTCGTGAAACTTTACATTTCCATTATAAGCACTGATGCTGGTCAGGAGAACCAGTCCTGCAATTACCAGCACAAGTACCGTGACAAGTAATGTATCATCATAGGTGCATCGCTTTGCAGGATGCCCTCAATCCAGATCCACTCCTTATAACTGATTTACAAGTTCTTTGAATTTATCTCCACGCTGCTCATAATTTTTGAACATGCCCCAGCTTGCACATGCCGGTGAAAGCAGAACGGCATCTCCCGGTTCTGCATACTCAACGCATTTTTCAAATGCCTTCTTCAAATGTATCTGCCATTACGATCTCATGAAATCCGAGTTTCTCAGCCGTCTGTGCGATCTTTTCTCTTGTAGCTCCGATCAGAACCAGCTTTTTGACCTTTCCATCAAACGCATTGATCCATTCATCATATGCAGAATCTTTATCATATCCTCCACCGATCAGGAGCGTCGGACGGTTCATTGCCTGGATTCCTTTAATTGCCGCATCTGGATTGGTTCCCTTAGAATCGTTGTAATAAACAACGCCGTCTTTTTCTGCCACAAATTCAATCCGATGCTCTACTCCCCTGAAATTCCTTCAAGGTCTTTCGGATGATCTCAACCGGTACTCCATAAGCTGCTGCCATCGCTGCTGCTGCCATCGCATTTTCATGATTATGCGTACCGAGAATATTCAGTTCATTGACTGTACAGATCTCTGTCTTTTTCACCATTCAGGCTCAGCACGATCTTCTCTCCGTCCAGATAGATTCCCTCTTCCAGTATACGCTGGCTGCTGAAATATAGAACCTTTGCTTTCAATGTCTCACCAAACTGACGTGTCACTGCATCTTCGTAATTCAGAACGCACGTATCCTCTTCCGTCTGGTTCTTTGCAATATTCTCTTTCGCTGCAATATAAGCTTCCATTGTATGATGACGGTTCAGATGATCCGGTGTAATATTCAGGATCGCACTGACACGCGGACGGAATGTCTCAATCGTCTCAAGCTGAAAACTGCTCATCTCTGCCACGATCACAGAATCTTCTGTTGTCTCAAAGTGCCACACTGGTATAAGGATTTCCAATATTTCCAACTACATATGTATTCTCTGTATAGTTCTTCATGATCTGACCAAGCAGGGAAGTTGTCGTCGTCTTTCCGTTGGTTCCGGTAATTGCAAGAACCTCTCCCTTTCCTGCTTCATATGCCAGTTCGATTTCCCCCAGATCGGGATTCCCCGGTCTCTCATCTCATTCACAATCGGAAGATCGGTCGGAACTCCCGGACTCATAACAACTAGATCCAGTGTCTTCAGCAACTGTGCCTTTTTTCGTCCGCAAGTGTACCAAGAAGAATCTGCAAACTGCCATTCCCGGATTCCGGGATCTTTGACAGGATCTCTTCTCTGTCCAGCTTATCATTCCCATCATAAAGTACGACTTCTGCACCTTCCCGGAGCAACAGACTGCATGCCGCTTCTCCACTGATTCCTGAACCAAATACAAGTACCTTTTTTTCTTTGATCTTCATCTTTTTATACCCCCATAAGAGCAATCAGGCAAAGGATTGCCGTAATGATCGAAAATACAGCTACAACTCTCGTCTCAGACCATCCGCACAACTCAAAGTGATGATGGATCGGAGCCATCTTAAAGAGTCTCTTTCCGCCTGTCTTCTTAAAATATGTTACCTGCAGAATTACTGAAATCACCTCTGCAAGATAGATAAATCCCACAATGAGAATAAATAACGGCATTCTCATCATATAGGCAGCTCCAGCTACAAAAACCGCCCAGTGCAAGCGATCCTGTATCGCCCATGAATACACTCGCCGGATAAACATTAAAAAGCAGGAATCCCATCAATGCTCCTACAACCGCACAGGTGATCGGCTCCAGTCCACTCTTTGTTCCAACCGCTACAACTGTAAAAAAATGTTGCAACCAGTACTGTGACGCTGGAGGCAAGACCGTCCAGTCCGTCTGTAAAATTCGTACCGTTCACAGTACCGATCACTGCAAAGAACAGGACCGGAATTGCAAGCCATCCAAGATTCAGTTCGTACCCATGCGTAAACGGAACGATCATGGTCAGCGGAACCTTTGCCACTTTCACGAGATAATATGCAAAGATCGCCGTCACTACGATCTGCAATGCCATCTTCTGCATTGGATAAAGTCCATCCGAACGCTTCATGACTACCTTCAGATAATCATCCAGAAAACCGATCAGTCCGAACCCAACGGTAAGGAACAGAACCGGAATGATCTGCGGGTAATCTTTTACATAGATCAGAGATGTGACCGCAACGGATGCAAGGATGATCACGCCTCCCATGGTAGGCGTCCCTGCCTTCTTCAGATGCGACTGGACTCCTTCTACCCTCTCTGTCTGCCCCATCTTCAGCTTTCTTAAAAACGGGATCACGACCGGTCCGAGGATCAGACTGATCGCAAATGAAATCAATACCGGAATTACTATATGACTGTTCATACATACACCTCTTTATTTCTTTTTGTTGTACGTCCGAAATTTCCGCTCCCTTTTCAGAAGTATCTCTTTCAAAACGCCTTTTACAGTATACCCTATCAGTCAGCTTTTTTCAATCCCGAGATACGGCAGCACGTTATCATAAATGCTGCGTAAGTGTCTGGGACGTTGCAGTTTTCCTCCGACAGAATACCCCTCCACCGCTCCGTTTCTTCCGGATCCTTCTTCCACCACACTCTTTAAAAGCATCCGCATGGTTTCTGAAGTTTTTTCTGATACGATCCCTTTTTTCTCTTCATACTGAAACTGTTCCAGTACCGTTCCTTCTCCGTCTTCAATGGAAATTCCAAAATGCGGCGTGACTCTTTTTCCACCATTGACCGGGGAACTGACTGTCGTTGCCATCTGAATCGGTGTGATCTGAAAAGACTGGCCGAAAGACATCGTTGCAAGTTCCACCAGTCCGATATCTTCCTTTTTTATGCATAATCGTTCCCGCTTCTCCCGGCAGATCCACATTGGTCAGCCCCAGTAAGCCAAACTGCTTAAAATATTCATAAAAACGGTCTGCCCCCAGCCGCAGACCAATATCTATAAAAACCGGATTACAGGAATTCTGAATCCCTGTATAAAAGTTTCCTGCCCATGTCCGCCCACCTTGTGCGCAAAGAATCCTGCGGTCTTCCACCACCCGGTATCTGGGCAGGAAAATGTATCAGAAAGTGACACCACTCCTTCCTCCAGGCAGGCTGATGATGTAATGATCTTAAAAAGTCGAGCCAGGTTCATAGGTATCATTAATACATTCATTTCTCCACATCCGGTTCAGCCGTTCCTGTAATTCTACATCAGAAAGAGGTTCTTCTGCCACTTCGGTATTCAGTTCATAGGGTGTATTCAGATTAAATTCCGGCACGTTGACCATAGACAGAATTTCTCCGTTTTGCGGATTCATGAGCAGGACAGAGACACTGTCTGCCTGCTTTTCTTCCAGGACTTTTTCCGCCGCCTGCTGACAGAAACTCTGAATATTATAATCCATACTGATCCGCAGATTTCCTCCTGCTACCGGCTCGATCCGGTCTTCAGCGACTCCTTCCAGTTCAATCCCTCTTGCGTCTGTCACTGTTAAGATCGTTCCATTGATTCCTTTCAGATACTCTTCATATTTCACTTCGGGCCAATGATCCCTGATTATCTCCACCGGTAAATCCAAGGACTCTGGAAGCCAGGTCACGATAAGGATAATATCTTTTAAAGTCTTCATCCACTTTCACTCCGTCCAGATCATAATCCCGGATTCTGTCACCTGTCTCTTTTTCTACATTTGTCCTGATTTTCTCCATGGATGTGACTTTTTGTATTTTTTCTCTGCGATTTTACTCTCATCCATTTCCAGTTCTTCTGCAAGGATCCTGGCTACTTTTTCCGGTTCGGTCACTGGCTGTGGATCACGGAGATCGTACAGACCGTCTTGTTGGCTGCCAGGACAACTCCATTACGGTCCAGGATCTCTCCTCTGGCTGCTTTGATCTTCCGTTCCCGCTCATGAAGATCCTTTGCCAGTTTCTGATAATGTTCTGCATCAAATACCATCAGATAAAATAATCTCGCCATAAGAGAAACGATCAACACAACTGCGATTGAAAATACAACCAGCATTTTCTTTTTTATTATAGGTCTTATTTTTCATAAAAAATAACTCTGAAAAGAATGTCTTTATAACTTATTCCATCCTTTTCAGAGTTATACATTAATCTCCGTTGTTCACAGTTGCCCAACTGTCCAGATCCGGTTTGTAGTTTTCATCTGCAGAAGAGTCTGTCTTTTTTATCATATGTATCTGTATAATTTTCATCGAAATCAGAGTACTCCGTATCTCCGAAATCCTTTCCTTCCGCCTGTGCCGCAGCCGCCGCATCTGCTGCTTTGATCTGCTCACTCTCCTGGATCGTCGTAATTCCAAGATAAGGGAATGCTTCTTCCATGATCGATTTTGCAAGTTCCAGGACAAGAAGACTGTTGTCCTGTGCCGAAACATTCGGCTCATCAATCACAACATACACCACTACTTCCGGATTTTCCTGTGGTGCATATCCGATATAGGACAGAAGATATTTTCCCTCTTTTCTCGGAATCTTCTGTGCTGTTCCGGTTTTTGCTCCGATATCGTATCCTTCTACTGCCGCCTTTTTTCCGGTACCGTACTCCATGGTTGCTTTCATATAGGATTTCAGCATCGTGGAAGTTTCCGCTGAAACAGTCTTTCGTAAAAGAACCGGATCTTTTGTCTCGATCACATTTCCATTCTGATCCTGGATCTGCTTTACTACATGTGGTTCATAATAATATCCGCCGTTGATCAGTGATGAAAATCCGGTAATAAGCTGTACCATCGTCACATTAAAACTCTGACCAAAAGAGTTGGTAGCCAGATCCACTGCTGTCATATTGTCTGCCGTATATAGAAGTCCCGCAGTTCCGGCCTCCCCGGAAGATCAATGCCTGTATATTCCCCAAAACCAAAAATATGCTGATATCTTGTGAAATGATCCACTCCGATACTTTCTGCCATCGTCATCAGTGCCACATTACATGAATTTGCGATTGCATCCTGGATCGTTTCCATTCCATGTCCTGACCGCAGATGGCATCCGATATCATAATCTGCCACTCTCAGTGATCCACCACAATAATACGTTTCATTTCCGGTCAGTGTTCCGCTTTCCAGCCCGGCTGCAACCGTAAACGGTTTCATCGTCGAACCCGGCTCATAGGTATCACTGATGCAGAAGTTTCTCCACATCTGATTCCTTTTTTCCGTCTTCTCTTCCTCAGTCATTCCGTTGATCGTATCTTCTGAATAAATTGCAGACAGATCTGCCGGATTGTTCAGGTCATAATCCGGGTAAGATGCCTGTGCCAGAATCTCACCTGTATTTGGATTCATGATCATGACTGCTGTATTTTTACTTCCCGGCTCTCCGCTCCTTGCCTCACCGGCATGGGCCTGATTAAATGCCAGGATCTTATCTTCCACAATCTTCTGCAGGCTCACATCAATGGTCGTCACAACCGTATCTCCATTCTTTGCTGCTTTCACTGTATGCTCTGCTGAAAGGAAGACCCGGAATCAAAATAGCCATATTCTCTTCCATCTGTACCACTCAGTACTGCATTATATGCATTCTCTATGCCAAAAGAGCCCTCGCCTTCTGAATTGGTAAAACCGATCGTGCTGCTCGCCAGCCGGTTATACGGATAAAGCCGGGTGTAGTCATCTTCCAGCCAGATTCCCTTTACATTGGGATAATTCTCATCATCTGCATCGATCTCATTAAATTTCTTTGCAGCTGCATAATCAATCCCTTTTTTTACAATACTGTACCGGCTCTCCGGATTGGTACTGATCAGATCCCTGATCTGTGCTTCATCAATTCCAAAGCAGTCCTTCAGGGACCTGGATCGTAGGTTCTATGTATTTATCTTTGTCCGTCATAACTTTGACATCCAGGATTACGTTATATACCCTCTCGCTTGTAGCGATCTTCGTACCGTTTCGGTCAACAATATCTCCTCTTTTATAGGGGATGACCCTGCTTCCATAATTTTGCTGATCCAGTACTTTTTTGGTATATTTGCTGCCCTTGGTCACATTAATATAAGTAATCCTTCCAATAAGAACAACAAAAGCCAGTATAACTGCCATAAATAGCATTACCAGCTTTCGTTGCATCCTTACCGGAAATTTTCTTGTCAGAAATTCAAATCTGTTCTTTCTTTTTCTTCCTGCCATCTTAAACTAATCCTTATTTTGATACATCCCTGGACTGGGCAAGAACACCGTCCTTTGGGATCTCCTCATATTGCTTTACATAATCACTCGTAGGACTTTTGTATTCCACAACATTTCCCTGGGATTCATAAACCATTCCCATCTCGTTCATGGCCTTTTCTCTCACCGTGTCCAGATTCACGGAGTCAACAGCCGCATTATACGCTGTATCATTTGCCTCTGTCAAGTCCGCAAGTTCTTCCTGCATCGAAGTAACATGAGCTGATCTTGTAACAACTTCTGTCTGCAGTCTGATGTACACCACACAGACCGCTACTGTACAGACCGCTGCAAGAATGAAAAATATCGCATAAGCCGGACTGATCTTCATCGCACGATTCCGGTTTCTCATTACCTGACTGCTTGTCTTCCCTGTCTTTGCAGGACGAACTTCCTGTCTTCTTTTGGGCTGAACTTCTGCCTGACGTACAGCATTTCCATATACATAAAACTTTTCTCTGTCAGAAGTGACTCTGTTCTGCTGTCTGTATCTTCTATCTGCTGCCATCCTATACAGCCCCTTTCCCTGAAATTTGCTCTCTCAGGCTCTCCCCTTCCCGAAAGAACGTTCTTTTATACTCTAAATACTCCCTTTTTACCTAAGCACGTTCAAAAATTCTGAGCTTCGCACTTTTTGAACGACTGTTTACCTCCAGCTCTTCTTCCGACGGAAGAATTGGCTTTCTGGTGATCACCTTTCCCTTTGATACATTTCCACATACGCAAACCGGGAAATGGCTCGGACAGGTACAAGGATTCTCATTTTTTTCTGAAAGAACTCTTGACGATTCTGTCCTCCAGTGAATGAAACGTAATAATGCACAGTCTTCCACCCGGATTCAGCAGTTCAATCATGTCATCCAATGTATCTCGCAATACATCCAATTCATGATTCAGCTCAATCCTGATCGCCTGAAATGTCCTTTTGGACGGATGTCCTGACGTTTTCCGGACTTTCATCGGAATCGCATGGCTGATGATCTCATTCAGTTGTCCTGTTGTCTCTATCGGTGCTTTTTTTCCGTGCTGCGACAATATGCTTTGCAATGTTCTTTGCAAACCGGTCTTCTCCGTAGTCGCGTATCACCCGATAAAGTTCTGATTCACTGTAATCATTGATAATGTCACGGGCTGTCATCTTCTGTCTCTGATCCATCCTCATATCAAGCGGTGCATCCACCCGATAGGAAAATCCTCTTTCTGCAGTATCTAACTGATACGATGAAACTCCCAGATCCACCGTGATCCCATCCACTTTATCAATGCCCAGTTTCTGGAGCTGCTGCTTCATATCGCAATAGTTGCTCCTGACTATCGTGACTTTCTCCCCGAAGCATTCCAGACGTTTTCCCGCTGCCCTGATTGCATCGGCGTCCTGATCTATTCTATTAATCTCCCCTGACTGCCCAGTCGACTGCAGACTTCATAAGCATGTCCGCCTCCACCTAATGTTGCATCCACATAGATGCCATCCGGTTTTACGTTCAGCCCGTCCACGGTCTCATACAACAGTACTGATATATGCTCGAATGCCATAATTTCCTCCTTTTGGCTGCCTTCTCCCCCGGCTGCCTTCTGTCATCAGATGCGTATTCCTATCGCTTCCATGCGTTCCGCAATCGCATCCAAATCTTCTTCACTGATCTGACTCTTTTCTTCCCAAAGAGCTTTATCCCAGATCTCAACGCGATTCCTGTACTCCTACAAGTACCACTTCCTTCTCAAGATGTGCTGCTTTTCTGAGTGACGTAGGAACAAGCACTCTCCCCTGCCTGTCAAAACTTCCCTCATTTGCACTTCCGAAAAAATAACGCTTGAACATTCTGGCATCCTTGTTCATCCGTGGTAAAGACTCGAGTTCGGCAACGAATTTGTTCCATTCTTCCTGAGAGTACACAAAAAGACAGCCTTCCAGTCCATTACAGATAACGAAGCTGTCACCCAGCCCTTCTCTTAATTTGGCCGGAATGATTAATCTGCCCTTTTCATCAATGTTATGATTATACTCTCCTAATAACATCCGAACCCTTTCTCTCAAACGTAAGACTCCATTAGCCTCCCACAATGTGCCACTTCTCACCACTTTCTTACCACTTGTCTCCATTGTAAACCACTCTCCCCCCCTTTTTCAAGTTTTTTTTTTTTTCATTCTTTTCCAATACTTTTTCATGCACAGGATACCATTCAGTCTTGGATATCGTACAAGCACAGCTTTAACTCATTGTCCGTATAAATACAGAGAATCTGCCACCGGCGGCTTCTCCTGCATCCTTGGCAAAAAAAAAAGAGACATAATGTACAACTTCTGCCATACATTATATCTCTCACTTTTCTTTTCATTCTTCTATTCCGCATCCCGTGATGGCTTTCTTCCACCAGCCCCCACTTTCTGATCCGGTATCCGGGAAGTTTCCCACTTCCCACCACTTTATTCTGCAGAGGAAAGTCCATTCAGGTAATCCGTGATCGAGTCATAATTCACTTCTGTAACCGCTCTCTCTTTGTTCGATTCATGCATATCATATGCTGAATATCCCAACCAGCCAATCAGTGCCACTGCAATCACTGCAACAACTCCCTTTCGTACGATTCCCATCATCTTCTGCTTACGCATCAGTTTTTTCCGATTTTCTTTTTCCTTTTTATAACGATCAACTTTTGCCTGACTCATCTTCTTCTGCTCCTTTCAATACGCTTTTTTTCATTCTACCACAAAGCGTATTAAAGTACAACTATTATTCCACCGTCATTTGCATACATACTGCTGATTCCTGCCGTATCTACAATAAAGCTTTTTCTTTTTACATTTATCTTCTCACGGATCAGCTTTTCCACAGCCATCGCACGTTCAGGACAGTTGCAATGAGAAATTGCAAGAATCTTTTTCCGTCGGATTGATCGCATCTGCGGCGATCTGTTCTGCCATCTTCGCCAGAGCTTTCTTCATGCTCTTCCCTGTCCAAGCTGACAGATCTGACCTTCCGGGTTCGCCCCCATGACCGGCTTGATATTCAGGGCACTCACCGCCAGCGATTTCAGTCCTGTCAGTCTTCCGTTCTTCCGCAGCGTATCAAGATTCTCAAGCACAAAAATAAGTATGCTGTTCCTCGATATACCGGTCAACACTTGCGATTACTTCTTCAAACTCCATTCCCTTTTCTTCACATTCCTGAATCTTCAATGCGATCAGAGATTCTCCGACCGATGCTGATCTTGAATTAAAGACATGGATCTGTTTCCTGCCATACTCTTCTTCATATAACTTTCTTCCAAGCTCTGCACTGTTATGAGAACCGCTCAGTTCTGCCGAAAGCGTCACGGCATAAACCCGCTCCCGCTTCGCAATGATACAGCTCCATATATTTCTCCGGTGATGGGCAGGAAGACTTCGGGCATTCGAACTTTCGGCAACCCGCTTCAGGAAATCTGCCTGATCAAAAGATTCATCATCCTGAATATGGACACCATCTACCTCCATACTCAGAGATGCCGTCTTATAGATTCCACTCTTCTTCATCTCATCAGTCAGTTCTCCACAACTATCTACAACTATTCTGTACTCCATTTATAATCCCTCCTGCGTCACAACGCGTATTATCTTCTTCCATTATATGTAGTTTTTAATACTACGTTTAAATATATCACACTTCTCATGAAATGAAAAGCCTTTTATTCGATAGTTTATAACCTTTTGTTCAAAATATCAGAGACGCTGCCTGCACCTAGCAGACAGCGTCTCTGATATTTCTTCAAATTCCCCGATAACGGCTTTAATCTTTTTAATTCTATTTTTGATGAGATCCCAAGTGCAATCCCCATCTCTGCTAAAAGGAAGACGACTGCTGTACCTCCGTAACTGATAAATGGAAGTGTAACTCCTGTGGTAGGGATCAGACCGGTCACGACTGCAATATTTAAGATCACCTGCAGAGCAATATGCGAAAAGATGCCCGCTGCGATCAGAGATCCATAAAGATCCGGTGCATTTCTTGCAATAAACATCAGCCGGTAAAGCATGAATCCAAACAGACAGAGGATCAGGATCGCTCCGAATACTCCCAGTTCTTCGCAGATCACCGTCAGGATCATATCATTCTGTCCTCCGGGATCGCACTTAATTTCTGGGTACTGTTCCCGAGACCTTTCCCGAAAAAATCCACCTGATCCGATTGCATATAAGCCCTGAAGGAACTGATAACTGTCCTTGTCTGAATTTGCTTCCGGATTCAGCCATGCAATGATCCTCCGCATACGGAAATCCGTACTCGTTGCCATATCACTGATCTGTATTTTCAGATAAACTACCACAATAACTGCCAGAACCAATACCACACATGCAAAAACGACAAACCGTTTTGTCTTTGGATGTACTAAAAACAGGAGCAGAACCGTGATCGCCATGACAATGATCGCTGTACTCAGATTATCCGTAAGCACAAAGACACCGCCTGCAGCCACAACCCCATAAGCCCCGATCTTAAGCCAGCCCCTGATGCCGTAAGCTTTTTTTTCCATATTCACACAATTTATATGAAATGAAAAGGATCACTGCGATCTTCGTCACCTCTGCCGGCTGAAAGGACATATTTCCGGGCAACTGGATCCATCTCCTTGCACCGTTGAGTTCCATTCCCAAAGGAGTCTTTACCAGTGCCATCAGAACCATTGCCACCAGAAAATCTCCGTGTGAAATGCAGCATAAATATGATAATCTATCTTCGATACAGCAAGCATGATCAGAATCCCCCACTGCCCCGATGATCGCCTGCTTCGTAAAATAGAACATATCATTTCCGTTCTCAACCTGTGCGGTATATGCACTTGTACTGTACAGCATGATCAGTCCAAAACACATCAGGAAAATGATCACCAGTAAAAGATCATAGTCAAAGTACTTCGTTCCTTCTTTTTCTTCTTTTTTCTCATCTGCTGTATGATTGCACTTAAGCTGCTTTCCTGCTGCCTGCTGCGTGATCTCTGTCCGGAGCGGTTCTGCGGTGCGGGTGTTCTTGATACTGCTCTTCTGTATTCCAGTTCACGCTCATACGCTTCCCGGTAATTTTTCTGCCCCCGCTGCGTTCTTCGCTCCGCTCTCTCTGCTCTTTGCGGATTCACCGGCTGCATCGGCTGCGTATCCCCAAGATTTCTTCTTTTATTCCCCATCTTGACCTGCCTTTTGTCCTATCTTGTATGCATGGCAGGATGTACCGGCTTACCATGTCCGAAATATCTGTCATACCATACAAGGAAAATGTAAACTGTCCAGATCTTACGGCTGTTATCGGTCTTTTTCATTGCTGTTCTTTTTCCTGCCTTATGATCATCCAGCATTTTAATCAGTAACTTTGTATCAAAAAAATTTCTTTGCAGCATCCGTCTGAAACATCTCTTTTACCCGTGAATAATAACGATCTTCTTTCAGCCATACACGGATCGGAATCGGGAATCCGAGTTTCTTCTTTTTCGGCAGTCTTGCTACGGATATTTCTTTCTGCTGCCGCTCTTAAAGCTACTTTTGTCTGCGGAGCACGAACCTTATAGTCCAACGGCAATGTCTCTGCAAGTTCCAGCACCTTCTTATCAAGGAACGGAACTCTTACTTCCAGGGAATTTGCCATTCCCATCTTATCTCCCTTCATGAGGATATCATGTACCAGCCATAAATGAAGATCTACATACTGCATCTTTGTGACCGGATCCTTTCCTTTCACTCTGTCATATAAAGGCTTCGTGATCTTCTGAATGCCCGGTTTACAGCCGTTTTTCAGGATCTTATTCGCTTCACGCTCTGTAAAAATATTCGTTGCATTGGCAAAATATCTTTCTTCCAGTGTCTTGCCATGACGCATCAGGAAACCTCTTCCTTTCATTCCACGGGCAGGCAGCGTTCTGCAAATCTCCAAAACCGACGGATCGGCATTGGGATCTTATTAAAAGACGTATGCTCCAATGGCTCACAGTAAATATTATACCCTCCAAACAGTTCGTCCGATCCCTCTCCTGAAAGAACAACCTTTACTTTTTTTGGATGCTCTTCACTTAAAAAAGTACAGTGCAATCGCTGCCGGATCAGCCACCGGCTCATCCATATAGTACTGAATATCAGACAGTCTGTCCCAGTACTCTTCCGGTGTGATCACTTTTGCATCATTCTTCATATTAATGCTTGCGGCAAATTCCTTTGCATCCTGGATCTCACTGTATTTTCCTTCATCAAATCCTACTGTAAAAAGTACGATCCACCTGTCCCAGATAAGTCAGATAACTGGAATCTACTCCGCTCGACAGATAGGAGGCAACCTCTACATCACTGATCTTATGCATGGCAACCGATTCTTTCATAACCGCTTCCACATCATCCACGATCTCTTCAAAAGATTTTTCTGTATCCCCTGTAAAATTCGGTTCAAAATAACGGGTAATGTTCAGTTCACCATTCTCATAAGTAAAATAATGTCCCGGCTGTAGACAGAACACCCCTTTGAAAAAAAAGTCTCATTTGTAGGGACAAACTGGAAAGAAAGATAATTTCAAGTGCATCCTCATTAAATACCTTGTCAAATTTCGGATGCTCCATAAATGCCTTGATCTCTGATGCAAACATCAGCGTTCCATTCATCTGTGCATAATACAGCGGTTTGATTCCGAAAATATCCCTTGCCACAAATAATTTCTTTTTCCCGGTATCCCAAATGGCAAAGGCATACATCCCACGCAGTCTTTCCACCAGACTTTCGCCCCACTGTTCATATCCATGGATCAAAGTCTCAGAATCCGTATTGGATACAAAAGTATGTCCCGCATCCTGAAGCTCTTTCTTCAGCTCCTGATAATTATAAATCTCTCCATTAAATACAAGAACCATGCTTTTGTCTTCATTATATAAGAGGCTGACCTCCGACTGCTGAAAGATCGATGATACTCAGACGTCTGAATCCAAGTGCAGCATCCTCATCCACATATTTTCCCTCGCTGTCCTACCCACGGTGTATGATGGTATTCATCATATTAACAAGTACCTGTTCTCTGTCATCAACACTTCCGACAAATCCTGCAAATCCACACATATACTATCCGCTCCTTTTATAATTTCTCTTTTTTACTAGGTTCGGGGAAATTCCTTTTTAATTGAAAAATACTGTGAGCGTTCAAGTTTCACAGTATCCCCATTGATAACTCTATTAAATTCCAGTCTTTCAGGCAAAACACTCCGGCTTTCCCGGACCGTCCTGTCCTGTTCGTTGCACTCGGGGTGACAGGATTCGAACCTGCGACCTCACGGCCCCCAGCCGTGCACTCTAACCAAACTGAGCCACACCCCGCCAACTCGTACATTATAAATGATTTATATTCAAATGTAAAGAGGACACTTTCTCACATTTCGTTTAAAATTCCATACAATAATTCTGTAGATACCAGGAAAGGAGTTTTTTTTCATTGCCAATTTATCAGAATCAAATAAACCAGCTCCGTTCCTGTCAGTCCGGACATAGCTGCAACTGCCGCCGTCCGGTCCCGGAACCCGGCAATCAGCCTGTCTGTCAGAAAATCCAGCCTGTACCGGCGAAACCTGACTGTGGCTGCGGTATAAAAGATCCTCTGGAAAATCTTCCGATTGCAATGGCTTATGTTCCATGGCAGCGTTGGAGAGATCTTTACGATTCCAATAAAGGATTCCACCGTGGCACGATGCGGCAGAGCAGAAAGCGCGTACAACGTACGATAATATTCTTCGTCTCGTAAAAGATCCTGAAGTATGCGATCCGATCCGTTTCTTAAGACAACGTGAAATCGTCCACTACCAACGTTTCG
>VOFI01000757.1_pt1 | contig 100000 bp, 153 predicted proteins | sample 5384131 | NCBI WGS metagenome assembly VOFI01 (sample SAMN12384728, study PRJNA508395) | human gut metagenome | isolation source: healthy gut H | host: Homo sapiens
CCAGCACTTCCCAGGGCACTGCCAAGCACGCCGTTACTGGGCACCAAGGCAGACTTTTTGTACCTTGTCGGCAGCAAATACCAGTGTGACGGTGTAGCCTGCCCAGCTATCATCAAGCGTCACAGTACAAGTTACCTCACCCACAGATCGGGATACCAATGGCTTGTCCGGCATGGCGGTCAGGGCTTGACCTTGGATATTGATTGCAATATTCGGCATCTGCTTACCTCCCTTCCAGCCTTTTCTTGATTTCCTGCATGATTTTCCGCTCAATCCGTACTTTCTGGGTATCTTTTGTGCGTTTTATAGCCCGTCGCATTACAAATTTGCCCCTGCACATATCCGCCCCTTCGGGCCAACGTACATGCCACCTTTGGGATCGTTGCGGCTGTAGACAAAGTTTTGCCCTCCCAGTGGCCCGGCACAAAGTGGCTCCGGAATCCATACTTCCAGGTGGCTGGCATAGTCCAGCGGATTGTAAAATCGACGATGTAGCGGTGCCTGGCCGCGGCTTTGCCTTTGTCGTTTCTGCCAGTTCCGGCGGTAGCGCCGGTGCTGGACAACGTGATCATTCTTTGCAGATCAATCTGGCCTGTTTACTGCGTAGTCGCCTCTCTGCCAGCAGCAATTTTGCTCATAATTGCCGGTATACCGGCTTTCAGCGCCTCCAGCTGCTGGGATGTATTGCGTTAGGCCATCTTTTTTCGCACACCCATTATGCCAGCCCCCTCCTCCACTGCGGCCATTAAAGCAGTAGATGCTCCGTCCAGCATCCACCAACCGCTGTATCGTGCAAGCCACACAAATATATGCCCTTTGGTCAGCGGGCCGGGCACTGCCTGAGTTGCATCGGATCCAATGATCGGCCCCTGGACGCCGTTAACCTTTAGTTTTCGGTGCCACATGCGTATTGGCGTTCGCAAAGCAGATGATCACAACGGTCCCATTGACGATTTCCTGATTGATCTGCCCCCCGGTGCTCCGTGTATTCCCCCACCCCACAGCACTTTGCCATTATCATCCTCTGGCCCTCCCGTCCTGCAGTCAGCACCGCCGCCTCAATGGGCTGCAAATTCGGTCCCCACAACGGATGCAGTGATACCCCCGGCTGATAGGGTAGGATTTTGCAGCAGTGTTGGCATATGCAAAATTGGCGTATAGGGTAGCGCCAGGCCCAATGCCTGTTGTGCCGCTTTGCACTACCTTTGCCTGCACGTTGGCGGCTGTGCTGCAGCTACCCCAAAAGTGATAAAGTCGCTGGTGCCGCCATCCATCACGTCAAAGCTTTTGGGCCCATCGGCGTCCGTGATGGTCAGCCGGTGGCCGCCAGGGGATTGTCGTAATTGTCACAGTTGGGGATACGCCATCATTGCCGTCCTGATGCCCAACGCCTGCAAAAAATCAGGGATCGACACACGCCGGAATGTATCCCCTTGCCGGATAGATGCTGTCATTGCCAGACAAGTTTGAAACGGCAGGGACATCCGTAATCCTCTGATAGTCCATGGCTAAAACACCCCCACATAGTAGTAAGTCTGCATATTGATGTCCAGCTGATTGGCCGGGTGGGATTCGGTCGAGTTGTAATACCAAGACGCGGTATTACCGGACGCAGTCGCTGTCAAATTGCAAGTGACGCCGTTAACCACCGAAAAACCATCCCCACCGGAGCCAGTAAAGAGTAACAGCCCCCAGGCGCCCGTGCCCCGCTGCTTGATATAGATCATTTTTGGGTGCCCCGCCCTGGAATGTGATGGTGTTTTTGGCGTTACTGCCGGTTTTCCGCCGCCAACGTAAGTTCCTGCCTCGGATGTTGGCGGGATGGTTGGGTGCACAATTTTTTCTTCCAAAAAAAGGGTGCCCCAGTTTGGTTCTGGCACAGGTACATCTCGTCCTGGGATGGAGCTGCCATTTGGCCAATGTTGGTCTCCGATGTTGGGTACATCAGCCGGTTAACCGTCCAGCCGCTTTTTCCCCGTGCCACCGCGCGTCACACCCAGGATGCCGCTGTTGATGTCTGCAGCGCCGTGGGTATGGGATCCGGCCTTGTTGTTCCATTTGCTGCGCTCCGATGCGGTAATATGGGCCGTACTGTCCTTTAGGTGGTCAATCAGATTCAGCACTGCCCGTGCTATCTTACCCATGGCCGTTCCCAGTTTCTCCCCGGAAACCAACGCCGCCAGGCTGCCGGGGATGGCGTAGGTGGGAGTTTGATCATCGGTCCCTACGTTGGGCACATTGCCCAGCCCAACTTGTTCGGCGGTTACCCCATGGGGATTTTGTTTGTTGTCGATGATGTGAGCTTTCAGCTCGGCGGCACTGGCATAGGCTAGGGGATTCGCTGATTTCGGCGGTCACATTCTGGGCCTCGCCCACGAAGATCATGACGCTGTACTCCAACCCAATATGCGATTATCCTTGCTCGGCACATAGTCCGCCGTACCCTCCGGCTCGTTGCCAAGGGCATATAGGATTTCGCCCCGGCGTTGTCCGGATCCTCTGCCCAGATGCCGGCCTCCGTGATCCGGAAGCCAGCCGTAATCTCATTATTGGAAAAAAGAGCTGGTCAGCGTGATGTACTGGCTCCCGGTCACCATCTTCGTCAGCGGCAATGTGACCAGCGGATTGGATAGGGCCGTGGCGCTTTTGGCGTTTTGGGCGCCGTTGCCCAGCTGGATCCGGGTAAATTTTAAGGCCTCCCCATCCAGCGCCCGCAGCAGTAGTACATGCCCTTTGCTTGTCAAATTTGGCGTCATAGTGTTTCCTCCACATACAAGATTTTTGCCGCGCTCATCCGTAAGTATTGCGCCGGATTCGTCCGTAAAGGCTGTCATCCCGTCGCCTCCATCTGCAAATACAGTCATGGACTGCTTGACGGATAGCCGGACGGCGGACCCGACAAACAGCTTAGATGCTGCTTGGGTAAGCAGGATTGTGGGCGCAATCACCAGGTTGGCCGGGATGCGCCGCCGCAGATCGTCCAAAATCCACGGGTAATCAACCGACACAGGCAAGCTCAGCCTGAGTGTATACCCGCTGATAGTCGGCAAGGGATTGTCATTTCCACAGATGGATGCAAGCCACTTTTGCCAACCAGCGGTAGGTATACGGCAGTTCCGTGTCCCACGCGGCACAGATTCGCACCCGGCGTTCCTCTATGGGGTTGCTCCCGGCCGCAGAAATCCCTAAAATAGTCTCCCACCGTCTGCACCCATATTCGGATAAGGTTTCGAAGAAAAAGTCGTCTGGTGCAGCTTGCACAGCCTGTAGCGCCCGGTCAAATTCGGGCTGCTCTGCATCCGCTATCTGGCCGAACTCCAAAAGTCCTTGCAGATATCGCGGCCAGTATTCCCTAAGTTCCATTCGTGATCACCCCCAGGACAGGGATTTTGTTGATTCCAGGGATAAATTCGTAGCGCTTCCGTTGATTTTGGTGTTTGTGATGTCAATCACCCCGGGGACGCCCAGGATCCTAGTTTCAATCTGACTGACGCGGATAACCAGCGTGTCGGTATCGGCCCAGGCGCGGGACAATTCGGCAAAATAACTTTTGAACTGCCGTTTTCACCGCTGCCTGAACCCCAGACCATGTGCCGCCAGAGCCAAAGGCCAGGCTGAAGGAAACGTTGATCGTTGCTGGCCACACCCTCTACCGTGACGGTGTGGCCAATGGGGCAAGCCCCAAACCGGACCCCTTGCGTTCCAGCGGGATCAATCGCCTCCTGGACACGTTGGACCAGATCCGCCGAAGGTGCGCCCCATTCGCTGCTGATGATAAGTACTTTCACGGTCCCGCCGCCGTTCCAGGCAGGAATTACCTTTGCAGCTCCTACGCCCGGAAGCAGGCTCCACCTTATTTTTGTAGTCGGCGATATTCCCGCCAAAAGCCTGGAATTCCAGGGATTCAAAATAGCGGGCCCGGAGGGCATCATCGCTTTCTTCATTTTCTCCGGGGATCAGGATATCTTCCAGCCGGGCAGCCGCCAAATCAGGCACGTAGTCAATCGGATACAAGGTTCCGATGTACTCGTTTCCAACCGCCCCGGCAGTCTCTGCGGTCAGCTGATATTGCCCAGGCGCAATTTCGGCGGTGACGGCAAAGTTGATATCCCCGCCGGAAAACCTGGTCCCCAGCGCCACATTGCAGCCCGTCCCATTTGCCGTTTCGAAATATCCCTTCCGGACAGCGTAGGTTGCGGCTGCTCGCAGTACACCCCGTTCCCGACACTTCTTTGTCAGGTCTTCACCGGTGGCCGTGTCCGGGAATGCCCGGTCCATCAAGTAGGCCAGCTCGATGTACATGATGGCCAGCTCGGCAAAGCCGCCGGCGCAATAGCGTCGTAGATGATGGATCCTTCCCGCTTGTCCACAGAGGTTGCCACACGACCCAAGCAGCGTTCCATGATGGCCTCGAAGCTCATTTCCTCATACATTTCGTCACCGTCCTTTCTACCGGGATTTCCCGAAAATTGTTTCTGCTGTGAATTGATGGATATGGTACGCTTGTCTGGCCGACTGACACTGAAATCCCGTGATTCCAGTAATCCGGCTGTCTGCCAGCAATGCCTCCTGCACAATGCGCCTTGCTTCGCTGGCCAGCGTCTGTGCGCTCCGACCGAAGGTTCCGTTCAGCTCTATCCCATAATCCCAGGAGTAGATCAGATAGGCAAACCGTTCTGTCAACAGGATTTTCAGGATCGCTTGGCGCATTGCCTCTGTCCCATCCACGTAGCCAGTGACACGGCCCGTCTCCAGGTCCATTTTATAGGTCCTGGTTGTCTGGCTGGCGGCAGGTGTGATATCCACGGTAAGGCTAAGCGTCCCGGCGCTCTGCCCAGGAATCAACGCCATAAATATCACACCCTTCCCAAAATCAAAAACGACTGGCCGCCATGATTCCGCAGCAACGCCAGCTTGTCGCCGACGGCCAGCGGATCTCCGTCCTTTTCCTTAAGCGTCACAAGGGCGCTGGCGGACAGATCAAATCTGTTGTCCACCCGGACGACAAAGGGGAAGCGGCCGTTACCTGGCCAAACAAAAAGGCTGCCGGAACTGTCGCGTTTTGCGACTGCTCCGCAATCTTCTTCATCGTGTCTAAAATGGACATATCACACCACCTTCAGCTTCAGTGTCATGGTTTCTTTTGAGCAGATCGGCGCTGTGCTCCTCCACAATGTAGCAGGCGTTCCCGCCGGCTCTCTCAATGCCAATATATAACGCACGGCCAGCCCGGACGGATAAATCCAGCAGAGCCTTAACCTCGAAAGACCTCTTGGGGCGGTTGTACAGCTCCAGCATTTGGCCGCCACGCTCCTTGATCTGTGCCTCATTCATGCCCTCCTGCACAGTCTCATAGCCCTGCAAAGACGCCCCAGAAGGTCATGTTGTTGGAATCCTGGAAGATGTAAACATCCCGCTTCCCGGTCGTTTTATTGTCCCGAACCAGCTTGATCTTGTTATAGGTCTCGGAATCAATCTCGGATTCGTAGGTGTAGCCGGTGGCTATGCTCCGGTCACCGACGAACAGGTCCAGCTTGGATTTTGCCACGTCGGTAATCCGCAGGGACCCAAAGTCATCCCACAGGACATACATCTTGCCGGTATGGACCAGGGTATGGTCCAGGGCCGTCAGAGCAATGTCAAACAAGGTCTGTCCGTCTTCCACCATAGACGGGATGACGTAACCGGTATTTTCCATAGCGCCGCAGACCAGGTCAAAATCTGCTGCAATCTGCGTTAAGATCTCATCCGCCCGCTTGTTGGCAAATACATAGGTCTCCTTGTTCTTCTTCAGGTACCAGGTTTGATCGTAGGCGGTCACGGTGACCTGGTCCTTTTCGTTTTGACTGACCTTGACCACATAGCCGTAAAACAGGCCGTTTTTGTCATCCTTCAGGGCCAGGATTCCGCCATGGGTCCACGCAACATCGCTGTTGGCAAAGGTGGTAAGCTCCAGAGAGGCCGGTGTTCCTATCCTCTTCGTGGCCCATTTGGCGCCGGTGCACAGGGACGTGATATCAAATGCATCGCCGGTGCGGTTATTTTGGTATAAATTGATATACTCATGGAATCGTAAACACCTGCCCTGGGTAGATCAGATTGGGATTGCCCCCGATGATTGCCTTGTTTGCGTCGTAGATTTTTGGGCCAGTCTCCGCCCTTCCCATAAAATCGTTTTGCGATGTTCCACAGGCAGTCTCCACTGACTACGGTATACGTTTTGGGTGCTCCCCCCCGGCTGCCCTGTGCGGCTTTGCTCTTTCGCAACCGGCTTCTTCTCCTGCAGCACAATCCGGCGGGGGGAATAGTCCTTCCACTCAGACAGTTTGACGGAGTAGTACAGATCTCCCAGCTCCCCGGACCGCTCTTCGTAGTCAAAGATTCGATGCCCATCCGGACGTTGATGTCCAGGTCTGTGCCGGTAATCAGTAGTCGCACCGGCTGCAGCGCATCCCGTGCCGCCTGGATAGCCCGGACAAGCTCCAGCAGGGGGCGTTATGGTCCTAGGGGCATATGGGGGCGCTGTGAGCCGGGAAAAAGCTGTCCCAGGATACGGTCCGCAGCCTCTTCTGCCGCAGGATCAGGATCTCCCCCAGACCCAGGACGGTATCGGTTTCGTTGTCCCCTGAGGACGCCACTTTCAACTTTGACGGCAGGACCGGGATGATAATTTCCTTTCCTGCCGCAATCAAAGTCATCGCATAGCTCATCATGCATACACCCCTTCCGCAGCTGCTACGAACTCGTCCTCCAGCTCCCGCTCCATCCGCCGGGCAAGTTCTTCGTAGTCCACCCGCTCACTCACCTGGGCGTCAATGGCCACCGTAGGCGTCAGGGTCACAAAGTTCTGGACATAGCGCATTTCGGCCACGTCTCGCAAGAACTTCAGGTCCTCTTCGGCGATGTTGACGTCCTCTTCGATTTCTCCAACGGACCCCACATGGCCCACGTTATCAACATCCCCGCCAAAGCCTTCGCCTCCCAAGTAAGATTGCCAATCCTTTTCGCTCTCGGCTCCTGCCGCAGCTGCCTCCGCTTTCGCGGTAGCAATTTCCGCTTCTCTCTGGGCCGTTTCTGCGCGCGCCTGGGCCTTCATAGAATCCAGGGCGGCGTCGCGGTCTGCGATCTGCTGGTTGATCTGGTCCTGGTAGGCGGCCAGGTCGGCCGCTCTTGCCTGTTTGGCGCTTCGTTTTCAAGCTGGGCCGTAGTCCCGAAAGTCACCTGGTCGATCAGGCCGATGTTGACGCCGGGGATTTGGTTCAGGGTGTTGATAAAGTCGTTTATAATGTCAATCGCACCGTTGACCATGTTTTGCAGGATCATCAGTACGCCGGCCTTCATGTCACCCAGGAAGTTCTGAATGTTCGTGCTGACCGTTGCGAAGGTAAGCTGCAACCGGTTGAATAGGTTCATCACCCAGTAGACGCCGGTCATAAAGCCGATCTTCACCCAGGACCAGGCCGTCAGGATCGCGTTGCAGGCGATCAGCCACGCGACTTTCAGTCCACCGACAGACTGGATCCACTTATAGATAATGGCTATTAAAGCCCCAATGGCCAGGGCAATCCAAAATATTGGATCATGCATCAATGTTGTGAAAAGCGCCTTAGCCGCTCCGTCTGCAATCCATGTAGCAACTGCGTAAAACAGCACTGCGGCCGCCAATCCCCAGAACACCGGTTCTATGTTGGACCAGTTGTCGTAAATCCATTGGGCCGCCTCCCCAATTGTAGTTATGATTGGCGCAAACGTCTCCAACGCTATATTTTTTGCCAGTTCCCAAACTTGTGCAAACGCCATCGGCATACTCTCGAACTTTGCATTGATTTCGTCTGCCGATGCCAGCATAGCATTTTTAACAACAGTCGATGTAATCTTTCCTTCAGATGCCATCTCACGAATTTTGCCAATGGACACGTTTAAATAGTCTGCAATTGTTTGGACGATCGTTGGCGCCTGCTCGAAGATGCTGTTCAGCTCCTCGCCCCGGAGGACTCCCTGAACCCATGGCCTGCGTCAACTGCAGCATAGCCGCATCAATCTGGCTTGCCTCTGCTCCAGATATGGTAAATTGCTTGTTGATAAGCTCGGCGAAGTCTATCAGCTCCTCATTGCTGGAAAAGGCATCCTTGGCCATAATGCCCATTTTTGCAACAGCGTCAGCAGTGGACAAGTAGGAGGCTCGGGAGCGGTTGGCAGACTTCATGATCATATCCTGTAGCTCTTCCGTTGTCTGCAAGCCGTCGTTTATCAAATCTAGGCGCGCACGGGTAGCCACTAGACTATCGGACAGGTCTAAAATCTGGTCTCCGTACTTTTTGGCATAACGCACAACCGCAAGGTCTTGAATTGTATCGGCTAGTGTCTGAAACTCAGACTTTGTCTTCCTCACCTTATTGGCAGCATCTTCCTGTCGCTGATTCATGCAGTCAAGGGCGTCGGCTACACGATTGGCGGCGTCAACAATTTCGTCATAATTTCGGCCATCTCCCACCGATTCGGTCAAAGCATCGGTTTCGTCCAAGGTTCGATTCAGTCGTTCCGAAGCGTTGATCATGGCGTTGATCTTGGATGTCATCCGGTCCTGGATTGCAAATTGTGTAGATACGTCCGCCATACTGTCACCTGCCCTTCTTGCCCCTTGGCCGCTTTGCCTTTTTTCGCTTCCTCTTTCTCCTTCTCTATTTGAAGGTCGATGGAGGCATATACAAAGGCCCTCTCCCGCTTGGGGAGGGCCAAAAGCACGCCCGGTAAAATCTTCAACCGCTGGAGGGCGTAATGTGCGTAGACCGACTCCCCGTCGGCCTGCGCATCATCTCCGCCCCCGTGATTAGTTTTTTGCCTCTTCCCTCAGATCGTTGATGTCGTCAGAAAAGCCGTTGATCTCCTGGATGGCCAGGAGCAGGTCCGTGTACTGGCCGGGGTTCAGGACGCGGTTGATCAGGTCTTCCGCGCCACGAACTCCGTATTTCTCCTGCAGGGCGGCATCCTTGAAGTTAGGTTCCACGCAAAGCAGGCGGCCACCAGGCGGCTGTTATACAGGTCGGTGTCGGTCTCCGTCTGCTTCTGGCGGGTCCGCTTGTCAAAATTGGCTTTCTGGCAGCTCCGCCGGATAGCCTTGTTCTCTCCCTCGGTGATCGACTGGATCACAAACGGAACGGAAAGGCGCAATCTGGACCTCGGTCTTCTCGGTGCGAATGTCGGATTCCATCAGAAAATCTTGCAGTTTACCCATGTCAAAGTTCCTCCATTGTTAGATTTTGTTGAATGCTTCCAGGATGTCAAAATCCTCAAAGGTGAAATCGGCGTCCTCGTCCAAGGGGTCGTCGCTGTCGCCGTCCAGCTTGGCCAGGACAACGGAATCCAGGTTGCAGCCCATCAGGAGGACCGACTGCTTCCCGGCGGCAGAAGCGGGATCATCGTTTTCGACCACCAGGTCAAAGTAGACGTCCGCACCGGTGTCCTTCCACTCCTTCAGCATCTGCCGGAATAGCGGTGTCAGGTAGTACAGGGTCATAGATCCAGTCCCGTTTGCCCCGGTGGTCTTGTGGCCGGTCATGCGCTTTCCGATGGCCTTGACTTCCGACTTGGATTTCTCCACCGAGGCCTCGACGGATTTGGCGAAGAACAGTTCTTCGTTGTTGCCATTGATTTTGGCGTAAGCTCGCCCCTCCCGGCCAGAAATGGTATCCGGCGCGTTCAGGGTTTTCATTTCGGTTCACTCCTTCCGTTAGTTGACCGTCACGGTCATATACAGCTTTTCCATGCTGTCGTTGGGCTGCAAGGCGCAGGCCACGGACACATCTCGCTTTCCGGCTCCCTGCTGCACGGTGATGTCTTCGGATTTGAAATTGCTGATTGCGTCCAGTATCTGGTACTGCATACCCAGAGACACCAAGTCAGCCTTGAACAACTGTCGGCCGGTATCGCTGTTGGTCATCAGGCCAATGTAGGACGCGCCGAAGATCCTGGCTACATCGTTGGCCCAGCCGTCCATCACCCTGACCACCCGGTTAGACGCCCAGTCTTCGGATACACCAGGCCCGAAGGTGGTCAGACTGTTGGCGTCCATCAAGACCCGCGCCGTGCCGTAATCGCCATAAAAGACAAACTCTCCGGCTTGCACTGCAGCCTCAAGCTGGGACCGGGTGTATTTGATATCCACATCCACAGCACCGTCATAGGCGGTATTGGTCAAGCTCTCGTTGATTTCTGCGCCGGCCGTTGCGCCGGTTACCCAGGCCACAGCCTTGTCTCCGGTGACGGTAGTCCCGTCAGCCAGCACCACGCCGTTCTTCACGTTGATCAGGCCCATGTAGTCCCCATTTTGCTGGTACAGGACTCCGGAAACCTTTTTTCCTTCATCATCCCGCAGCCGCTTCACGTAGGCCGCATACAGGGCCTTGACAGTATCATCTGTTCCGGGATAGCCAATCGCCTGGAAGATCTCCACTTCGAAGGCTTCCAGCGCCGCCACGTGGGCAGCGCCATTGACCGTTCCATTTGTGCCACCGGTCAGCGCTGCTTCAACCGCCACGGACAGGGCAGCAGCCGTCCCGAAGGAAACATAGTCGTTTGCCTTCAGCCCTGCAGTTCCGGCAGATTTGGCAACCGTCTGCGTGTCCACGGCCGCGCCATCCAGGTACGTCACAACGTCCACATTGGCGGTATCGTCTGCATTGGCCAGGATGGCAACGCTTAGGGCATTGCCCCGGGTCCCACCCCAGGTCGCCGTGACAGTCATACCGCCCACAGATGCGGTTGCTTTCTGCCCGCCAGAGTTGACCCGGTAGACCAGCAGCGTCTTTGCTCGCTTCATGGCCTCTCTGATCAAAAGCAGCTCTGTGGCCATGGGATCATGCCCCAGGACTTTCATGGCCACTTGGTTAAATTCTGCGGCTTCCAGGGCAAACACCCGGTTCTCGGGGCCCCAGTCCAGCTCAGGGGGCAACGCCGCGACGCCCCGCGCCCCCACCTTGGGCACGCTTCCCAGCGCAACGAAGTTGATGTATGCGCCGGGGAGGATTTTGTTTTGTGTGGTAAAGGTTCCACCACCAGTAGGCATAGCTTATACCCTCCTGTTCAAAAATTCCCGGACCAGGCCGCCAGCCTGATCCTTTGTGTATGATGCACCGTTCTCCAATACAGCCGCCACAACGTCCTGGGGGAGCCCCAGTGTTTTACTGCCCATCAGCTCGCTCTTTTGTGAAGGTCGGCGCAGCGCTCTCACTCGCTTGCTTTTCGTAACTCATGTGTAAACCTCACTTTGCTCCAAATTTTCCATGGTCGGCCCCTCTTCGGGCGCCAGAACAGCGTGGAAGCCGACGTCAAATAGGAATTGATAGACGCAGGCGTTGTCATCTGGCTGGGCTTTTTGCCCCGTCAGGTGGACTACCCGTGTCTTTTCGTCATCTTCCCGCACCGTCAAGGTATCAAAATTGTCGTACATCGCTTCGGCCCAAGATTGGAAGGCCATGGTGTCCTTGGATTGTAAAAAATAAAGGACCTCGAACTGTATCGTCCGTGTGTCCTCCTCCGGTCCAGGTGCTTGCCTTGGCCGGATTCTATGATGCCAACGAAGAATTGCTCATCAGCATTCTGTGGAATTTCGCCGGTGTATACCAGTCGGTCCGGCCAAATCCCCGTAAGCTTCCGGGCGATGGCCGAAAGGAAATTGGCCAGTGTCTCGCCAGATCACCATCCTTTACCCGGACTTCCTGGTGTGTGGCATATACCGCCGGGCAGCCAACCACCGCGAAATGCAGGATGTGACGACTATCCGGATTATCCCGGCCAAAGCGTTGCAGGGATACTCTGTCCCCAGGCGCACCTGCAGCCCTCCGGGGCAGCAAAGATCACGGCATCATAATCCACGTTGTTCTGCGCCTTGGTCTGGCCGCTGCTTTCCCCGCCGGTGCGGGATAGCCCGCAGACTATGCCTTGGTATACCTCAGCAAGGACTGCCTGCGTGAGGCCGTCTACGCCGGTCTGGGGACTGTCCGGTAGATTGTAGCGGTGTCCTCGTAGGTCATTTCAATTGCCATGCGCTCTGCGCTAGGATTCTCAAACATACCGCTACCACCTCAGCTTTCGGTAACTGTTCAACGTGGTCCGCCACCCAAAAAAGTCTTCCGCCTGGCTGCCCAGGTTAAATGTCTGCGCTGACCCGGAGGCGCAGGAAGGGGTGGCAAAGCTTGTCTGCACATCCCCCGCCTTACAGAAAATACTGGCCCAGTGGCGGCCTGCGCGTTGCCTAGGCCGGCCGATTTGTAATAGCTGACACACATGACAATCAAAACCCGTTCCAGCTTGGTCGGCAGGGCATCCTGATTGATATACGACAGGACCATATCTTCCACTGTCTCCACAACAAACTGGATGATATGGTCCTTGCTGTCTCCTGTGATGCCCAGGAGTGCTTTGATTTTTAACGTGCGATCATCCTGGCCCATCAGGATTTGCAGAATGGCGGTACGGTCCAAATCCGTCAGGCCGGATAACGTAGATAGTGCCTGATCAATCATGTCCATCCCGCCTTTACGCAGTCACGGTTTCGGACAAGTGGAAGATCAGGTCGGGGGTCAGCGCCTTCGTCGGACAGTTCCACCTTGGTAGACCTGGACTGGATCAGGCTAATTGCTTTTGTTCTTGCCATTGAAAATCATCCTTTCTGCATTGCTGATTAAAATACGACAGGAGCGTCAACCTTCGGCGTCGGGTCCTGCCGCTTGGTTGCATCGGCGGGCGTTGCGCCCTTGATATCCGGTCTGGCAGTTTCCTCGGGCTTGAAAAGGTAAGGCTTAGCTTCCCAGAGGGGCTCAGGAGGCCTTCCAGGTCAGATTTCAGCGTGCCGGCGGCATCCACTTCCACCTTGCCCATATCCAAGAGAGAAATGATGTCAGTTGGGTCGTGGGCCTGATCCGCCAGGGCCATGCGGAGGGCGGTGTTCTTCTGGATTTTGGCAATCTCCGCCTGGTGACTTGCCTGGAGGTTATCCAGCGTGGCCTTGGCCGCCGCGATGTCGTCTGCAATCTTTGCGGGATCGCCGGACCCGCCAATGGCCTTCAGGGCTTCAGCGGCCTTCTTCAGGGCATTTTCGGCGCTGGTCTTCCACTGTTCTCGCCGTTGTATTTGTCGGCGGGGACGTAGGATCCATCGTTTCCGACAACCAGATCCATGTCCTTTCCATCCTTGCCTTTGCCCTTCAGGGCTGCTTCTACCTGACCAGCCAGATCGGCCCCCAGGGCTGTTTTGATGCCTTCTGCAATCATGGTTTATCCTTTCTCCGCTGCGTTTATCGTGGCTTCCACACGCTTTGCGGTCCCGCCTGTTCGCCGGGCGGGTGCGGCGAATTTGCATGAAAAAAGCGCCCCTGCCGAAGCAAGAACGCTTTGATCAACTTATGATTTCGGATCTGGGCACGTCAATGGTTTCCCAGTCCTGCGGCGATGTGCCCACGTCCACAAGGAATCGCTCTCCACCGCCAAGTACCTCTACGATGGTGCCTTCCCGCCCATCCCGGAGGCAGACGGTATCATAATGACAGCGAAAGAGATTGAAAAGCTGCTCCTCGCCAACGGCTGGTATCACAAGAATACCAAGGGTTCCCACAAGCAGTTCAAACACCCCATCAAGCCGGGAAAGGTAACGATCCCACAGCACAAAGGGACTGCAAAATCCATATTGGAACAAGCGGGGCTGAAATAATCCCCGCGCTCCAACCGCCATAGATAGGAGGTTTATGACAAAACTCGTTTACCCCGCCATCTTTCCGCCCCTACGAAGAGCACGAGGGTTACGCCGTCACCGTCCCGGATTTGCCTGGCTGTGTAACCGAGGCAAAACCCTGGCAGACGCCATTTTAATGGCAGAAGATGCTGCTTCCGGCTGGGTGCTGGACGAATTGGAAGGCGGAAATGGCTCCAGACGCCAGCAACCTGAACACTATCCAAGCGGGTACTGGTGAATTTGTGAATTTGCTAGTCCTGGACATTGACGCATATGCCGAAAAGTACGGCAGCAAGGCCGTTCGGAAAATCTTACCATTTGATGGTTGCATGATACCACACAAGGATACTGACAATCAATGCCATTTACTGCCAATCACTGCCACATTTTCTAGGACAACCAGCAAATGATATATGCTGCGATGCCTTCCCATGGAGGCGGAAGACAGCATGCAGGCTTTTTTTCATCGTCATCCCCATAGATCATAATGGCCACATCTCCCCCATGGCATCATCCTATACCCATCCCCGTCTATGTATCTCAGGCGCAAGCATTCGCGTTCCAGCGGATCCTCCACATGGTCTATTGCGGCCTCAATGGCCGCCATTTCCCGTTTTGCCGCCTCGATCTGAGGCGCAACTCTCTTCGTACTCCATGCGTCGGAGAATGGCCCTTTCCATTCGATCCCCATTTCCTCCGGTAGATTTTGCACCGGAGGATTCCCGCATCGCCGGAAGCTGCTTCCTCGTTGCGCAATCTGGCCAGCCTGTCCAGCTGATTGTCCACCTCGAGGCGGAGGGCCCGGTAGGACGCCAGGCGTTGTTTGGTAGTCTTGTCCATTGTCATCCTCCTTTGCTTGGTTTGGGGAGGGGCTGCTACTGCAGCCCCAGGGATACTTTTAGGCAGCGGTCCAGCTGCTGCATCTCCAGCTTAGTGAGTTGGCCCATCTTGCGGAGCAATCGCGACTTGTCCACAGTGGTGGTCTGCTCGCAAAGCACGCGGGATATTTTGCCTGTCGGCATGGCCACGTCAAATTGTGTGGGATACTGGCGCTTACGCGGAGCGTGCGTCATTGGCACCACAATAGCGGTAGGGGCGTGGGCGTTGCCTGTGTCATTTTGGGCGATGACGACAGGCCGGTCCTTTTGCTCCTCGCTGCCGGTTGCAGCTAGGTTCCAGCGGCAAAATAGATATCGCCGCGCTTTTACAATCTTCACCTCATATCACCCCTCGTGATTTTTTCAATCCATGACTAGAAGCGGACAGCCCGTGACCTTTGCATTTCCGCACCACGCGCTGCCCCGCCTGGATTTTAACCAGATTGCAGCACTCCCGGCAGGTGCGGCCGGCCCGTTTGCCGAAAAGGCTGTACATAAGTTCATTTTTGCGTAAGTTTTTCATTCGCAAATCCTTCCATCGCCAGCTGTTCATCCGCTGGCATTTTCGTGATGAAAATTTCCGTCCGGGGATTGTCCCAGTCCACAAGCACCCGGCTACCGTCATGCCCAACGACAATCCGGCTGTTATCTTCCTTCAGGATGCCGTTAGCCACTAGCAGATCATCTATCATTGCCTGCAGGTTCAGGCCGTCCACAATCCGGTTCGTGGCCATATAGGCAAGATCTTGACATTTACCTGGCAGTCTATCGGCTTAGGCGGGGCCGGACGGAGATACCATCGTGCAGTCTCTGCATATTTTCCTGCGCCTTTCCCTGCCGGATAAATTGCTCTTCAAATTTTTTGCATTTCGGACACTGTTTGCCTCTTCCAGCGATTATCTAGTGATTCTTTTTGGTCCGGGGATCCCCAGGGATTACGTACTTGATTTCTGCCATGCTCATCTCTCCAGCCTCTTAAGCACACCATTGCCTTCTGTCAGCACCGCCACGTACTGCCGCACCGCCGGGGGCAAAGCATCAAATTCCCGGTCGCTCTTCTGGCGGGCGGTATAAGCCCGCTGGAAGTTGGACGCTACCACAGATTGCACCGTGTCTGCATCCATCAGTGCCCACTCCCGCAGTTGAAACGGGCTATGGGCTACTCGCTGCACGGCGGGTGGGAGCTTAGCAAACTCCTCTTCGGAGCCGTAGGCGCTGTTGCGCAAGGCTTTGGCTACCAGATTCCAGGCCTCCATGGCTGTCAGCTCGTTGGGGCGGATAAGCCGCTGGATTTGCGCGTTGACTTCGCCAATGGCTGGCGGGTAGGAGTTGGGGCGGACCTTGATCAGCGCATATACGGCAGCGCTGACAAGCTCATAGGGCTCTGCCTCAAAGCACTTCTGCCACAGCTCCACAGCCGCCGCTTGATCCCCATTGCCGGCCTTGGAGTAAAATCCCGGGTAAGCGCCCATAGGGTGGCCATGATTTTTGCTGTCTCAGTCGTGGTCATAGCTCGCCCTCCTCCTGCAACATCCGCAAAACGGGTTGTTGGTCTGGGGCTGCTCCTGGCGGCTCTGGCTATCGTACTTGCCATCCAGGACTTTGGCCATGTTGGCATCGGCAATTAGCCAGTCAAAATCTGCTGTCCAGTTGCGCTTATTCGCCCCCCGCAAAAAGGCACTGGCTTCGGCCTTCGTGAACAGGGTCTGAAGTCATCCGGCGTGTACCCCACCCGCATTCTGGCCCGGATGGCACCTTTCCGGGCATTTGACAAGACTTTACACTTCGGTAGCGATGTGCAGGTGGCATTGTACATAGCCTGGATGGCCTTATAGTCAACAGCCGGTGCCGCCGGGCCGTCAGGCCCACATGCGTCCCCTCCAGTAGCTCCGTCAGGAGATACTGGAGTCTGGTGTTCTGTAGTGTTCTGTTCTGTGGTGTTCTGTAGTGTTGTGTAGTGTAGCGGCGGATTTCCGTTTCCACTCCGATCTTCTTCCGCTGGAATTCCGCCGGAATTCTTTCGCCCTTCCGCATTCTTGCGGCCTTTCTTGCGCGGTCTGTGGCGCGGCGTTCCGTAAGTTTTCCGCCGTACTCACTCCAGTCATGTAGCGCAAGTCCGCCCCCTTCGGTGCGGTCGATCCAGCCGTTATTGATCAGTGCCGTCATCAGTTGGTCAGCCTTTTTTTCCGGCCATCTGGTTGCTCTGGCAATGGTGCGATTGGAGATGTTATCTAATCCACCGTCCGGGGTATTATCCAGCGCCCACAGCCACAGGGATACCAGCATCCCCAACAGTAGTACCGGCTCTATGTCCAAATCATCCGCACAGGAGTACAATTTCCGGTGCTCCCTGAGACTTTGGTGCACCTCTACCCATGCCATACCCTCACATCCTTCCTGTGGAGGCGGGCCTACGCCCGCCTCCTGCTGTGCGGTTACTCCTCAGTGCCATCCTGCCCATCCGGATCTTCCTTGAAAAAAACTCGTCAAAATCGGCCTCGTCTGCGGCCTCAGGGGTGGCCTCGCTATCCCTCTGAGGATCTGCAGCGGCGGAGGGCTGAAGGCCGCGCTCCATCGTATCCCGAAAGCAGAACTGCGTCCATGTGGCGTACAGATTGGCGAAAAGCCGTTTTATTTTGGACAGCAATGCATCACCAATCGTGAAAGTCTCGGAAGTTCTCATGGTCAGATCTCCGTCCACGAACGCGAAAACAATGGACGCATCCGGACTGATGTAGTTGGCGGTGTCATTCTCCAGCATGGATAGTTGGGCGCCCATGCCGCCAATAGGCTTAATGGTCAGCGCAAAGGGTAGCGGTCGCGCCGCAGGCTATAGGTCAGGTTGCTTTCTGCACATAGTTCTTTAAGCTTGTCCTGGTAGCTTGCGTGTTTGCGAAGTTCATTCATAGGAATCCTCCTTTACTGCTCGAAAAAGTTGGCGGTGGGGTCGTCTGTGGGAGTACTGAGGGGTACCACTTCACCAGTGGCAGGATCTGCTTCGATGATTGGCGCTTCTGCCTCCGAGGCGGCGTTATCTACATAATCAATGCTTCCGTCATCGCCGATCACACCCATATCGCTCTCGATGGCCTTCTGCATCTCGATAGACATGATTCCCCACTTGCTGATCAGCTGCCGCAGCATGGTTTTGGTAGCCATAGCGTCAAAATCCTTATACCAGAAGGAGGAGAGCTTCCACATTTCACTCTGTGGAATTTTCCCATCCAGCATGTCGCGGTACTTCTTGGCGCTGAATGCGGCGCTATACCGGTCGGCGTGGGCCATCATCTTCTCCCGGCTCCAGTACATGGCTTTCCGGAACCCGTTGTTGTACTCGAACATGGCGTAATAACCGGCTGTGGGCAGAGTTTCCCTCTTGGCCTCGTCTGCCACCCAGGAGACTTCGATTTCTTCATTCAAGGGGTCAAACCGTTCCAGCTCGCCCTCCTTTATTGGCAAGACGTTCAGTTTTTTGAAGTAGCCGGACCGAATGGCCAACTGGACGTATCCTTTATAGCCAACCTGGAATTGGGCCACCTTACAGCCCCGCTTTTTGTCGCCGTATGGCACCATGTAGTACTGCCCCAGTTGCGGGGACGGAGAGAGCTTCAGGGCCTCTCTGCAGGGCAGCAGATAGGATTGTGCCGTGATCGCACTCCGCCAGGGCGGGGTTGATGCTGACGGCGGAGATGATGGAAGTGATGAATCGCTGCCCATCCTTGCTGCCCACCATGCCATTGATCCGGTGTTTGATTGCGTCCGAAGTCAGGAACGCGCTGAAGGTCTGCTTTGCTGCCCTCTGGGGAGCGAGCGAATTGCTGACTGCCATCTTACGGCCCTCCTTAAATTCTCTCGGGTTTGATGCCCAGATTGATCATTGCTTGCTTCAGGCTCTGGAGCTGTGAGCGGGTGACACGGATCCGGAAGTTCACGGTAAAATCTCTTCTGCCGCAGGCGGCCCTCCGGCTCCGGGGCGCTCTGCATCACCACAGGAGGCGTTTGGCTTATCTTGAGCAGCTTTCGCCGCCTCATACCTGGCCAGTTCCTCTTGCTGCCGCTGCAGTCGATCCTTTTCGGCCAGTGCCGCCGCCAGATCAAAATCTCGCAGGAAAGTGGATTTGACTGGCCCTGCCAGCTCCGGGGCAGCTGCACCCATCAATAGCTGCCAGACCGGCGGTGATCCGATCGATCTTATTGCCCAGCTCCTGGCAGATGGCACCCATACCGACGCTGACATTCAGCCACTTGGGATTGTGCAGCCTTTCGTAGGGTACCAGCTCCGCCAGGCTGCCAATCATGGCACGGTACTGCTCTAAGATGGACTGACGTTTTTCCTCTTTCCTGGTGGCTTCATAGTCCTTGACTTGATCATCAATCTCCTTAACTGCAGCCTTGACCATGCCCACCAGCTCTTTCGCCTGGGCCTCGAAGGATTCGTAGGGCCGCAGGTATAGGGCCTTCATTTCTTTCCTCTTGCTATCGATGGCGTCGGCCAGCTTATTCAGCCGGGCGCGATCCTTTTGGCCCCGCCAATCTGGTCATCGCCGTAGGCCAGGCCTTTGTAGTTGGCCAGGCCGGCTTCCAACTGCTGCTTCAGCTCTGCATAGTTCCAGCTGATTTCCGGCAGCGGCTGGGCTTGCGTGGGATTAAAAATCTGGATTTCCACCGGTTGCACCTCCTAAGCAAAAAATTCGGAAAACATATCCTGAGGCACAGCAGCCTCGGTGATATGCCGGAGCATCCGCACCATGCGGGGATCTCCTCTTCCAGCACATTCACCCGGCAGACCTGGGCCTCCGACTCACCGTACTTGGTGGGCACATTGACGATATCGCCCACCTCCAGTGGCACGTCCGCAACATAGGTATACGCATCGCCCTCGAATTTGCCGGAACGGCGGCCCCGGTACCGGACTTGCACAAGATTCCGTTTTTCCATGATTATTCCCTCCTATATTTCCGGGAGCAGCAGAGGCGACTCCCGGCCCTTTTGGACTGTCCGCCAGAATGCAATCTCCTGCTCCAGCAGATAATCCAGATCATCTTGCACATCCTCCCGGTTGATCCGGTAGGGTCTCCGCTCCGTCCGGATTTCGCCGTCCCACACCCGCTTGAGTTGGGCATGGAGTACGGCAAAATCCCAGCCGGTGGCCAGGAGTTAGTGCAGAATTTGGATGTAGTAGTTACCTGGGATCTTGTCCCGCCATTTCTCCCGCTACATGGAGCGGAGGATTTCGGTGGTTTTGATCTCCAGGATGCCGGGGGCGCCTGGTGGATAGCTCCACCAGCCGCCCGTCCAGGGTGGCAAACAGCCAGGGGCACTCTGGATTGTGGATCATGTCGAACTCTCCGCCATAGCTCACGCTGTATGTATCGGAGTAGTCCAAGGCAAACAGATTTCGAATGGGCCCCTCAGCAGCATGGCCATAGGCCACACAGGCCTTATTGCTGATATCGGCTGCCTGCCGTTGCCCAACTTTGATCCGCCATAGATCTACGTTGGACATATAGGGATTCTGGCCAACAACAGTGCTGGCCTCGCTGGCGCCGATACCCTTCAGCCGGGCCTGAAGCCATTCTGCATGAGTTTTAATCTCCGGCATTGACTCACACCCTCCCGACTGCTATAATGGAGGTGCAGTTATTTGCTTTGCCGCTCTCGGAAGTACCAGTTCCGGGGGCGGCCTTTTTTGCTACCGCCACACCATTGCGCAGCAGCCGGGTAATGGCAGTGGGATCGTTGGCATCCGCCCACGCCAGCCGCCGGCGGAAATCCGCCACAGTGGCATTCCACCGCGCCGAAAATCCATCATCCTCGGTAGTGGTGGATACCTGGATGATCTTGCAGTTGTGCGGGCCCCAAGGTTTGGATGGATCAACCCGCTTAAGCCGGCGATCATCGCCACAGCCATGGGCTATGGCCCATTGACAAAATGTATCAAAGTCGCGCCAGCTCTTGGTACACGATCCTCGTTGGATGCTAAGCCATTTGGCACGCAGGTGGCGGCCATTTTGCATCTCCTTGATTTGCATTGATATCACCTCCTCATTGCAGGCAGTAAATTATGCAAATTGCGCAAATCAGCGCAAATGTTGCTGTCCCGGTGATCTGCACCCACAGTGGCACAGCGTCTGCAGCTGGTTGACCGGGGGGTCACTGGTGTGGGCTTATCCACCAGCGCAAAGATTATGAATAGCGCGGCGATGATTGGCGTCTACAGCAGAAAACATCTCCGCCTCCAGGGTTTTAGGGTTAAAGGGCATAGTCTCTCACGTCTCCTATTTTGATTTATATTGCGTTTCTGTTGCCACGTTGCCACATTGTTCCAAGATGTGATATAATCGCTGAGTATATTCACGGCTTCAGATCGCGCATACCTAGCTATCAACGCAGAAAGGAGTAAAGTTCTATGACTTTTGAATTCGAGGGATCTTGCCAACATTGCGGGAGCCTTATCTATTTCATTCTTGACGCAGATCACAAGAGGGAAATCCGCTATGCTTCGCCAAGTGCCATACTTGCCTGAATTCTGTGTCAGAGGCCGACTGCGAACGTCTGTACCACTTGATGGACACCATTCGTACGGTCAACCAGAGAAACGGACTCGTAAAAACTCACTCATATTCTAATTCACAACGATCGTTAAAAAGCCGAGCAGCTCCACAAGCAAAAAAGTGGACTTCCGTCTCTGCCGCAACTCTTCTTCTATTTGCTTCAATCAACTCCTGCGCCACATCCTGTATGTGGCGCTTTTTTACAGCCATTCGGCCTCTTGCAGGTTTCCTTATTTTCCATTTCCTATTTCCTCCAATTTAAATTGATGTACGGTACCGGTTATCTTCCATCCCTTTTTTGCAGCCCTGCCTTTACCATCCGCTCTGCATGCTCTGCGCTGGTGGCTCGACTTGCGGTAGCGGATGATGCCGTCGAGGGATTCGGTGTAGACTTCGAAGTTGTAGCAGCGGATCATGGGGTATCTTCCTCCAGGCAGAAGCGCTCCATCTGGTATCTCTCTGGCACGTGCCCCCGGATGGTCATGTACCTCTTTGCTTTGCAGCTCTTCATTCAGCTGCCGGATGATGGCGTAGGCCTTTGTGTTTTGAACTGGGATGAGGGCTTTGACACCCTCGACGTCAAGTAGCTTCATGGTGGGTGCCTCCTTTATTGCGTTGATGTTTCTTCCGCAGCTGTCCCCCCTTATAGCCCGCCCAAAAAATATGATAAAATGCGGGACGAGAAAGGAGGTGCGAGCATGGAAGAAAATGATAATATCGTTTGCCCGCGCTGTGGAAATCCTCGAGTGCCTCGAAAGTGACGTATTTTGCTTTTAATTGTAGATCATACCTTAAAAACCACTGTACGAACGATCTCTGCGTTATGAACAATGGCGAGCAGACTGAATTGTTGGACGAAATGTGCTATTGCCCGCAATGTGGAGAGGAAACATTCTTCATGCAGCAAGGGTACATTCAGCCCAAGAAATTCAAGGAAGAATAACCAGCTTCCCACACTCGGGGGCAAAAATTCCACTTCGCACTAACATCCCGACCGCACGTACGGCATTGCGTGTGGTCTTTTTCTGCGATCCTGGGGGGGTCATTCGCCGCATTCTCGGCGCGGACCTCGCAGGTGTCTCTAGATTTTGCTGATTTATTACCCATGTCGTTCACCTTCTTTCGTGGGCTTAAGGTAAATACATTTCAATATCTGGTACCTGGTGCTTGACGAAAACGCAAAATGTAGTACAATCGCTTCATAACGGACAGAAAGGAGGGCTTATATGGCCACAAATACAAAGCAAACCAGTAAGACCGTTGCAACTAAGGCATCTCAAATTTAAGAGATGGACGCTATAGCCCTAAGTCTAAAAGCGTTGCCGGAAGTGCACTGTCGCAGACCAAGCCGGGAAATAAGAAATAACTATCTCTACCGGCGGAGCAATAGACTGGATGCTCCCAACGTGTCAGCGTACTACGGGCAATTCCTGTCTTTTCGCGGACTTGCTCCTGAGTTAGCCCTGCGTTAATCCTCGCTGCTTTTTAACGTCATTTTCATATTCTCACCTTCCTTCTTTCGGCAGATTATCCATACCAAGCAGATAGTCAGTACTGCAGCCAAATAGACGAGACATTCGGACTAGCACGTCAGACGGAATCGGCCTTTTTTCACGGATATACTCCCCATACGTCTTGGCAGAGACACAGAGCCTTTGCTGCAGCCTCTGCCTTGGTAAGCTGCATTCTGACACGTTCAGCTTCAACGTTAGCTTTCATGATCTCCCTCCCGTAAAAATCTAGATTCTAGAACTATGCCGCTATAATAGTCTATTTTCTAGAATTTGTCAAGGGGGAGCTGGAAAAATCCATCTAGAAAATAGAACTTTTTGATTGACGACGAGACAAAAATGATATATGATAGTGCCAAACCGTTAAAGCGCCCTGGCGGAGGAAACTTGCATGAAATTTCAGATTAAAGAAGCACGCGAACGCGCTGGATTTTCACAGCGAGAGCTCGCGGAGATTATAGGTGTTGCACCAAATACATTTCACGGATACGAAAGCGGCAAGCATGACCCGAAATCGGATCTAATCGCCAAAATAGCGCAGGCGTGTGGCACGACTGTCGATTACTTATTGGGCATATCAAATGACCCGTATGGGACACATAGTGCTACTATCCGAAACTTCGATCCGCACCCATACTCAGAAAGCGCACTGAAGATAGCCAGAGATTATGACGCATTAGACGCACAATGGCAAAGACATAGTTGGGATTTTGTTCAAAGCTATTGCAACTCAAGCACATAAAACGCAACAAGTCATGATTAACGATGACAGCAAGGTTATCCACCTGCCAGAGCCAATCTAAGTTGCGCCTCTGCCGGTACCGGCGAGTTTGCGGATGACGATACCAACGAGCAAGTTGCAGTGTTGTACAATAAGTGGACGGCCAAGGCAGATTACATAATGCGTGTCCACGGAGATAGCATGGAGCCACAGATCCATGATGGGGACCGCGTTTTGGTGCGGGAGCAACCATCTGTGAGATTAGGGGAGACCGGTGTCTTTATCCGTGGCGGAGACCGATTCATAAAAATCTATCGCGGAGACCACTTGAGAGCGCAAACCCCGCATACCAGGACATAGGGTTGGACGAAGATTCCAGGTGTATCGGGAAAGTAATTGGGGTCTTGAATCCTGATTGGGTTGTGGGCGAATAACTGGAAAGCGCTTTTGAAGTAAGTGCGAGCGAGGGCGGCTTTTACGTAGCAACCATTCAGTTTAACGCTGGTGGCAATAAAAAAGGAAAAGGGGATATAAAATGGAAGGAAATCAGCAGTTAAAGAAATGCAAGCACTGTCAATCTGAGATTGACAAGAAAGCAAAGGTGTGCCCTGTTTGCAAAAAGGACGTTGAAAGGCCATGGGTGTTTATGGTCTATCCTATTCTTCCTCTTGGTGGCAGTTGCCGGTATCGCATCCATTTCCAAGGAGGCGCGAGAACCTAAGGAGCCTGTATCAGTAGTTTTTGACGCTCTTCAGTATGAGGTCAAGGAGGGGCAAAATATTACTGAAGATGAACTGGTCGAACAGCTCGGTGAACCGGATAATGTTGAAGAGTGGGATTACGTGACGGGCAGTGGCAGACGCTATCCGATCAGGACGCTGTACTACAATGACGAGGAGTATAGTTTTAACAACGATGGCCTGCAAAGAGTGACACTGTGGAAAGAGATTAACTACTCTAACAAGAACGAATTTTTGAAAATGTTTAATCTTTCAAAATATAAGAATACAGAGATTAACGACACAGGGTCCTACTACCGGGCGTATTACTGTGGAGTGCATGATATTTGGATAGGATATGAAGATGGAAAAATTACAATGGTAAAGATATCCTACGGGGACCTGTTTGAGCGCGACTTTAATGGGCGCTGCACAGAAAGCGGCAATGCAAAGAAAAAAGGGGATATAAACTGGCTGGTAAAAATCTATTCTACTACCTGAACGGACTAGGGAATTTACCAAATAGGGCAATGTTCCGCGTAGAGCTTGACGGGGGACACCCTGATTCTGTCGCACGCATCCCCGCGCGCATTTCGGAAGGACAAAATAATACAGCAATATAAGATTGCGGCATCGGACATTTTGGCATTTGATATCGTGACGGAAGCAGAGCTTAAGAATCGATCTGTTGTTGGGCGTGGAGTTGCTGGCGGGCTCCCTTTTCGGACCAGTGGGCGCAGTGTTAGGTGGATTGAGCGGAAGTAATAAACAAAAAATCAAAGCTACCCTCGCAATCAGTTATCTACCATCTTCTGGCGGAGACCCTCTCGCAGTTGTGTTTGATGCAGAACCGCCTTCCTGGGGTAGTCAGAACAAGCTTTCGGTTGTAAAAATAAAAAACAAGCTTGTTAAAATCCCAAAATCTGAGCTGCTTATGGCATACCTGGGCCAGACCATCAGTGCAGACGGTAGCATAATACTATGAGAAAAGCCGCCCCTGTTGGTATCCAGGGGCGGCAAAATATAACAATTTTAAGACGGAGGTCTTAAAAGAAAGGCTTCGAACGCCGTTTCGATGCAAGGGAATATGAGCGGAAATTCCTGGAACAGAAAACTGGATCACCAGACATGTCCGTGCACTCTCTTTACACCCTGTATATGGAGGACTGCAAAACCCGCCAGAAGCCTACTACCTACGCAAATAAGGACTTCTTATTCCAAAAGCATGTGTTGCCATACCTTGGGAATCTACAGGCTTCCAACGTAGGGCCTGCCGACATCCGAAAGTGGCAAAATACGCTACTGTCAGCAAAGAAGGATGGGACGGATGACCCGTATTCACAGACCTATCTGAAGACCGTTCACAACCAAGTTTCCGCTATGTTTAACTACGGGGTAAAGTACTACAGCATAAAATAATCCCTGCCTGCCGGCAGGGGCGATGGGTAAGAAGTCAGCGGACACTATGCAGTTCTGGACGATTGAGGAGTTTGAACGATTTCTGGAGGCGATTTCGAACAAACCGGCTTGTGTAGTTATGTTTTCACTGCTGTTTTGGACCGGGATGCGCCGGAGAAATGTTGGCCCTAACCCCAGCAGATTTTGACTTTGAAGCGAACACAGTAAGCATTACCAAAAAACTATGCCCGCCAGAACAAGCAAGATCTGATCCTGGAGTCCAAAACGCCAAAAAGCCGCAGGACTATTGTAATGCCGCCCACATTGTCCCATATGGTCCAAACCTATCTCAGCACCTTATACGATTCGTCCCCGGACGATCGCATATTTCCAGCCAGCACAAAGCATATCCTGCAGCACGAAATGAAGCGCGGTTGCGCCGCCTCCGGCGTCAAGCGAATCCGGATCCACGACCTCAGGCATTCCCACGCTTCCCTCTTGATTGAGCTGGGCTATTCACCCTTGTTGATTGCGGAGCGCCTGGGCCACGAAAATATAGAGACTACGCTACAGACCTATTCCCACTTGTACCCTAATAAACAGACCCAACTTGCTACGGAGCTGGAAAAAATGCAAAAGTGCTACGATTTTGCTACGCAAAAATGACGTAGCAAAATTTTTGAACAAAAATCGCCCAAAAGCTTCTAGCTCTTGGGCGATTCTCGGAATTGTATGCACTTTTTGTAGCAAATTTTCAGATATTTCTTATTCCCACTCAATGGTTGCCGGTGGTTTGCTGGTAATATCGTAGACGATGCGGTTGATGTGGGGCACCTCGTTGACGATACGGACGGAGACCCGGTCCAGCACATCGTAGGGGATCCGGGTCCAATCGGCGGTCATAAAGTCCGTGGTGGTGACGGAGCGGAGGGCCAGGGTGTAGTCGTATGTCCGGCCATCGCCCATTACGCCCACCGAGCGCATATTGGTCAGCGCGGCAAAATACTGGTTCATTGTCCCCTCCAGGTGGGCCCTGGCGATTTCGTCCCGGAAGATGAAATCCGCCTCCCGCAGTATGTCCAGCTTTTCCTTGGTGATCTCTCCAATGACCCGGAATGGCCAGACCCGGGCCTGGGAAGGGCTGACGCATCACCAAATACTCCGGCAAGCCCAGCTCCCGGCCCAGCTGCCGGACCTCGTCTTTAAAGAGGAGTCTGAGGGGCTCAATGATCTCCCGGAAGTCCACATAGTCCGGAAGGCCGCCCACGTTGTGGTGACTCTTGATGACCGCAGCATTGCCGGCGCCGGATTCAATGACGTCGGGGTAGATGGTGCCCTGCACCAGGTAGTCCACCTTGCCCAGCTTTTTGGCCTCGTCCTCGAAGACCCGGATGAACTCCTCGCCAATGATCTTCCGCTTGGTCTCCGGGTCGGAAACTCCGGCCAGCTTTCCCAGGAATCGGGCCTCTGCATCCACCCGGGCAAAATGAATGTCCCACCGGGAAAAGGCGGCTTCCACCTCGTCTCCCTCGTCCTTACGCATCAGGCCATGGTCCACAAAGACGCAGGTCAACTGACTGCCCACTGCCTCGGCCAGGAGCGCCGCAGCCACAGAGCTGTCTACACCGCCGGACAGCGCCAGAAGAACCTTGCCATCGCCCACCTTCTCCCGGATCTGGGCAATGGCGCGGTTTTTATAATCCCCATGGTCCAGTCTCCCGTGGCCCCACAGACCCGGTACAGGAAGTTCCGGAGCATATCGGTGCCGTGCTGGGTGTGGTTGACCTCGGGGTGGAACTGGACCCCATAGAAGCCCCGGGCCTCGTCCGCAATGGCCACATTGGGGCAGGCGGCAGTGTGCCCCACCAGGCGGAAGCCTGTGGGCACCTTCGCCATGTAATCCCCATGGCTCATCCAGCTGACCCCCTCCTGGGGCAGCCCCTGGAAGGGGGCAGGTGGTGTCATAGAAGGTTTCGGTCTTGCCGTATTCCCGGGCGGTATCTTCCTGGGCCTCGGTGACCTGGCCGCCCAGGGGGTGGGCCATGAGCTGGCAGCCATAGCAGATGCCCAAAACCGGCACTCCCAGGGAGAAAATCGCCGGATCCACCTGGGGAGACGTCTCCAGATACACGCTGTTGGGACCGCCGGTGAAAATGATGCCAATGGGATCAAAAGCCCGAATCTCGTCCATGGTCATGGTGTAGGGCTTGACCTCGCAATAGACGCCGCACTCGCGCACCCGGCGGGCGATGAGCTGGTTGTACTGGCCGCCGAAATCCAAAATCAAAATCTTCTGCATGTTTTCAGTCCTCCCGGAATATCCATCCGTTTTGATCGATCCACGGATGACGCGCACCCGTCCGTTTAAATCTCCTGTCGACCCTCCAGTGCCCGCAAGAGGGTCACTTCGTCGGCATACTCCAGCTGACTCCCCACAGGGACTCCATAGGCCAAGCGGGTCACCTTGATCTCCATGGGCCGCAATAGCCGGGAGATGTACATGGCTGTGGCCTCCCCTTCCGTGTCGGGATTGGTGGCCATAATGACCTCCTCCACCTCTCCGGTCGCCACCCGGGTGAGGAGCTCCCGAATCCGGATGCTGTCGGGGGCCGATGTGATTCAGGGGAGAGATGACGCCATGCAGTACATGGTACACCCCTGATATTCCCGGGCCCGCTCCAAAGCAATGAGGTCCCGGGGCTCCGCCACCACACAAATCACACTGTGGTCCCGACGAGAGTCAGCACAAATGGGGCAAAGCTCCTGGTCCGTCAGATTCTGGCACACGGGGCAGGTCTTGACCTTGTGTTTGGCCTCTACAATGGCATCGGCAAAACACTGCGCCTCCTCCTCCGGCAGGGATAGCATGTAAAAACGCCAGGCGTTGGGCCGTCTTCGCTCCAATTCCCGGCAGGCGGCCAAACTGCTCACTGAGCCGCTCCAAGGCGGCTGGGAAATACTGCATGGCTTAAAACAGACCTCCCAAATTCAGGCCGCCGGTAAATTTGGACATGCTGTTGGAGGCCTCTGTATCTGCCGTGCGCAGCGCCTCGTTCACGGCGGCAATGACCATATCCTGCAGCATCTCCACATCCTCCGGATCTACCGCCTCGGGCTTGATCTCCAGGGAGACCACCTCGTGAGATCCATTCACCACCGCAGTGACCATGCCGCCGCCCGCTGTGGCGGTGTACGTTTGATTCTGCATTTCCTCCTGGGCCTTCAGCATCTCCTGCTGCATCTTTTGAACCTGCTTCATCATCGCCGCCTGGTTCATGCCGCCCATGGGGCCGCCGCGAAATCCACCTTTGCCATTGCTCATTCTCCTTCTCAAACAGTCAGTTTTTCACCTTAATGATATCGCTGTGGTTTTTTCCAAACTCCAGAAGCGCCTGGAGATTCTCTCCTGTTTTGGGCTTGGCCTGGAGATCCGTCACCCGCTGCACAGGGCGGCCCAGCATTCCAGAGGCGCATTGGCCAATTCTCTGTAAAATCTCCGGCTTGTTGACCATGTCACGGACAAATCCATTGACACATTGCAGCTCCAGCCAATCTCCTTTCAGGACCCCTGCACCGGGGCATCCGGCGCAGGGGTGAAAAAGCCCCCCACCGGCGGGCCCAGCTCTCCCCGAACCCGGCTGGACAAATCTGCCCAAAGCCCACTGGCGCTTCCTGCGGCAGCGATTCCGGCTCTGCGGATTCTGGAGGCGCCTCTGCGTCATCGGGCACAGGGGGGACGCTCCTCCGTCGGCTCCTGCCGGGCCGCCTGCTGCAGCCGGACCCCGGAAGCAGCCGCCTCCTCCAGCCGGGTCAGGCGGGCGTTGATGGCCTCTGGCTCCAGGCTTAGGGCAGGCTCACACAGCCGAATTAGACACAGCTCTCCATCCAGCCGGTTCTTACCACCCCGGGTAAAGCCGGCAGCTGTCTGCTGCAACGTTTTTAAAATCTGGATCAACTCCCCGGCGCTGAGCCGATCCCGCAGAGATACCGCCTCTTCCTCTGTGGAAACGCCGGAAAGCATCGCGAGCCCGGCCTTAGGCGCCGTTTTCAGCACCAGCAGGTCCCTCGCCAGAGCGCACAGCTCATCCAGGAGGGCGCTTACATCCTTCCCCGGCATAAAGCCGGTCAAACAGCTCCAGCGCACGCCGGGTGTCCTTCCCGGCAATGGCAGCCATCAGCTCAGCCGCCTTCTTTTTCCCCGGCCAGGCCCAAACACTGGTACACCGCTTCAGCGGTCACCGGGCCAAGGGTGGCGGAAGCACATTGATCTAAGAGACTCACCCCATCCCGAAGCGCGCCGTCGGCCATCCGGGCCAGGATCATAGCCGCCTGGGGCTCCAGCACAATCTGCTCCTGGGAAGCCACATATTGCAGGCGGGTGGCCATATCCTCCGGCGCAATCCGCCGGAAAGAAAACCGCTGGCAGCGGGACAAAATCGTCGCAGGGACCTTGTGCAGCTCTGTGGTCGCCAGGATAAAAATCAAATGCTCCGGCGGCTCCTCAATGATCTTCAGCAGTGCATTGAACGCGGAGATGGACAGCATATGCACCTCGTCAATGATGTACACCCGGCGCTTTTTCACCTCAGACGGAGTGTAGATGGCATCATCCCGCAGGTCCCGCACATTGTCCACACCGTTGTTGGAGGCTGCGTCAATCTCCAGCACATCCATACAGCTTCCCGCATCAATGCTCCGGCAGGCCGTGCAGACATTGCAGGGATTGCCATCCTGGGGATTCAGGCAATTCACCGCCTTGGCCAGAATTTTGGCACAGCTGGTCTTTCCTGTACCCCGGGAGCCGGTAAACAGGTAGGCATGGCTCAGCCGTCCCGTCTGAAGCTGGGCCTTGAGCGTCTGGGTAACGCCCGCCTGCCCCACCACCTCGTCAAAGGTCTGGGGCCGGTATTTCCGATACAGCGCCTGATACACTACAAGTTCCTCCTGGTTTTTCGTAAAAAGGATAAAAAACGGCCGACTCATAACAAGATCGCACACCCACATTTGAACAAGTACAACACCCGATACCTACGCAGCCAGCCCTCGGAAACGGCAACCTCACGGCACACGGACGGATCCGCTTAATGCTGCTTGGTTCCCCGCCTGACATGGTTCACGGGTCCCCGTTGCGCAAGACCGATTCCTCATCGCCGCTTACGCAGGCCAGACGGTATTGTGACTGATCCGGGTATGGGAATTCATCCCCGCTGCAGCGGATTGCGAGTTACAGGGCACCGCTAACTCCCCGACTAGTGCGACCTTGTTATAAGCCGGCCGCTGATAACAAGGGATATTCAGTTTACAGTGGCAGTTAGCTCAGTCTGTCGTCCATATAATCGGCCAATTCGCCGAAGGTGGAGATGTTCATGCCACACCAAGCTCTCAAAAGTTGTGTCCCGGGTGATCTCTTCCGCTGGAATTTCTAGCTGCCGGGAAGCATACTCCACAATCTTATTAAACATAGACATAGTATATTCCCTCCAGAAGGGGGCCTATACGCCCTCTCGCTTTCCTTTCGTTTACAACCGTGGAGTCTATTTTATTACATCTTGTGCAATTTGTCAATCACCTGTCGCCGGTTGCTGCGCCTAGAACCACACTTTATTTCCCCCATCCGGAACTCACAGGGGCTGCTGCTTGATTTTACCAAACCGGCGGGGGTAGGCCAGCGGCGTGGGGCGGATCTTACGAATCACCGCCACGGCATGCTCCGTCCCCTCGATACCGAAGACCGGCAACTGCTCCAGCTGCCCGCCCAGAAGCGCCATGGCCCGCTTAGCCTCCTGGGCCTCTTCCTGCGCCGCCGTCCCCTTCATAGCCAGGAACACGCCGCCCACCTTGACAAAGGGCAGGCACAGCTCGCACAGGACCGGCAGCCGGGCAACCGCCCGGGACACGGCCACATCATACTGCTCCCGCCGGGCTGGGGCCTCTTCTTCTGCCCGCGCGGTCACACAATCCGCCTCAATGCCAAGGCCTGGCAAAGTCTCTGACAGCCATGCCATACGCTTGCCCAGGGAATCCAGCAATGTCAGTTGCATCTCCGGGCAGGCAATTTTCAGTGGGACGCCGGGAAACCCGCCGCCGCAACCCACATCAATGACCCGTTTTTGCCGAAAGTCTGTCAGGGTGAGAAGGGTCAGGCTGTCCAGGAAGTGGAGCCGGGCCACCTGGTCGGGCTGGGTAATGGCGGTCAGGTTCATGACCTGGTTTTTTTCCAGCAGCGCCTGGCCAAAGGCGCACATCGTTTCCACCGCCCCCGGGGCAGGGACAGCCCCAGGCCAGGCAAGCCAGCCTGCAGGGCTTCCAGCAGCATCCCGCCCATGTTTAGCCCTCCTCTGTGGCTTCGGTGGTCTCCTCTGGCCCTGTGGTAGTGGAGGGGAACACCTCGTTGTAATCATAGGGTCAAACACCGTGGGCTCCGTCTCATCGTGCTCCACATATTTCTCCTGGTGCCACGCCACCAAAAGGTCCGTCACCATGTGATAGGTCTGAACGCCAGCATCTTGCCCATTGGACTGGAGGTAATTGTCATAAACCGTCTGGGCCGTATCCCGCACAGCCCCCTCGTGATTCTGGTATACCTGATTGTTGGCATCCAGATCATGGAGCAGCTCTGGCGAAGCATGGCTCCGAATCTGCTGCCAGGCCTCCCGGTCTACCTTGTACAGCTCGTTGGAGCAGTAGAGGTAAGCCATCATATACCCGGAGTACTGGAATACCGGATCGCCGCTGTACTCACAAGCCAGATAGCCGGCAAAATTCGCCTCATTCTCCACCGCAATGGCCAGGAGATGGGCCACCTCGTGGCACATGTTAAAGGGAATGGTTGCGGCGTACTCTTCCATATTCACCGCCGCCTCGCCAGTGAGACCAATGGTGACGCCAGCTGTCCCGAAGCGGCTGAAGAGACTGCCCCAGCCCAATGCCTTCACCGGGCCCCGGGAACCGGCAAAGATGGAATAGTCCCATACCAGGTTGTCGTAACCCGCTTTCACCGACTGGTTCAAGGTCTCCAGATCGTCCAGGATCATGTCGCCATTTCCGTCCCGCTTCATTTGGCCGGCCAGCTGATCGGCCCGCTCCCGGTAAAACTGCGTGGCATCCCGCAGGTCCGCCACAGTGTAGTCCCCGGTTTTCAGCTTCATGCTCTCCTGAATGGGCCGATTGTAGTAATTGAGGCCCCACACGCAGGTGACCAGGAAGTAGGCAATGGACACCGGCGCCAGAACCCAGCCCAGCCACCGGAAGAAATTCCAGCGAAACAGGATCATGAGGCCAATGGACACTGCCACGGCCACCAGGAACACCCCCAGAATGACCTGCCAAACGCAGAAATCCACCCGGGCACTCCAGCCTCCCAAAAGCTCCTGAACCGTCTTCGAGGCGAACGGATACGCCATATCCAGCAGCAAGCTGTAGTGCTGAGCCAGCTGTTGCATCAGCCAGGTCAGAACGCCAAACACAGCAGCCACAATGATGCCGCGCAGGTTTCTCATAGAAAGCGATCTCCTTTTTGGTGTTAGTCTAAGGCACAGGCCAGCGCAGACTGGCCTATTTCAATTCATTATACCACAGCCTGCCTGAAAAGTCTGCCCCCAAAAGCTGAAAATTTCTCAAATTCTCCGGGTTCCGCAAAAAAAGAGACTCCTACGTCCACCCGGGAGCATCCAGCTATCGCGGTGTTGGTACGTAAGAGTCTCTGATTACCATTTACGGAACAGGCTGCTCCTTCATCCGGTAATACTGCCACTTCCATCGCAGCTCCTCCAGCGCCTGCAGCTCCTGGGAGAGGGTGGCCGTATAGGCGCCATCGGGAAGCTGGCAGCCATAATTCGAAATATGGCGAATTCATCCCCGAACATGCCAGTTCGACGGGATAAAGAGTTCCGTATACTTATCCACTGCATACTTGTCCGTCATACCGGCGATGTAGTCGCAGACCGTGCGCTCCATGCCGTCAAAGGTGAGCTGCGGCTGGAAGGTATCCGGCATGGCCTGAGGATGGCGAATGTAATATGCATACAACTGCTGCACAATGGCCTTGGCTTTGGACTCCTCCCCTTGGCCACCGGATTCCGGTAGACCCGCTGGAACATAAACGCCCGAAGTTCCTGCATAGCGCCGGTCACCTCCGGGTCCATTGCCAGCTCCCCGGTATCCATGGTGTGGGCAATGAGGTTGGTCACCAGGGTGTTGATCCGGTCCTTATGGGTCTCCCCAAGATACGGGCAATGGACCGGGGAATGTCATCGTTGGTGAGAATGCCTGCCCGCATGGCATCGTCAATGTCGTGGTTGATGTAAGCAATCTGGTCTGATTTTTCGGACGATCTGTCCTCCAGAGTCTCCGGCACATATTCTCCGGTGTGTCCCAGAATGCCCAGACGAACCTCGTGGCTCAGGTTCAAGCCCTGGCCGTCCTTCTCCAGAATGTCCACCACCCGCAGAGACTGCTCATTGTGCCGGAAGGGCTTGCCCAAAACCTGGCTGAGAGCGTCCTCCCCGGCATGACCGAAGGGGGTGTGGCCCAGATCATGCCCCAGGGCAATGGCCTCTGACAGATCCTCATTCATATTCAGGGCCCGGGTGATGGTCCGGGCGATACGGGCTACCTCCAGGGTGTGGGTCATGCCGGGTCCGGTAGTGGTCTCCCTCCGGGCAGAGGAAGACCTGGGTTTTATGCATCAGACGGCGGAAGGCTTTGCTGTGGACAATGCGGTCCGTATCCCGCTGGTAGCAGGTGCGGACGTCATCCTCCCGCTCCGGCTCCGGTACCGGCCGTCCTCGGGAGCAGTCTGCATAGGCGGCCCGGGGATCCAACCGCTGGTGTTCCGCCTGCTCCAAAACTTGCCGGATTGTCATAGCCATCCCTCCAAGTGTCGTATGTACCCAAGATGCCGGGCGTGCACTGCCCCGTTACGTCTCCTCCGGGGTGGTCAGGCAGTGAACTGTGACGGGGGGAAGGCTTCATTCCCTGGCATGTGGCCATGCACAATTTCCTCCTGGGTGAAGCCCAAGCTGCGGTACAGGGTCAACGCAGGCACATTTCCGGCCAAAACCTCCACCGACAGCGGCCCAGGCCCCATTTGGGACAGCGCCGCCTGAGCCAGCGCTCTGCCAATGCCCTTGCGGTGATGTACTGGGTTTACATAAAGCCATGCCAGCTCTTCTTCGGTAAAGGCCACAAAGCCCATGACCTCGGTATCCGCGGCCACCAAAAATGGTGTAGTCAAATAGTCCTCCCGCTCCGCTCGCTTCCGCTAGCGGGAGAAATGCATCATCCAACCCTGCTAGGTGAAGCTCCAGCTTCCGGGCTGCATCGTGTGCAGCCGCAATCCACGGCCAGTCGGCCTGGGTATACGGTCGAATTTCCATTCGTATTGTAACCTCCCTCAGGAAAAATTTCAAGGTATTGCAGACGTTTCTGCCAAGGGAAACGCCCGGTATTCCTGGCCGGTGACGAGGGCTTCCAGGGTGGCTCCAGACAGATCCCGCAGGCGGTCCAGAAACGGGGTGGTCTGGGCCTCTGGCAAAAGCACCTCCAGCTCCACGTCCGCCCCAAACTGGGTGTCCCGGATCAAACCGTCAAAGGCAGCCACCTCCAGCTTCATCCGCTCGTACCAGCTGTAGGGCACCGGCAGGTAGAGGGCCGTCCAGACCCGCTTCATGGACTTGCCGGCAGCATCCACCGCAATCTTGGCACCCCTGGCATAGGCCCGAACCAGACCGCCGGCCCCCAGCAAAATTCCCCCAAAGTACCGGGTGACGACGCAAGTCACATTGAACAGACGCTCCCTTTGCAGCACCTGCAAGGTGGGCATCCCGGCGGTGCCGCCGGGTTCGCCATCGTCGGAAAAGCGTACCGGGCCGTCCTTGATGAGATAGGCCCAGACATTGTGGGTGGCGTCATGATGGAGCTTTTCGCATTTCCTCAATGCGGGCCAGGGCTTCGGCCTCTGACTCTGTGGGCCAGATGTGGCCGATAAAGCGGGATTTCTTCTCCACAAATTCCGCCTGCCCAAAGGCGGTAGGAACCAGATATTCCTCCATTTGTCAGTTCTCCCGGATCACATATTTTTTCAACTGGCCAAATACAATGGGGCCGCAAACCGCCTCCACCTGGATCCTCCGAACATACTCCACATTCAAAAACCTGTGCATCCCGATGGAGCCGGTCCAGGACGCCTCCCTCTTCATAGGGCAGCTGCAGCAGGCACCGGTGCTGCCCCCCGGTTCAGATTTTGCTCTACCAGGCGAAGCAGGGCTTCCATCCCAGTCCCCTCTTTGGCCGAGACCGCCACCCGATTTGGGCCCACAGGCAGATCCTCCGGCATCACCAGGTCCGCCTTGTTGAAGCACTGAATGACCGGCACATCCGGTTTGGCCAGCTGCGCAACCAGCTGATCCACCACGGCAATGTGGGCCTCCCGCCCGGGTCTGATGCGTCAATGACATGAATCAAAAGGTCCGCATAGGACAGCTCCTCCAGCGTTGCCCGGAAGGCGTCTACCAGATGGTGGGGCAGCTTGGAGATGAATCCCACCGTGTCAGACAGGATGACCCGCAGCGTGTCATTCACCTCCAGCTGCCGGGAGGTGGTGTCCAGGGTGTCAAAGAGGCGGTTGTTGGCAGGAATGCCCGCGCCGGTGAGCCAGTTCAGCAACGTGGACTTGCCTGCATTGGTGTAGCCCACCAGCGCCACCACCGGAACGGAGTGTTTCATCCGTTGGCGGCGCTGCACCGCCCGAACCTGGCGGACCTGGGACAGCTCCTCCTCCAGCTTGGCAATTGGGCCCGGATGTGGCGACGATCCGTCTCCAGCTGGGTCTCACCAGGGCCCCGGGTGCCAATGCCGCCGCCCTGCCGGGACAGGCTGATTCCCATACCGGACAGGCGGGGAAGCAGATATTTGTATTGAGCCAGCTCCACTTGGAGCCGTCCCTCTGCGGTCTTGGCCCGCTGGGCAAAGATGTCCAAAATCAAGGCGCTGCGGTCCAGAACCGTTACGCCCAGGAGCTCCTCCAGCACCCGAATTTGGGAGGGAGATAAGGCGTTGTCAAAAATGGCCATGCTGGCCTCGGTGGTCACGATCCATTGCCGGACCTCTTCGGCCTTGCCGGCGCCAATGAAGGTGCGGGAATCCGGCGTATGGCGATTTTGAGGATCTTGGCGGTACAGACGCCGCCGGCCGTCTCCAACAGGGCCTCCAGCTCCTCCAGGGAGGCCTTGGTGGCCGTCTCCCTCCTTGGAGAAGCAGTCTGCGTTCAGACCAACCAGGACTGCCCGCTCTATGGTGTGTTCTCGTGGCATATGGTCACCTGATTTCCAAAAAAAATAGTGTGATTCTACATCATAGATGATCCCATGTGGTGGCAGATTCCATTCAGGAACATAGAAAAAAGTCCGCACCACTTTCGCAGTGCGGACTTCAGGGGTCTTACTTCAGGCCAAATCTCTTGTTGAACCGATCAACGCGTCCACCGGTATCAACCAGCTTCTGCTTGCCGGTGTAGAAGGGATGGCACTTTAGAGCAGATTTCAACCTTGATGTCCTTCTTTGTGGAACCGGTTGTGAAAACGTTGCCACAGGCACAGCGGATCGTAGTCTGTTCGTACTTGGGATGGATACCTTCCTTCATGTCGTTTCACCTCTTTCTGCTCTGGGGTCCAAGGGCGCATTGCACCCGTCAATTCAATCGCTCAGCTATAATAGCACATCCTAGTCCAAAATGCAAGCATTCTTTTAACTTTTTCCGGAATTTCGGGGCGAGAAATCTCGGGCAGTGGTAAGGGTTGCGAATTCGCCGAACACAGATGGGATCACGCATAATGTTTCCGCCGGGCGGACACATGGGTCCGCCCCTACGGCAAGCGGCAAAGATAGGCCGAAATTTTTAAACACATTTTGTCATTGAGGGCATGTTTTGCGGCAATTTCGCAGAATCTGTTTACGCGCCGCGTTGGTATCTCATCGTAGGGGCGGACCCATGTGTCCGCCCGTGATGGACAGCTCAATTGATCCCGCATGAATCAAAGCGGAACTCTTGATTCGCCAAGCGTAGTAGCCTGAGTCGGTGGCGCGGAAGCCGACAGATTTTTTCTGGCGGTGGCCAGCATCAGCTTGATGCGGTTCAACTGGTTGACTTCCGAAGCCCCCGGATCGTAGTCTACCGCTACAATATTGGCCTGGGGAAGGTCTTTCCGCAACAGCTTGATGACTCCCTTTCCCACCACATGATTGGGCAGGCAGGCGAAAGGCTGGATGCAGACAACATTCGGTGCGCCTGTGTGGATCAGCTCCACCATTTCGCCGGTGAGGAACCACCCCTCGCCGTATTGGTTCCCCTACAGACAGGAAGGGTTTCGCATAGTCTGCCACCTGGCTGATGGGCAGCGGCGGATCAAAGCGACGACTGGCCTGCAGGGCCTGGATGGCAGGTTGCCGGATCTTGGCAATGGCTTTCACCGCCAGTTCCCCTATCTTGGCGCTGCGCCAGGTGCCGCCTAAAAAACTCGTGCTTATACCCGCTGTTGTAAACGCAGTAGTTCAGAAAATCCATCAGATCCGGCACAATGGCCTCCGCGCCCTCCCGCTCCAGCAGGTCCACCAGGTGGTTGTTGGCCAGGGGCATGTACTTGACAAGAATTTCTCCCACCACGCCCACCCGGGGCTTGCGCAAGGTTTCCTGGATGGGGAAGGCGTCGAAATCCTCCACAATCTGCTGGCAGAAGGGTTTGAAATCCTTGTGAGAGCGAGGCCCGGTGAGAGACTGGATGCACCGTTCCTCCCACACCCGGTGCAGGGCATTGGCACTGCCGGGAACGCACTCATAGGGCCGGACCCGATACAGGCAGCGCATAAACAAGTCGCCGTATACCAGCGCCCGGGCAGCATCCAAAATCAGGGGGACTGTAAACTGGAAGCCGGGATTTTTTTCTCCATACCGTTGGCATTGAGAGATGACGGGAATGTGGGGGAAGCCCCCGCCTTCTCCAGAGCCCGACGGATGAATCCCACATAGTTGCTGGCCCGGCAGCGGCCTCGCCCGTCTGGGTCATGAGGACGGCCAAACGGTCCGTATCGTATTTCCCAGAGGTCACAGCGCTCATAATCTGCCCCACCACAGTGATGGAGGGGAAGCAAGCGTCGTTGTTGACAAACTTCAGGCCCATATCAATGGCCGCCCGGTTGTCGTTGTCCAGAATCTCCACATGGTACCCGTGACGCTGGAACACCGGTGCAGCAGGGAGAAGTGGATGGGCGACATCTGCGGCGCCAAAATGGTCCAGCCCTCCCGCTGCATCTGCCGGGTGTACACCGTACGGCGGTAGGCAGCCGGCTGGGGGTGGGGCACCATTCCCTGCCGGGCCCGCATATTCATGGCCGCCAGCAAGCTCCGGATCCGAATCCGGGCTGCACCCAGGTTGGACACCTCATCAATTTTGAGGACGGTGTACAGCTTGCCGCTGGCTTCCAAAATCTCCGCCACCTGATCGGTGGTTACGGCGTCCAGACCGCAGCCCAAAGGAGTTGAGCTGAATGAGCTCCAGGTCCTTCCGGGTCCGGACAAACTCCGCCGCCGTGTATAGCCGAGAGTGATAGACCCACTGGTCATTGGCCCGCAGAGGCCGCTCGGGGGGTGAAATCCACGGGGATGGAGTCCTCCGTGAGAACCGCCAAACCATAGGAGGCGATGAGCTCTGGAATGCCGTGGTGAATTTCCGGGTCCATGTGATAAGGGCGACCGGCCAGGACGATGCCACGGCGGCGGTGCTCCTCCATCCACTGGAGGGGCCTCCCGGCCCTTGGCCCGCACATCCTCTTTGGCCCGGCGCTGTTCGGCCCAGGCAGCGTGGACTGCCCGGCGGGTTTCTCCTTTGGGGATATCCCAGACCTCCCGGCACAGTTGCTCCAGCCGGGCGGCAGCCGTCTGTTCATCGGTGATGGCGATGAAGGGACGTATGTAGGCGATATTGCCTTCTGTCACTGCGTCGACGTTGTTTTTCAAATTCTCGGGATAAGAAACCACAATGGGACAGTTGTAGTGGTTTTGGGCGCCTGGGGTCTCCTGATGTTCATAAAAAACGCAGGGATGGAAGATGGCGCGGATCCCCTGGTTGACCAACCACTGCACATGGCCATGGGCCAGCTTGGCGGGGTAGCACTCGGACTCTGAGGGGATGGATTCCATGCCCAGCTCATAAATCTTCCGGGTGGATTGGGGAGAGAGCACCACAGAGAAGCCCAGTTCCCGGAAAAACGTAGCCCAAAACGGATAATTTTCATACAGATTCAGAACCCGGGGAATGCCAATCTGCCCCCGGGGGGCCTGGGAAACCGGCAAAGGCGGATAGGCAAACATGCGCTCCAGCTTATAGGCCGCCACATTGGGGCCCTTGTCCTGGGACGCGGTTCCGCCCAGACCCTTTTCACACCGGTTCCCTGTGACGTGGCGGCGGCCACCGGGAAACTTGTTGGGGGTGAGCATACAGCGGTTGGAGCAGCCGCCGCAGCGGGGGGTGGCGGTGGTGTAGGTGAGATCCAGAATCTCCGGAATGGAGAGCATGGCGCTCCCGCTGCCCCTGGTACCGGTCCCGGGCGATGAGCGCCGCACCGAAGGCGCCCATGATGCCGGAAATGTCGGGGCAAATGGCCTCCACCCCAGCAATGCGCTCAAACGCCCGCAGCACCGCCTGGTTGTAGAAGGTGCCGCCCTGGACCACCACATGGCGGCCAAGCTCCCTGGCGTCGGCCAACTTGATGACCTTATACAGAGCATTTTTAATGACAGAATAAGCAAGACCGGATGAAATATCCTGGACCGAGGCCCCTTCCTTCTGGGCTTGCTTCACATTGGAGTTCATAAACACGGTGCATCGGGTGCCCAGATCGATGGGGTTGGGGGCAAACAGCGCCTCTTGGGCGAACTGGGCCGCCGTATAGCCCAGGGAATTGGCAAAATTCTCAATGAAAGAGCCACAGCCGGAGGAACAGGCTTCGTTCAGGAGGATGGTATCCACAGAGTGGTTTCGGATTTTAATGCACTTCATATCCTGACCACCGATGTCCAGAATGCAGTCCACCTCAGGGTCAAAGAAGGCGGGCGCCTGGTAATGGGGCAATGGTTTCCACCTCCCCCCTCGTCCAGGCGGAAGGCGGATTTGAGCAGACTCTCGCCATAGCCCGTGGAGCAGGAGCGGAGAATCTTCGCCTCTGGTGGCAGTTTCTCTCGCAGACTGACCAATGGCCTCCATAGCAGTCCGGATGGGAGAGCCCTGATTGCCACGGTAGAAGGACCAGAGCGCTCCCCCTCCTGGCCCACCAGGGCCAGCTTGGTGGTGGTGGGCCGGAATCAATACCCAGATAACAGTTTCCCGATACGTTTCCAGGGAAGCCGTCTTCACTCTGGCGCGGCTGTGGCGGGTTTGGAACGCCTGGTATTCCTCCTGATTTTGGAAGAGGGGCGGCAGGCGCTTCAGCTCAAAGGCCATGGAAACCCCCTGCTCCAGCTGGGAGATCAGCCCGTCCAGAGACCGTTCCACTCCGGCCTCTGCCTCCAAAGCAGCACCCATGGCGGCAAAGAGGTGGGAGTTTTCCGGGTCCACCACGTTCTCCGGCGTGAGACCCAGCGTGCGGATAAAGGCCCGTTTCAGCTCCGGGAGGAAGTGCAGCGGCCCGCCCAAAAAGGCCACACAGCCTCGGATGGGCTTGCCACAGGCCAGGCCTGAGATGGTCTGGTTGACCACCGCCTGGAAGATGGAGGCAGCCAAATCCGGCAATGTCGCGCCGTCGTTGATGAGGGGCTGAATGTCGGACTTGGCAAACACACCGCACCGGGCGGCAATGGGATAAATCTCCCGATAGTTTGCCGCCTCCCGATTCAGGCCAGGGGCGTCGGTCTGGAGCAAAGGAAGCCATCTGGTCAATGAACGAACCGGTGCCGCCGGCACAGACGCCGTTCATCCGCTGCTCCAGGCCACCCCGGAAGTAGATGATCTTGGCGTCCTCTCCGCCCAGCTCAATGGCCACGTCGGTCTGGGGCGCAACCCGCTCCAAACTGGCAGCGACAGCCACCACCTCCTGGACAAAGCCGATGCCCAGAGCTTTGCCCAAGTTCATGGAGCCAGAGCCTGTGATCCCCACCCGGAGCTCGCAGGGTCCCAGCTGCGCGCGGGCCTCCCGGAGAAGCTCTGCCAGCGTCTCCTGGGTGTGGGCCCGGTGGCGGCGGTATTGTCCAAAACAAATCTGTCCGTTTGCATCTAAAATCACCAGCTTCACCGTGGTGGAGCCAATGTCAATTCCCGCAGGGAAGCAGTTGCTCATGGTAAAAACCTCAATTTTGCTATTTTCTACAATAAAGTATACCACGTTCTGTTCCAATTGCAAGAGGTGTGTTTTGGAAAGAACTTGAAATTTCCGCAATCCTGCCGAGGAACGCCATGGCTGAATTGCCCGTTGAAGCCCGTTTCGCGGTTGCGCTGTATTTTAGAAGGCAGGTAGTTGCATTTTAAAAGCGGCACTGCTATAATAAAAGATGCGTTCCTGGAGCGCCAAACCGGGAGCCTGCCCCTGGGAGGTATGCACTGTGTTGATGAGTTGTATTTTGATTCTGGCCGCGCTGGGCGCATTGGGCGTCTGTTTTTTGGCTGGGCGGCTTTGCTTCCCTGGCTTTTTGTGGCAGCTGCCCCTGCTGTTTGGCGGCTTTTGGCTGGGATTGCTGTTGCTTGCCTTTCTCTTCCTGGTGCTGTGGTGCCTTCCGATTTCCATGGAGCAGCCTGTGGAGGAGGACAGCAAAACAGCCCGGCGGGTTCTGTATCTCTATGAAGAGCTGGTCCTGGCCCTGCTCCAGGTGAAGATTCACACCACGGGCCTGGAGAAACTGCCCCAGGAAGGCCGCTTTCTCCTGGTGTGCAACCATCTCAGTCTGTTGGATCCCCTCATTCTTCACATCCACACCAAGAAAAGTCAATTGGCATTCATCTCCAAGCGGGAGAACGACCGGCTGATTCTGGTGAACAAGCTGATGCATAAAACCCTCTGTCAGCCCATCAACCGGGAAAACGACCGGGAGGCCCTGAAGACCATTTTTAAAATGTGTGGATATCCTGAAAACGGATCGGGCCAGCATCGCCGTCTTCCCGGAAGGCTACACCAGCCGGACCGGTCACCTGCAACCATTCCGCAACGGCGTCTTTAAGATCGCGCAAAAGGCCAAGGTCCCCATTGTCATCTGTACCCTTCGGGGCGCCGCACCCATTTTCCACAATGCCGCCCGCCTTCGCCGGACCCATGTATCCCTGGACCTGCTGGAAGTGATCCCCGCCAGCCAGCTCCAGAGCACAACGAGGCAGATTGGCGACCACATCTACGCCGTCATGGCCCAAAACCTGGGTGAACCAATTCCAAACCCAGACCAAAGTTGACACAGTGGCATTCCTTGTGATAAAATAATCCGGGACTGTGAACAGTCCCTACGTTGCGGGCATGATGGAATTGGCAGACGTGCAGGATTTAGGTTCCTGTGCCGCAAGGCGTGTGGGTTCAAATCCCACTGCCCGCACCACATCGTCGCGGACTGCATATCGTTCGCGACGACTTTTTTTTCAAAAAGTCATCTCTCACTCATTTCGTCGCTCCTCCTCTCCAAATGCGACCCGCTGCGCTGGGCTCGCATTTGGTGTTTGGACGCAGACCTGGAGGTAGCTGCATCGATACTGTTCACACTTGACAGCTCAGAAATTCCCATCATAGCGTAGTTTCCGCCTGTCGGCGAAAACTACGCTATGATGGGAATTTGTTTGCGTACCGCGTCGGTATCTCCTCGTAGGGGCGGGCTGTGTGTCCGCCCGCAGTGGGCACTGAAAATTTTCCGGGTGCTTTGTATATACCTTGGGAAAGAGCCAGGGCATGAAACACTTAATACCAAAATTGATGTAGGTTTAAACGAAGCCAAATGCGTTGTGTATCCCGCAGTTTTTGGGAGAGAATTGCAACTGTACATTGTATTTTCTCAGAATATGAGGTATAATGGTTGATAGATAATAATGCTGGAGGCATTCCTGTTGGCCCCAGGCCGGAAAGGTGAGAACGACCATGAAAATCAGCTATAAGCCGCTGTAGAAAACACTGATTGACAAGAATCTGACCAAGAAAGATTTGCGGTTCCAAGCGCATTCACAACAAATCATATCACCAACATAGGAAAAGGAGAACGTATCTCCATACAGACCCTTATCAAGATTTGCAAAACGCTGAACTGTGATATTGCCGATGTGATTGCGCTGGTGCCGGATGACGACCCGTAAGGGAGAAAGGGCATCACAATGAAAAACGGATTGACTTATATCCAAGTTGGAGACTACTACATCCCCAATCTTGCGTTAGACCCTGACCCGGTAGAGCCAGTCAGAGACATTGGCAAGTATGGCGTATGAGATTGAGTTACTTAAGGCAAAGCATCGGCGCAAGCTGTACCAAGAGTTGGTGTCTATCCGTAAACTTGAAACGCATCTACTGAACATCAACGACACAGCCAACGACTGGCTGGACCGGATGATTCCGGACATAGCAAAATCGGCGGGAGCCACCGAGGAATTGAAAGCCCGCAACCCTATGCGCTGGGTTGGTCTGATGAACAACTGCAAGGCCAGAGCAGAAGAAATCATTTTCTCTGAGTTCATTTACCAGTAATCGCTTACAGGGGTCATTTTTATGGCTGATGGGCGGGGCTCCTGTGCGTTGGCCGGGACCCCGCCTAATTGATTCGGAGCCGCGGATTCCTCTTGAGTTTATAATTTATCTCCAGTTTAACTTCCCGCTCCCGCTTCGTGCTATAATACTCTCAACCTGACTTGCGAGGTGTTCCCATGACCATCAAAAAGCGCCTACTTTGGTCCAATATTCTGATGATCGTTGTCCCTGTCATTGCCGCTTTGGCGGCGGGGATATGCTGTATCGCGCTGCTGTGGCTTATGCTCCAGAGCGGCGGACTTCCCCTGGAAGACAGCGGAGATTTTTCCTGGGCCAGCCGGGCAGTGGTCAAGCTGGTGAGCCGGTCGCTGGAAGAGTAAGCCTTTGGATACCCTGGGCGAGACCCTCCGGGCCAACGGGCCTGCGGGTGACAGTGATTTCCGGCGGCACAACAGTTTACACCTGGGGAGAGGAACAGCCAGACGATGCCCGCCTGCTCCAGGCTGCGGAGAGCCTGGGCGGAACACAGGCGCTGGCATCTGCCGGAGAGCACAGCCTTTCCGTCACACAGAAGGAGATCAACGGTACTGCCTATCAGATCCGCGTCTATGGGTCCCGAAGCGAGGAGCTACCCTCCGGAATGAAGTTGGTTATCGTTCTGACAGGGCTGATTTTGCTGTGTGCGGTGCTGGCGGCCATTTGGGGCACAAACCGTTTCCTCATCCGTTTTGTGTTCAAAAAATCAACGACCCTCTGACGATTTTGGCCGATGGCGTCCAGGAGATCGGCAGCGGCAATTTGACTACCGCATCGACTACCGGGAGAAGGACGAGTTCGCCCCGGTATGCGAGGCTTTCAACGAGATGGCGGCACGGCTGAAAACCTCCGTGGCGCGCACCCGCCAGGACGAGGAGAGCCGGAAGGAGCTGCTGGCGGGCATCTCCCATGATCTGCGCTCCCCGCTGACCTCCATCCGAGCCTATGTGGAGGGCCTGCTGGACGGCGTGGCCAAGACGCCGGAGGCGCGGCAGCGGTATCTGCTGACCATCAAGGCCAAAGCGGAGGACATCGACCGCATGGTGTCCCAGCTGTTCCTGTTCTCCAAGCTGGACATGGCGGAGTACCCGATGGAGCCCCGGACGCTCCGGCTGGACGAATTTTGTCACGGATTTGGCCGCGGAGACAGCGGGAGAATACCAAAGGAACGGCCTAGAGGTCACAGTGGAGCCCATCTGTCCAGTCACGGTCACCGTGGACCCGGACGCTGCTGCGCCGGGTGCTGACCAACATCATGGACAACAGCGCCAAATACAAGACGGCTGACCTGGGTCATTTGAAGCTCCTTGTGGAGGACGCCGGTATGGATTGCCGGATCACCCTCACCGATGACGGCCCCGGTGTGCCGGAGAGGCCCTGCCCAAACTCTTTGACGCATTCTACCGCAGCGACCCGGCTCGGAAGAACCCGGCAGGGGGCAGCGGCTTGGGGCTGGCCATCGCGGCAAAGACCATCCGGCGTATGGGTGGAACCATAACGGCCCGAAACACCCCAACTAGAGGGCTGGAAATCACCATCACACTGCCCAAGGAGGATAGCCATGCAGAAAATTCTGATTGTTGAGGACGATCCGGACATCGCCGCCATCGAGCGAGACTACTTGGAACTGAACGGCTGCCAGGTGGAGATCGCCGCCGACGGGGAAGCGGGGCTCGCTCTGGGCCTGGGCGGCGGGTTTGATTTGATTCTCCTGGACCTGATGCTCCCTGGTGTGGACGGTTTCACCGTCTGCCGCAAACTCCGGGAGAGAATCGACACTCCCATCCTGATGGTGACGGCCCGCCGGGAGGACGTGGATAAAATTCGCGGCCTGGGCTTGGGGGCGGACGATTACATTGAAAAAGCCCTTCTCTCCCAGCGTGCTGGTGGCGCGGGTCAAGGCACACCTGGCCCGCTACGAGCGGCTCACCGGCGGGCGGAAGCAAACCTCTGAAATCCATATCGGCGGCCTGTCTCTGCACACCGACACCCGCCGTCTCTATGTGGGAGAGCCAGGAGGTGGAGCTGAAAAACAAGGAGTATGAACTGCTGCTGTTCTTCATGCTCCATGTGGACATCGTGTTCAGCCGGGAGGAATTGTACGAGAAGATCTGGGGGCTGGAGGCCATGGGGGACAACGCCACTGTGGCCGTCCACATCAACCGTCTGCGGGAGAAGATCGAGCCGGACCCCGCCAAGCCCCGGTACATCCAGACGGTCTGGGGTGCGGGATACCGGTTCCGGGGACAGTAACCAGGAATAATAAAATAGTTATGAGGGAACTATCTGTGAGGCAAAATTCTTTCTATCAATCCGGCGCCATGCTCCTGACCGCCCTGCTTTTTCATTGCAAGCCTTGTTCCAACCCGCTTTGCCGCCGGAAGTGTGGGAGAGGTCAATCTGCATATGGGACAGTCTGCGGATACCGTTTATCTGACCTACACCTCATCCAGCAGGACAGCAGCTCCGGTGCGTGTGCCGGCGGGGAGCGCGGCCTACCTGGCCCAGTCCTCCTGGTCCGACTCCGCCGGAAAATACATCCACAAAGCGGAGTTGACCGGATTGACTACCGGAACGGAGAATGCGTACACGTTGGAAAACGGCGCTTACAGCAGCGGTTTTACCACTGCCGCAGAGGCCGGGGCGTTCATGTTCGCGTTTCTCACCGATACACAGGTCGCCTTTGATGCCGACGCCAAAGCCACCGCCGCGCTGTTTAACCAGCTGAACCAGCGGGACGATTTGGCTTTCGTCTATATGACAGGGGACTTCACGGGCTCCTCCCAGGACGAGCGCCAATGGGAGCTGCTGTTCCAAGGCGGCGGAATCCACGCGGAGGCGGGACAGAAATTCTTGGGCAGTCATCTTCTCGCCGCCGCGCAATGTAGTATCATTGTCATTAAGAGGTGAACGTATATGTGGCTCGTTTTCGCGTTCGGGTCCGCAATTTTCGCGGGCCTTACATCCATTCTGGCCAAGTGCGGCATTCGGAAAACGGACTCTACCGTGGCCACCGCTATCCGAACCATCGTGGTGCTGGCCTTCTCCTGGCTGATGGTATTCGTGGCGGGGTCACAAGATCAAATCAGCGGCATCGGCGGGAAAACGCTGCTGTTCCTGATCTTGTCCGGCCTTGCTACCGGGGCTTCTTGGCTGTGCTACTTCAAGGCCCTCCAGCTGGGCGACATCAACAAGGTGGTACCCATCGACAAATCCAGCACCGTGTTGACCATTCTGCTGGCGTTCGTGTTTTTCTCCACGAGGCTATCAGCCTGTCCAAAGGGCATCGGTGTGGCGCTGATTGCCGTGGGTACGTTTCTCATGATTGAGAAAAAGGAGACGGATGGGCAGCAAACCAACGGCAGCGGCACATGGCTGTGGTACGCCCTGGGCTCTGCGGTGTTTGCCAGCCTGACTTCCATCCTGGGCAAGGTGGGCATCTCCGGGGTGGAGTCCAACCTGGGTACGGCAATCCGCACGGGGGTAGTGCTGGTCATGGCCTGGGTCATGGTGTTCGTCACCAGGAAACAGGGGGAACTTCGGCAAATTCCCACAAACGAGCTGGGTTTTATCTGCCTGTCGGGCCTTGCCACCGGGGCATCCTGGCTGTGCTACTACCGGGCCTTGCAGGACGGCCCCGCCAGTATCGTCGTCCCCATCGACAAGCTGAGTATGTTAGTCACAGTGGCCTTCTCCGGACTGGTGTTCCACGAAAAGCTGACCCGCCGGGCTGCCCTTGGCCTGCTACTGGTGACGGGCGGAACGCTGGTTATGCTGTTTTGAATAGAAGCGAAAAACGAATCCCGGGCGTAGCCTGCGCTTCGGGACTCTTTTGCTTCTCGTCTATAGTTTCATAGAGACGCCATCCGGTTTGGCCAGCAGCGACCCGGCGCACAGGGCGGTAAAGGGGGCCACTGTCACCAGACCGAAGGAGCCGAGCACCGTGTGCAGCAATTCCGCCGCCACATATTTGTAGTTGAGAATATTGGACAGGGGTGTCCCTTGGGCCATAAACACCATCAACAGAGCGGCATATCCGCCGGAGTAGGCCAGCAACAAAGTTGTGGTCATGGTTCCCATCGCGGCCCGCCCACGTTCAGCCCGGACTTCACCGCCTCCCGGCGGCAAACCGGGCCGCTTTTCCACCACCTCACAGACGGCGGAGGTGATGTCCACGGACAGGTCCATGACGGCCCCGGAGGCGCCGATGAAGATGGATGCCATAAAGATCCGCGTCAGATCCAAATGCTGGTACCCGGCGTAGAGCAGGCTTTCTGAATAGGCCATCACCGCCCCGTGGATTTGAAACAGACGGGTGAAGACGCCGCCCATGGCGCAGGTGACGAGAATGCCCAGGAACGCCCCGGACACGGCGGCGGCGCGCGGCGGTCAAAGCCGTAGACCAGGGAGATAATCAGCACCGTCAGCGCCAGGGTGACCGCCAGCCCCACCCAGACGGGGTCCCAGCCCTTCAGATACAGCGGGACCAGCACCTTCCAGAGCATCAGCACCGTCAAAACGAAGGACAGCAGCGCCCGCGCAGCCCAGTCTGCCCGGCGAAGGCCACTAGCAGCAAGACGAACAGCGCTGCCAGCAGTGCCTCCCAGGGGAGCGGTAGTGGTCGATCATTGAGACGCTGAGGATTTCCTCCCTTGATAATTGATGCGCACCAAGGCTCTGTCCCCGGCGGAAAAGAGTTTGTCCTGTTCAGAGAGCCGCTGAGGAGATTTCTCCCCTCGGCGATCTGCCCCGGAACGGACCGCTTAAAACCCGCAGCCGGCACCAGCTGCTCCCCGGAGCGGACCAGGCCGGTGTCTACCACGGTGGACTCGTCGGTGGACAGCACCAGGGCGGGCCGGATGTCCGACTCCTGAAAGGCCTCCCGGTCCTCGAACCCGGTGGGCAGGAGGACCAGGAAGAGGATCAGCAGGGCGCAGACCAAAACCGGGGCATGATAACGGTTCAGCCTCATTTCACCGCCAGTATTTCAGCCAGCTTGTTGTAAATTTCCGTGTTGTCGTAGTAGCCGCCGAACTGCTCCGCGTTCACGCCGCTGGCGAACATCGCCACCGGCAGGCCGGTGTGGCTGTAAGAGGTGAAGGCGACGCCGGATTTGTTGTTCAGGATGTGGGTGATGGTGACGCTCAGCGGCTCGTAGGTGCCGTAGGCCACGTACTCCGCCTGGACGGCCATGCCGGTGTCCCGCTCGTTGACGCTCTTTTTCATAGGCGTTTTTCAGCAGGCCCAGCTCATAGTCCGTCAGCACCAGCTTGTCACTGGCGTCCCCGCTGGCCTTCAAGCCGAACAGCTCCTCCACATCAGCCAACACGGTTTCAAAATCCGCTTTGTTTTCCTTGTAGGCGGAGACATAGTCGCTGTCATATTTGGCGAAGGAAATCTTTTGGCTGTCCAGCAGGGAGAGGTAGGTGTCGTAATCCGTACCAGCGAAGCCGATCGTCAGCCCTCCGGTCTCGTGGTCGCCGGTGACCAGGATGAGGGTCTCATCCGCGTGCTCCTCTGCAAAGTCAATGGCAATTTGCACCGCATCGCCCAGGGCCAGAGTGTCGTGGATGGTGGAGGCGGCGTCGTTGGCGTGGCAGGCCCAGTCGATCTTGCCGCCCTCGCACATGAGGAAGAAGCCAGTGTCGTCGTTGTCCAGCACTTGAATGCCCTTTTTCACATAGTCAGCCAGGGACCACATATTCTCGGTCCGGTCCAGATCAGGCCATGGCGGAGGAGTCCGCCAGATGTTCGTCAATGAGAATTACAGGGCCGGAGGTGACCTTCTCCGCCTCGGCCTGGGTCTTGACCACCGTAGCCCGCTTTTTTCCGCCAGGGCGTACAAGTCCTCCCGCTTCCCGTCGGAGCCGGTAGGCTTCAGCAGCCCGCCGCCGGCGAAGTACTCAAAGCCGGAGGCCACCAGCTCCTCGCCGATCTCGTAGTAACTGCCCCGGCTGGCCTGATGGGCGTAAAGGCGGCGGGGGTGGCGTGGTTCAGGTTTACGGAGGAGATGACGCCTACCTTCATGCCCAGCTGGTCGTGGACCTTTTCGGTGATAGTCTCGTAGGAGACGGTGGCGGTCTCGTCCACGTTGATGGAGCCGGAGTAGGTCTTGTGGCCGGTGGAGATAGAGGTGGCGGTGGAGGCGGAGTCGGGGGGCAAAGGAGTTGGAATCGTAGGTCACGACGGAACCCACTGTCTCAAAACCCATGAAGTTCAGGGCCACCGGGCCGTCCAGCACCGCCCCTTGGTTATCGTCCAGGCTGGGGACGGCCTGCATATAGTCGCTGTCCGCCATTGCGCCCAGATAGTCCGCGGCGGATTGGAACTGAGGGTAACTCATGCCGTCGCCGATGAAAAGAAACACGTACTTGGGCGCCTTCGCCTGTGCGGGAGCCGCTGCGGAAAGCGTGCCGTTTTGTGGCGCCGCCGGTCTGCACGGGACTGGACGCGTCGGTTTTTGGGGTGGCAGAGCAGCCGGAAAACAAAGCGGCTGTCAAGGCCAGCGACAAAGCGATGGGTAGGATTTTTTCATATGGACTTGTTTCCTCCTAAAAATTTGTTTGCCTCATTGGGACAACTCTATCATAAAGCGTATATGTAATATCCGCTACCTGGGTCTGGAAAAATCCTTGTAAAATGCTGGCAATAGAACGCCCGCAGATGCAATTCACGTCTGCGTACTTTATATTTTATCTTCTGTTTACCTCCAGCAAAAACTTGGTTTAACATTGCCTGCTATCCTATACCCATCCAAGAAACAGGAACCAAACCAAATGGATACAACGTGCCGGGTATCCGGCAGCTTCAACGGCAGGGCATCAAAAAAATAGGAGGTACTTCATATGAAAAAAATTGCAGGAAAAAATCATGCGTGCCAGCTTTGGCAAGCTGCGCTCAAGCGATGGGTGATCGCCGCGCTGTGCGTGACTCTTCTGGGCGGCGGGGTATCCGCCGCACTGCTCTCGCCCCAGATCAGGGAAACCATTACCGCCGTTCAAACCATCCATCAGCAGAAAGACCAATGGGAACATGACTTTCCCGGCGATGGTCATGACCGTGAGGAAGAAAACAGGGAACGGTTTGAGGCAGAGGACGTTTTCCGTGCCAGCATCACCCGGCCCTCAACCGCCGCGTTCATTTCCCCTGCTCTGCGGCCTGCTGGCTTTGTCCTGCTGGCTGTTGGTGGCGGCGTGGCTCTATCAGGCGGCGGTGCTGTCCGGCATGAGCGGGCCCGCTGTGGGCGTACTGGGACTGTGCGGAAATGTATTCGCCGCTGTTCTGTTCGTCATTGTCCGCAGCTTTTAAAAAGAAATGTCCGCCTGCAGGCGCTGGCAGGCTAAAAAGACGGCCTATTGCGCCGCCTGCGGCAGCGCCATGAGCCAGAAATGCACGACTTGCGGCGTACACTGTCCGGTGGATTCCCGGTTCTGTCCCGTCTGTGGCGTAAAGCTGGAAGATGCCGGATCTCAGGGCGGAGAGACATGCTGACCTGGGAATTTTCCGTGCTGGACTTCATCCAGGCCCACCTGCGCAGCGGGATTGGCGACATTGTGATGCCGCTTATCACACACCTGGGGGATAGCGGAGTGATTTGGGTTGTTCTGGCCCTGGTACTGCTGATTTACCCTAAAACGCGAAAGACAGGAGCCGCCCTGGCGGTTTCCCTCGCCCTGGAGGTAATATGCTGTAATCTGATTTTGAAGCCCTTTGTGGCCCGCATCCGTCCCTGTGACATCAACACGGCAGTACAGCTGCTGATTCCCCGCCCCGACGATTTTTTCCTTCCCCTCCGGGCATACGGGAGCCTCCTTCGCGGCGGCGTCCGCTCTGTATTTCAGCGGGAGCAAGCTGCGGTTCCCGGCCCTGATTTTGGCGGCGCTGATCGGATTTTCCCGGTTGTATCTCTATGTCCACTATCCCACCGATGTGCTGGCAGGGGGCGGTGCTGGGGGCGCTCCTAGGCTGGGTGGGTTGCACCCTGATTCGTCTCGTGGAGAGGAGGTTTATCACCATGACCACTCCGCTCAATTTAGAAGTTGAAGCGACTCTTGAACTTGAAATTTTATCCGGGCGCATCCCGCCCGGACAGAAGCTGCCCTCCATACGAGTCCTAGCGGGACAGTGGGAAACCGAGCTGGGACAGGCCGCCGCAGTGAGGCCCTGCGGGTGGCTCCTGACGCGGAGCAAATCACATACCGCCGTCAGGAAAAAGCCACTGCCCTGGCACAAGAGTGCATCCGGCATCTTAGACTCCTGGGATATTACAGCAAGGAAATGAACACGCTTATTTTTCACCAGCGTTTGAAAGAAGGAATCCACATGGCATTAAAACTGTTTCAAGGCTTCTGCATGGCTCTGGCGGACAGCGTCCCCGGTGTGTCCGGCGGCACGGTGGCCTTTATCCTGGGCTTCTATGAGCCGTTTTTGAACGCCATCCACAGCCTGTTCGGCAAAGACCCCGCCGCCCGGCGGGCCGCGTTTTTCTACCTTCTAAAACTGGGCATCGGCTGGGCCATGGGGCTGATTGGCTCCATCTCACTGCTGGCCCGGCTGTTTGGGAGCAACATCTACTTTCTCAGTTCCCTCTTTTTAGGGCTTACCCTGGCCTCCATCCCCTTCATCGTCAAGGCGGAGCGCCGGCAGATCTTAGGAAAACCGCAAAACTGGCCTTTCGCCCTGCTGGGGCTGTCGCTGGTGTGCGGCCTGACTTGGTTTCGGGCCGTCTCCCCAGCGGCGGCGCACTGGACTATACCGCTCTGGAACCGCTCCAGTACGGCTATCTGTTCCTTTCCGGCGCGCTGGCCATCTCCGCCATGGTGCTGCCCGGCATCCCCGGATCATCCCTGCTGCTGATTATGGGGGTGTATCTGCCCACGTTCAATGCGCTGCATTCCCTGCTCCACTTGAATCTCGCCGCACTGCCGGGGCTGTGCGCGTTGGCTCTTGGCGTGCTGGCGGGGCGGCGCTGTCGGTTCGCGCCCTCCGCGCCGCCCTGCGGAAACAGCGCAGCCGGATGCTCTGGCTGATTTTGGGATTGATGCTGGGGTCCCTTGTCTCCATTGCGGTGGGGGACCCGCGCTTTAGACCCGCCATGTTCTCCGCTGGGTCCGGACAATTTCAGTTTTTTTCGGTTTCTGTGGGTATTGCGGTTCTGCTGGGCTTGAGGGCCTGGAAGAAACTGACACAAAAGCGTGAACACAGGGAACAAGCCGCGTTTATGGATCAGGACGGTCATACGGAGGCACTATGAGCGCGTCGGAAAGACATTCCGAATCGAATTTTGGGTCTGGCGTTTTGACCATTTTGGCTTCCAGTTGGTGGTGAAGCTGCTGGGTCTGGTCTACCGGCTGGCCATCACCAATATCGACGGATTTGGCGATGTCGTCAACGGTTACTACAACGCGGGATTTCAGATCTATACTCTGCTGCTAGCCCTTTCCTCTGTGGGCATCCCCAGCGCCACCTCCAAGCTGGTGGCCCGGGCGGAAACCGCTGGGAATCAAAGGCGGAGCGGGGACGTTTTCCGCACTGCCATGGCGCTGTTCTTTGGCATTGGTCTGCTCAGCGCCGCCGCCCTCTATCTGGGCGCGGACTTGACTGCCTGCTTTGTCATCCAGATGGACGGGGGTACAGGGGACCTCCGGACCCTGTCCCCGCTGTCCTATTCGCCTGCCTGTCCTCCGTCTTGCGGGATACTACCTTGGATTGGGGTTCGCAAAGGCCACCGGCAGTTCTCAAGTGGCGGAACAGCTCCTGAAATCTGTCTTAACCGTGGTGACGGTTCTGGCACTGACTGGCTATTCTGCCCAGGCCATGTCTGCCGGACGGATTCGGGTCTTTCACCCGATAGGACGTGCCTCACCGGGCGCACATGCGGCAGAAGGCCGAGTACTCAATGGAAGTACCCGGCCTTCTGCTTTGTTAAATCTTCGAGAAAAAATTCAGCCCATGTCGGTGTCGTGGCCCGCCGCCCATTTCGATGCACCAACCCCTATCAACGAATGAAACGGAGGAAACGAAATGTTTGATACCAAGAGCGATTATGCGCTGAATAAGCGGGGCAAGAGTGCCATCGTCTGCTCCAGCGCTACCGGCGCACATATCCGGCTGACCCGTGAGGACTTCGCCAGCGAGGAAGCGTTCAAGCGGTGGAAGTCCTGGTCTGACCAAGACACAGTATCGCCGTTTGTGGTTGCACTACGTTCAGAAATCAAATCCCCCCAGCATTGCCAGTCTGATGTGCCGGATGGCAAGGAAAAGGTCCCGGTTTGGAGGACTTCCATTTCCAACGTTCACCAGCAATCTTCTTTCCTACGGTGCGGCCCCCCAAGGATGTGCAGGAGCTGTTGGGACACTCGGATGTCAACACGGCCATGAACATCTACGCCCACGCCACCAGGGAGGCGAAGCGTTCCAGTGCAAGGCTTCTGGGCAAGGTAGCGCGCAACGGCTGACGGTTTTTCCCTTAAGTTTTCTTTGCAAGGGAAAAGGGCAGGTAGGCAGGGGCAGAAGCCATTGAAAATACTGGATTTCCGGGGATGTTAGCCCTGTTAATTGACAAACTATCAGTTTGCAATAGGCCTTTATGGATGTAGCGAATCAGCCCTTTTCAGGGGTAACTGTCAGACCGGTGATTTCATCCGTGTTGTTCCGCACCAGGACGGCGGAGCCCGTAGCCGTTAAGGTCAAGGTGCCGTCGCCTTTGACGTCGGCGGTACGGTATCCGGCGGCTTTGGTGAGGTCCGTATCCGGGGAGGTCTCATAGACCTGGAACTCCACCGTGGTATCTCCCGGAGCTGCTTGAAGACCTTCTTCAGGACGATGATCTGGTCGTCTTCAATGAGCCCCTGGGTCCGGGCGTCTTCGGTGAGGGCGGTGTTGACCTCCACCTTCTCCTCGGTGCTCAGCCGGGAGGCCTGATCATTGTAGTTGTAATCGTAGACGAAATATCCAGCCACACAGCCAGCTGCGAAGAGGAAGAGGACGCCCAGAAGGGATGGCCTGCCGCTTCTTCAAGAGCAGGCGATCCCCGGTGTCATATTCCAGATGCATCCGGTAAGCCAAGGAATCATCGCCATTAGGAAGAGGATCAGCAAAGCACCGATTCCAGGGGAAACAGAGCCAAATTCTTAAAAAATCGGGAAGCTGGAACAAGGCATAGGACTTATTGAAAACCACATGGTAATACCAGGCCATGATGGGAGAAGTCATAACAATGTTGACGAAAAAGTCCACACAAAACCGGGAGAGAATCACCCGGGTTGCCGTTACCCGAGCCCGGTACAGGAACAGGGCGAAAACCAGAGAGCCAGCCATTTCTGTGAAGATAAAGGGGAAAAAATACACACCCGATGGGAACAGCAGGCACCCCAACGTGTCGGATACGGCAAGCAGACAACGCGGCCACCACAGGGCCGAACACCATGGCGCCCAAGGCATTGATGAAGAAGCCGACGTTAATTTTCAGATCTGCAGCAATGGGAATGCTCAGGCCTTTCAGCGCCACGCGAAGTGCAATCATCAGAGCGGCAAACACCAGAATTTTGGTGTCCTTCAGCTCCAGCGCGCAGCGTCGCGCCAATAGGCCTTGGAGAAGGGGGTTTGGTACAGGGCGGTGGATTTGGTTTGATTCATAAGACGGGACCTCCTAAATTTTGATGGGGCCGGGTGGGCAAAGCAACTCTTTGCGTCTCAAGGCGCGCAGACAAAAACACTCCCCACAGGCCAAAGCCTGGGGAGCCAAAATTTGCCAGCATGTGCGCCAGTGGGAGGGACGGCCAGCCGTGCAGCCTTCCCCAATGCCCAACTGAGCATCGTTGCTACATAAAAGGAGGTTGTTCCACCTATATGCAACAGCGGGTGCGGACCATCTATCGCGGAGAAACTCCTTCGTCTGCCAGACAACTCCCCATTTTGGCAGCACTTCACGCAGAGGGTCCTACTCTGTCGGGAAACATTTTATACGAAAAAGGCCCTGTTTAAATACCAAATTTGAAAAATTTGCAAAATAGGGAAGGAGGTGGAATGTCGACGAAAATCCAAAAATTTCTATTGCATTTTTGGGAAGAATCTGATACAATGACAGTTGTCCAGCGTCGCAGGGAGTAGGAGATTTCGCGTTAAGTACCGTTCGGATGGGAGGTTGCCGGCGGGCGAAGGGGCTGTGCCCCGCGATGAATTTTCCGCAACCGCCTGAGCCGGATGCCCGGCCGCGGCAGGCCGTGACCCGCTTCTGCCGTTTGGTCCAAAAACGCTGGTAGCCCAGCGTCCACGGGGGCATGACAGCTGGCGCAAACCGCACATTCCCCTCTGAACCTCCTCCATTTTTGAAAGGAGGACTTTTTTATGTCCAAACAAGCCGTGACCAAAGAAATCCGGCCCGCCGCCAAAGGGGCGCATGGCCACCCGTGTCGTTGCAACCTGCGCCCTCTTGTGTGCCCTGAGTGTGGTATTTGCCCGGTTTACTACGGTGATGCCCTCGGCCATCAGCCGGTTCTCCATTGAGGCGGTGCCCATTGCTCTGGCGGGATATTTCTTTGGCCCCTTGCCGGTCTCATGGTGGGTGCGGTGAGCGATACGGTGGGCTGCCTGTTCTCTGGCTACGGATGGGATCCGGTGCTGACCGTATCTCCCATGCTGCTGGGTCTCTTTGCGGGCCTTCTGCGGCCGGTGCTCTACCGGATGGAGAAGCCCTGGGACTTCTGGCGGGTGGCCGTAACCCTGCTGCCGGGGAAGGTGCTGGGCGGCGTCCTGTGGCAGAGCTACTGGCTCATCTTCCTGGGCTATTCCAAAGAAGGCCATCGGGCCCCTCATGGCATACCGCTGTGTGGAAGCCGGCCTGGAGCTGGTGCTGGATACCCTGATTATTTTTCTCCTGTTCCGTACCGGGATCTTCCAGCGGATGGGACTTTGGCGGCCCAAAGCATCCAAACAGAATTAAACATCATTCACGGCCCCTGCCCGCAAAGGCGGGGGCCGATTTCATAAAGGAGATCGTGCTATGAACATCACAGAAGCCCTGACTTATATCCATTCCGTCTGCTGGAACCAACGGCAAAGGCTCCACCGCCGCCATGATTGCCTCCATCCTGCGCAAGGCGGGCTTGTACCGGTTTGTACACATCTCCGTTTCTGTTCCGGTTCAACGAGCGGATGAATGTGAACGGCGTGGACATCGCAGATGAGGAGCTGGCAGAGATTACGGAATTTGTCAAGCCCCATGCGGAGGCCATGGCGGATCACCCTACAGAGTTTGAGCTGGTGACTGCCATTGCCATGGAATACTTTGCCCGGCGGCAGTGTGACATTGTGGTCCTGGAAGTGGGACTGGGGGAGAGCTGGACTCCACCAATGTGATTGATCCGCCGGAGGTGGCGGTGATCTGCAACCTGGGCCTGGACCATACAGAGGTGTTGGGCAATACCTTGGAAGAGATTGCAAAGGCCAAAGCGGGAATCATCAAGCCCGGCTGTACCGCCGTGTTGTACCGGGGGACGCCCTCTGTGGAGGCAGTCTTTGAGGAGACCTGCAACGCCCAGGGCGTGGAGCTCCGCAAGGCAGACTTTGACGCACTCACCGCCCGGTCCCACAGCTTTGCAGGACAGGTGTTTGACTTTGGCCCCCGTTTGTCCTTGCAGATTCCCCTCCTCGGAGCGCATCAGCTACGCAACGCCGCCGTGGCGCTGACGGCGGTGGACTGCCTGATCCGGCGGGGCTGGGAGATTTCAGAGGAGCAGATCCGGGACGGACTGCGGGATGTGGTGTGGCCCGGCCGGTTCGAGCTGCTGCGGAAGCACCCCGATGTGATTGTAGATGGTGGGCACAATCCCCAGTGCCTGGAGGCCCTGGCTCAAAATGTCCGGGATTACCTGGATGGACGGGAGATCACCGCCCTCACCGGTGTGATGGCGGATAAGGATTACACCCACATGTATAAAACCATGGCCCCCCTGGTGACCCGGTTTGTCACGGTGACCCCGGACAATCCCCGGGCCATGGCGGCAGATGCGCTCAAAGGAGATTTTGACCCCCTTCGGCAAACCTGTTACAGCTTGCACCACGGTGCCCCAGGGCGTGGAGGAGGCCCTCCGGCAGGCTGGCCCCCAGGGGCTGGTGTTGGCCTTTGGCAGCCTGTATATGGTGGGAGACGTGCGCAAGACAGTGCTGGGCGTGTAAGCGTTTTGATTGCCCGAAGCGCAATGCTTGCATTTTGCAAAGCCCTGTGCTATGATAAGAAGGATCCATGCAGCAGGTGGACGGTCCAGAACATACCATCCTGCTGCATGACTACGAAAAATTCACATGGAAGTGCCTTTTTAGCCTCCCGAGGCTGCAAAGGAGAATAGGGAATCAGGTGCAAATCCTGAACGGTACCGCCGCTGTGAGCGCGGAGGCCACACATAAGGCGAAAGCCCGTCATTGGGAAACTGAGAAGGCGATGTGTCGGCCGGTGAGGCGCAAGTCAGAAGACCTGCTTACATGTTATGCTCTGCATGGGCTTCCAGCCCGGCACGGGCGGATTTGTTGCGGAAAAAACGGCCGCGGCAGCATAGGCTGCCGCGGTTTTGTCCCAAATTGGGGGATTATCATGGCGAGGATCCATTCTCACAATGACTCCGGCCATCTTTCTGCCATAGACCGGCTGGCCCATGGGTCCCGTCTGCGGCCTTTGAACTCCATGCTGAAGCTCCTGTTCTCTGTGGCTCTGTTGCTCAGCTGTGTCGCGGCGCGCAGTCCGGCGGTTTCCCTGTTTCTGGTGGTGACACTGGGTGGGGTAATCTGCGGTTTGGGCGGCACACCGGTGCGAACCTACCTGGCACTGCTTTGCGGATTCCCATGGCATTCATCCTGCTGGGCGCCCTGGCCATTGTGCTGGAGGCATCCTGGGCGCCTGTGGGATCCTGGCAGCTCCGGCTGGGCGGCCTGTATCTGTGCGCCTCCCCCAGAGCCTCCGGCGGGGCGGAGAAGTGCTGACCACCGCTCTGGGCGCGGTCAGCGCCATGTATCTGCTGGCGCTCACCACGCCCATTCACGAGATCACCTCCACCCTCTCCAGACTTCATGTGCCGGGGATTCTGATTGAGCTGATGTATCTCATCTACCGCTTCATCTTCCTCCTGTCGGAGACCGCACATCAAATGCACATGGCTGCCCAATCCCGACTGGGATACTGGGGCTGGCGGCAGTCGATGCAGACCTTTGGCAAATCCATGGCCAACCTTCTGGTCACCGCCCTCCGGCAGGCAGGCAATACATATGACGCCATGGTGGCCCGGTGTTATGACGGACGTCTGGCATTCTGGACCGAAGCAAAACCGGTCACGCCGGTGCAGGTGGCGAGCCGTGGGGGGGATATCTGGCGTGCTTGGCGGCTGTGTGGCTGCTGGAAAGGAAGTTTTTATGAAACAAGAACCCCTGCTGGAACTGCGCAATCTGCGCTATTCCTACGATGGGAAGGTCCCAACACTGGACATCGCCCATTTCCTCCTCCGCCCCGGGGAGAAGGTGGCGGTACTGGGCGCAAATGGCGCGGGGAAGTCCACCTTCTTTCTGCCTCAATGGGGTTCTCCCGGCACAGGGGGGGAAATTCTGTACCGGTACCGCCATCACCAAGAAGAACCGCAATGCCCTGCGGAAAAACGTGGGGATTGTGTTTCAGGACCCGGATCAGCAGATCATCGCCTCCACCGTAGCTGGCGAGGTCTCCTTCGGCCCCATGAATTTGCGTCTGCCCCTGGCGGAAGTCCGCCGCCGGGTGGAAGCGTCTCTTGCCTATATGAACATCCAGGCATTGCGGGACCGGCCTCCTCATGACCTCAGCGGTGGGGAAAAGAAGCGGGTGAGCATTGCGGACATCATTGCCATGGAGCCGGAAGTCATTGTGTTCGATGAGCCAACCGTCAGTCTGGACCCGGAAAACCTGTCCCGGTTTGAGGATCTTCTGGCTCAATTGAAAGAAGAGGGGCGGACCGTCCTCATTTCCACCCACGATGTGGATTTTGCCTACCGCTGGGCAGACCGGGTTGTCCTGCTCCAAAAAGGGGCCGGATTGAGGCGGATGGAGAGACCGGCTCTGTCATGGCAAACGAGTCGGTGCTTCGGGCTTGCAGCCTGAGACCTCCCATGCTCATGGAGATTTCCCGTATGCTCATGGCCCGTGGCCTGCTGCCTGCTGCCGGGAGAGGCCCCGCGTACGCTGGAAGCAATTCAAAACTTATTACAGGAGGCATTGATATGAACAAAACAAGTCGAACGCCGCGCATTTCGTCTATGGCTGGGGCGGTTGCAAAGCACTTCTCAGCATGCCAGCCAGCGCCATGCACGCCATGGAGGGTTACCTGCCGGTGGGATCTTGTGTGGCATGGGGCGCCCTGTGTCTACCTTTTTTGGTGATGGGCTTCTTAAAAATGAAAAAACTCTTGGCTGAAAACCGGAAAAACATCGTTCTGCTGGCTGTCTGCGGCGCATTTGTATTTTTTGCTGTCGTCCTTAAAAATTCCCTCTGTCACCGGCAGTCTGCTCCCACATGACCGGCACGGGACTCAGCGCCATTTTGTTTGGGCCATGCATTTCCAGCATTTTGGGCCTTGTTGTGCTGCTCTCCCAGGCCATTTTGTTGGCCCACGGAGGGCTCACCACCCTGGGCGCCAACACGTTTTCCATGAGCATCGCGGGACCATTGTTGGCCTGGGGAATCTTTGCCCTCCTTCGGAAGATGAAATGGAACCGCAATGTGGGCATTTTCCTGGCAGCCTTCTTGGGCGATATGTGCACCTATTGTGTCACCAGCATCCAGCTGGCCCTGGCCTACCCTGCACCCCACGGGGGCGTGGCTGCCTCTGCGCTCAATTTCTGGGGTGTTTGCCCCCACCCAGCTGCCGCTGGCTGTGCTGGAGGGCATTCTCACCGTGGTTGTGATGTTGGTTCTGCAAAATTACGCCGGCCGGGAGCTCTCGGCTGTGGGCTACAGCATGGAGGGGTAACATGAAAAAGAAAGACAAAATCACAGTAATCGTTCTATTGCTGGCAGCGCTCCTGATCGTGGCGCTCCCTCTGGTCCTCCAGGCAGGCGCTGAATTTGGCGGCTCAGACGATGCCGGCAGTCAGGTGGTGGAGTCGCTTTCCGAACATTACGAGCCCTGGGCCACGCCGCTTCTGGAGGTTTTCCTGGGCGGCGAACTCCCTGGGGAATTGGAAAGCCTCCTCTTCTGCGTTCAAACCGGCATCGGCGTAGGCGTCATTGCCTTCTTCCTTGGCCGCTTTACAGAGCGAAAGAAACAGGAAAAAGGCAAACCACTCCCAGGAAAACACCGCGAAAGCTTAAGGGGACGTCCCGGTTGCGGTCAAACACGGCCCTGTTCCTATACTACCCTGATCAGAGACAGCAAAAAAAGAGGACCTGTCTCTGATCGGGGTTATTTGCATGCCAAGAGAAGAAACGACGCCGGCGGAGAGGCACTGGCGCTACCTTGCTGTGCATAAAACCTCAGAAATGGGCCAGGCAGCCTGGGCATAGTCTGAGGTGCTCACAATGCCCCACATCCGGTACTTCCGGTAACCCAAACTGGGCTACCGGAAGCAAAAACGTTGTGATTTGATGATCCTCTTGGCGGGGCGCCGTTCGTCCGGGCCAAATTGCCCATCCTGGCGGCAGATCCCCCCATCCTAGAGAAATGAATTAGCCTTGGTAGAAGCCACAGAAGCTGCTGGGTACCACAGCGTCTGCGTCGGTCTGGACCTGAACACCACCGGTCACCTTGGCCTCGTGAATGGTCGCGATGATGTTGCCAAAGCCTGTGTCACCCAGATCAAAGAGGCGGTCTGGAGTCCGGATGGGCTCCCAAGTCTCCTGATCCATTTCCCCGGTCTCGTGGCCCGGGACATAGAGATACAACTCGTTGGTGGTACCATTGTTCCAGTAGTCATACAGGGACATGGCAAACATCGGCGTTCCATCCTCCAGCTTCCCTGCAAAGGCAATGTCGGAGAAGTGGTAGGTAATCCGGGGCATGATGCCATCCAGGTAAATATCCAGCAGCGGCGTCTTCTGGAGCTGACGGATAACAAAGACGGAATAGCTGTCATCCGTACCATCATCATCGGTGTCATAGCCCAGAGAGAGCACTCCATGGAAAGAATCCTGGATATACATCGTACCTGCGGCATCGGTGAAGTAGGTGGAACCCTCTTCGTCAGTGACCTTCTGCATGTTCGTCATTTCGTCAATGTACCACAGGCGGCCCACATTGTCCAGCAGAACCATAGTGGTCGTGGGAGTGTAATAGATGGACGAAGCCCATTTGCCCAGGTAATCTTTGTTGAGGTTCTGCTCACCCTCACCTTCCAGAGTGGTGATGCCGCAGAAGACCACCTCTTGCATGGAACCATTTCCCGTTTCTCCGGTCTGGAAATTCTCATCGGATTCCTGCAAGTAGGAAGACAGGTCAAAGCGATGCCACATGAACATGTGTTCATTGTCGTCGTAGGAGCCTCTGATCTCCTCTTCGGCCTCATGGGTAAAGGGCTGATCCACATAGAGGTAAAGTTCATAATCCCGGTGAAGAGGTCGGTCGTCTCAGAGTAGGTCATGCCAAACAGCATATCGCCGTCAATTGGCTCGAGCATATCCTTTACCACACCGGTTTCGGGATCCACTTCATAGAGCATACCAGCGTTGCCATATTCGTTGACCCAGAGGGAGCCCCGTCCCAATGTGGAGCAGGACAGGGACGTACCGTAACCCTGGAATTCCTCAGGCCATGTGATTCTCTTCTCTGTGCCAAAGGTAGCCACGCTCTTCACCATGTCATACTGGTAGGTTGCGCCGCCGGTGACGTTGCCGATGCCAGCAGACTGAGCCGAAACAATTCCCTTCAGAGTCAGATCCAGCGCAGACACATGGATCTCACAGGTATCCAGTTTGGTGGGATCGTCTTTAGCCGCCACGGTGATGGTGCAGCTGCCCTCACGCACTGCCGTCACAGTGCCGGATGGATCCACCGTAGCGATCTCCTCATGGTCAGAGGACCAGACCACATCTTTGTGCGTGGTAAACCAGGGATCCAAATCATACAGGAGTTTCGGGTAGCACCCACGCTCATCACCACGGTTTCATCCCGCAGCAGAGGGGTGCCTACCACATTCCGGTCGATTTCCGGTACATTGGCATGAGCCTCTTTGGCAGCGGACTCCGCTGTCAGAGGCGCGAACATGGCGCAGGTCTCGCCTGAAAGGGTTCCCACCTGGGTGCAAGCGCCAGTGGTAGGATCGACCTTCTGCAAGGTGATTTCCATGTTGGTCATGCCCTTGGGATAGAATTGTGCCCAATACAAAGACTCTGTATTGTGGTCCCAAGTCATACTCTGGAGGTAATTCATCTGGCGGTCTGTCTCTCCCACTATCTTAAAGGGTCCCAAACTGGTACCACTCCAATCGGTGACCATCTCCGCCTTCCACAGCTGGGCCTTGGATTCTACGCCGGTCTCCTCATCCACACTGGTACCCATTACATACAAGGAACCTGCGTCATCACATGCCAGGGTCAGTCCAAAGACGCCAAACCGTCCGGCCACCCAATCTTCCTGGTATGCATTCATCTGCTCCCAGAGATCCTCGTCAAAGTAGGAGCCCTTCAAGTTAATGGAGTACACCTCAAACTGACCATCGGCTCCGTCGCCGCGCGCTGTCAAGGCAAAGAGCTTTCCTTCAGCATAGCTATAGGCCATGTCCTGATATACCCGCCCCAGGTGGGCAATGTAGGTGGACTCCAGATCGATGGAATCTGTCAGGAAGTCCTCATAGGGAATGCCATAAAGGTTGCCGTTATCTGTCTGAGCAAAGACCACACCGTTCACATACTCTGCACAGACAACATTCTGCAAGCTACCGAACAAGGCCGTCTCATTCTTCGCAACATCTTGGCCAAAGGAAACCCAAGCGCCGCCTTCTCCATCGGAGCTATTCTGGAATGCCACCAAACTGCCGTAGCTGCTGCCGGCACCGTTCAGGTTCACCGCATAGTATGTCTCGTTTCCGGCGTAGTCACAGACTGCCACAACCACTTTGCTGCCGTTGGCCTCTGTGTAACCCGTGAGGTCCAGAGATCCGGAGACTGCCTTGCCCTTTGCGACAGGGGCATATCCGGGTAGCTGTAGCTCACAGCCTTGCTGGCAGAGCCATTCAGCAGGATCACAGCGGCGATGTAGTTTTCATCCTGTGCCGTCCAGTACAAGGTCTTGCCATCGGCGCTGAGGGTGAGGGGCGGCTGCCCACCAGCTGGGGCGCCGTATTGTCCACAGTGAACTCATAGGAGAGGCTGGCGCCCTTGCCCAAATCATCCCAGCGGACAGAGCCATCATCGTTGATGTAGTAGTCTGGCGCACACAGGAGGCTAAAGCGGATCCGAGTTCCCTCGGGAATGGTCTCCCCGGTTTCGGGGTCCACATAATCCCAGTCAAAGCCCCACCGTAGTCTCCGGTGGTGTCATACCACTGACCGGCGTTCGTATAGTAGAAGCTGGCCATCATGTAGTCGTCAAAGTCTCATAGTCGTTGACATAGTAGAGCTTGCCCGTATCCGCGTCGGTGATCCGGACCTCCACATCGCTGGCGTTGCGGATCAGAGTGGGGAACAAGGCGTAAAACTGCCACTGGCTCTCCGGCCGCGTGCTAAAGGCGTTGCGCTCGGGGTAATAATGCCGGTCGCCTTCCAGGCCGTTGGAATCGCTATAGGAGCCATAGATGTTGCCTGTGTAGTACAGGCCCCTTCCGTAGCCCTTGGGACACCAGGTCATCGCGTTTTTCACAGAAGCATCGATGTGGCTGGGGCGCTGGAGGGTCCCGTAGGCATAGTCCAGGTAAGAACCCGTGTCGAAGGAGGAGGGGTCCGTCCAGTTGCCGTACCAGCCCAACAGCGGAATGGAATGGGTCACATCCAGAGCGCCCTCTGCATCTGCCACAGGCCGGACGTAAACATAGCCCTCTACATAGAAGCCATTGGTGTAACCCAGCGCCTTCATATGCTCCACGGTCTTTGCCGGAATCCGGAGTTCTACGGTAACCTGGGCGCTGCCCCCGGCGGGAACGGTAACCTGGCCATCCTTCACAGCATCGCCAGAGTATGTAAGCTCCGCGCCCAGGGCGGTCATCTGGTCGGCGCTCAGGTTGTAGGTCTTGCCCTCAGCCTCCGCCGTCACCGTGTCAGTGGTGAGTACAGAGGTGTCCAGGGTGTAAGCTCTGTCCTGCCCACTCAAGTTGTACAGGCGGAAAGAGAAGCTCCAGCCCTTCTCGCCGTCCCCAGCTCTGCCTTCACCTTGCCGTCGGATTGACCGTCCACCAGGATCATGGACTGGGCATTCACCAGATTCTGCACATTGGCCAGGCCAGCGCCCTGATTCCGGACGGAGTACGCAACACCCGTGCTCTCCTCAATCAGAGGCGTCGCTGTGGACATCAGCAGAGATTGGATGAGATCCCGGGCCGACAGATCCTTGTTGCCGGTGACTTCCTGCACCTTGGGCAAGAGGCCGGACTCCCGGACATACTGCCCAGCCAGAGCCACCAGGCCCGCCACATGGGGGTTGCCATGGAGGTACCGGACATCACCTCATAGCCGTCGGTCTCCTTCAAAGCGCCGTTGACAGAGTAGATGTTCCCGCCAGGAGCCGTGATCTCCGGCTTGATGGTGAGCGCATCTGTGGTGCCCCAAGAGGAGAACTCGCTCATCGTAGGGTACTGGACATTCTCACCGTTGTTCACATGCAACCCCTTCGTAACCTTCAGGGTACAGGCGTACAGGCCAGACTCATTCTTCTGGCACATGGCGAAAATGGCCTGTGCATCCTCCAGGGACAAGCTGCCGCAGGAATGGTTGCGGTGGATCCCTCCAGCGAGGCGCTGAGTGTGCCGCTCACGTTGTTGTAAATGAGAGTAGCCCGCAAAGACCGGCAGTCTCTGCATTCTGGTGCTTGGCGGTGAAGTAAACCCCGTTGCCCCGGGCAGTCAGGACCACCTTGCCAGTGAAGTCAAACCCATCAAAATCGCCGTAGCAGCGTAAAATCCGCTCATCGGTCTGGGGCTGGCCCGCAAACAGATTGGAGGGCCCCCAGGAAGACCACGTCATAGGTGGTGCCTTCCTCCTCTTCGTCCAGGCTCTTCCACGCCCGCGCATCCCCGTTCGGCATCAGCCCAATGGCAGGCTCGAACGTATCTCCGGCGGCGGAGGTAAAAGAGGCTCTCATATTCTGATACAAAGCCCACATTGTCCACACTGGCCACAGACAGCGCATTCTCATAGGTGGACGGGCTGGAAACTCTATGGGTACCCGCCTCATCGGTGTACATCAGCCCAAACGCCTGATCCTCGTCCGCCCAGTTGCCGTCGTTGCCGGCAGCTGCACACATGACGATGCCGCTTTCCGAGAGCTCATTCATAATTCGGTTCACAAAGGCGGAGCCTTCCACCGTATCCTCATGGGCCGTGACAAAGCCGGGATAAAGGCGCACCCAGAGACAGGTTCACCGAGTCGCAGCCCAGAACCACAGCATCCTCCACAGCGGCCATGTAGTCGCTGGGTAGGCGCCGCCTTTCTTACCGAAGACCTTCATGGTGATCAGCGCGCATCGGGGAGCTACCCCCGTCACGCCCACAGCCTGGGCAGCGGAGACGTACAGGGTACCGTCCTTCTCATAGCACTCCAACTGCTCCAGCAGCAGGTGAGCGTCATAGGCAGACACACTGCCATTGCCGCTGAGGTCCGCATAATTGGCGCTGTGAATCTCCGTGCCCTTCACCGCATGGTCCAGAAGGGCCTGGGCGTCGTTCGATCCAGCTCGCCATCCCCATTGAAATCATAAATGCTGACGTCTTTTGTGGGAATATAGTCCCCAGCAGAGGTGATGCCAGCCACATGGGAGCCGTGTTCGCCCTGCTCGTCGTTGTCGTGGGTCACATCCAGATCGCCGTCTATGTAGTTGAAGGCAAAGGGCAGTTTGCCGTTCAGATACAGGTCCTCTGCTGTGAGATTTTCATACCGCTTGGCCGCATGGAGCTGGTTCAGGACACCAGCAATCTCCTGCGCGTCCATCAGGTTCAGAGAAGCCTCATACGCCTCCAGACTCATGCCCTTCTTCTCGGCCTGGAGCTTCAGCGCGTATTCCCAGGCAGCGCTGGAGAAAGACTGATGGTCTGTATCAGTACCGGTATCCACCACAGCAATCCGGGAGCCCGCACCGGTATACCCGGCATCCTGCTGCACGCTAGCAAAGCACCAGTCATTTGCTGGGCCACCACGTTGCTGGGATCTGCAGTCGTCATGGGTTCATACCGGGTCTCCAAATACACGGCCTTGACGCCGGGTACCTGGCGGATTTCCTCCAGCTTGCCATAGGCCACGTTGGCAGAAATGGCATTGGTCGCCAGCGTCAGGTTCCAGACCACATCCAGGGCTTCCCCTGCCAGACACTGGCGGGAAATCCGGCTGGCCATCTGTTCCTGGGCGTTGTCCAGGCTCTGACGATACTGGACGGCAGCCTGGCTGGTGAGAGCCTCGCCAGAGGCCTCCATGGTAGTCAAGGTGGAGTCCTGCTCCAGGACAATCATCACACGGACCACATCGGTCGCTTCATAGGGCTCGGTTCCGCCCATCTCGGCGGTGTCACCCTGGGTGTTCATCAACTCAGCAGATACCTGGCTGGGGTCCAGCTCCTGGAAGTCCAGAGAGGGGCGCCAGCGTCCACTGCGTAAGCTGCTGCTCAGGCTCATGCCGCAGATCAGGGCGGCCGCCAAAACCAAGGCCAGCAAGCGCTTCAGACGGAATGCTTCATGATCGTTCTTCCTTTCTGATTCTCAAGTATTGGCAAGCCTTCCGTCCACATATTGGTGGAAGTTCAGAATCACCTGGGCGCTTTGCGCGCGGGTGCCGTAAGCCTGCGGCTCCAGGCCAGCGCCAGTGCCAATCAACAGCGTCTGGCTTACCGCCCAGATCATGGCCTCCTTGGCCCATCCGCTGATGCGGTTGCTGTCAGCAAATCCGTCCAGCACACTCTCGCTGCCGCCAGTGACTTCCAGACCCTGGGCCTTGGCGTAGCGATACATCATCGTTGCCATCTGCTCCCGGGTCACCTTGGCGTTGGGGCTGAAGGTGGTTGCGGAAGTGCCGCGAACAATGTCCTGCTCCGCGGCCCAGGCCACATAGCCTGCGTAATAACTGCCGGACTTCACATCTGTAAACTTCGACGTAGCGTCCCGGTCCTCCTCCACCCCGGCCATACGGCCCAGAACGGTGACGAACATGCCCCGGGTCATCGCCAGGTTGGGGGCAAAGGTGGTCTCGGTCATCCCCGGAAGAAGCCTTCCTGCCACACATAAGCCACGGCGTCATAATACCAGTCTCCCTCGGCCACATCCGTAAAAGGAGCTTGCCGACCTGCAGACGGGGTAGCTCCAGGTGCACTCCCTCCTGGGCGTTGAAGTCCTCCACCGTCACCGTCAGCCAGGTGGCAGACACATCGGTTTTTGCAGTAAACTCCAAGGTGGCCAACACACTCCCGGCCTTCAGAGCGTCCTGACTGGAGGTGGCATAGGCGAAGGTCACCGCATGCTCCCCCCAGCGTCCTCACTGGTGACGGTCCCTGCTTCCTTCAGACCGGCATAGGTGAGCAGCGCATTGTCATACTCCACCGTCAGCCTGCCGCTGGTGGTTTCCTCCGCTGCGGTGAGAGTCAGAACCACAGTCCCGTTTTCCAGGACGGCGTCGGCTTCCACCAGTCCGACTTCCTGCGCCGCAAGGGCAGTCACCGGCGCAGCGCCACCAGCATGACCAGCACGAGAAGTCCGGATAGCAATTTTCTCATTGTGTCTCATCCTTTCCGTAGACCCCGGGGAACTCCGCCGGGTTCAAAATATATTGCATCCCAAAGCCCCAGGTTCCGATTCTCTTTTCCCAGGAGCTGCTGTCACTGCATCTCGCTATACGTTCAAGTCGCTCCCTGTGCCTTCCAAATGCTGCCTTCATCATACACCACCGCTTACAGAATTGCAAGTATAATTTCGGCAATTTGCAGAAATGCAACTTAAATATTCACTCCAAAACCGTCTGTCTGCACAAAGCCAGAAAGATCCCTGCCACACTTGCCCCATACATAGCCTCCAGGAGCCACCGCCTCTTGGCGTCAAGCACCACTGAAGCTGACAACATCATCGTCATTTCCCCATAGGTATGGCTGAATCCGCCGAAACAAACCGGGACATTGCGAACCCGTTTCGGCTGGCAGCCCTGTGTCCACGATTTCCGGTCCTGCCAGTCTGGAGCGGCAGTGGGGAAGACCTCCCCCGGCCCTCAGTTCCAGGCCACAGAGCCATCCCTGAAACAGCCGCTCCACCCTGGCCCGCAGGCGGTCTGCCTCTGGAGTATCCGCATCTCCATACTGATCAATCCACTGAGCTGCCGCAGTCTGGGCCTGCTGCAAGAGGCCCACATCCATGGAAAGGCTGGCAGCCCGGAAGGTGGGCAGCCCGTGCTGCCGGTGTCCAAAGAAATCCCCCGGTCCTCGGAGTTGCAGATCCTCCTCTGCGATGCGAAACCCGTCCCCGGTTTTGCACAGGGTTTTCAGCCGGGCCTGGGTATCCGGATTCCGGTTGTTGGACAGGAGAATGCAATAGCTTTTTGCCTGGCCCCTGGCCCACCCGGCCCCGCAGCTGATGGAGCTGGCTCAGTCCAAAGCGGTCGGCGTCCTCCACCACCATCACCGTGGCGTTGGGCACATCCACGCCCACCTCAATGACCGTAGTCGCCACCAGAATTTGTATCTTTCCCCGGGCAAATTCCCCCATCACCGCCTCTTTCTCCGGCCCCTTCATACGCCCGTGGAGAAGACCCACCTGCAGATCCGGGAACACCCGCTGCTGTAGGGTCTCTGCCCAGGCCTGGGCCGCTTTTCTGGATTCCGTCTCCCCCTCCTCCACGCTGGGGCAGACCACATAGCATTGGTGGCCCGCCTGAACCTGCTGCCGCAAAAAGCCGTTGAGCCTGCCCCGGTAAGTTTCGTTCACCAGGAAGGTATCCGTCTTCTGCCGTCCCGGCGGCGCTCATCCAGCACGGAGACGTCCAGATCGCCATATAAAATCAGCGCCAGCGTGCGGGGAATGGGGTGGCGGACATCACCAGCAGATGCGCCCCCCTGCCCCTTTTCCGACAGCGCCGCCCGTTGCGCCACGCCAAATCGATGCTGCTCATCGGTAATGACCATGCCCAGGCGGAGAAATTCCGTGGTCTCCGACAGGAGTGCATGGGTCCCAATGGCCAATTCCACCTGTCCCCCGGCCAGAGCCAGCCGCACCCGCCGCTTTTCCCCGGCCGGCAGGCCCCGTGAGAGCGCACACCGGACGCCCAGGGGCTCCAATAGCGTCCGCAATGTGCGGTAGTGCTGCTCCGCCAAAATCTCCGTCGGGGCCATCAGCGCCGTCTGCGCCCCCATTCCGGGCCGCCCAGTAGGCGGCAGCCCGCAGCCACCACCGTCTTACCCGAGCCCACGTCTCCTGGGCAGCCGGTTCATGGGCACGCCCCGGCGCAGATCCCCGGCAATCTCCTCCATCGCCCGCCGCTGCGCTCCGGTGAGGGCAAAGGGCAGAGCCGCGCAAACAGGCTCCAGGTCCAGGTGGTTATACGCCTGCACCTGCTGCACCGTCCGCCTGGCCCGCATGAGGCTGAGGCCGGCGGAAAATACAAAAAACTCCTCAAATACCAGCCGCCGCCGGGCCTCCTCCAGCTCTTTGGCATCCTGAGGCTGGTGAATGGCCCGGTAAGCCGTCTCCGCCGGGAGGATCCCATACTGCGCCCGGACCTCGCCAGGGAGAATTTCCGGTGGCGTTCCACAGTTCTCCAGCGCCTGCAACACCGCCTTCGAGACAGTCTTGTTGGTCAGCCCCGCCGTCAGGGGATAGACCGGCAAAATCCGCCGGGTCACCAGAGGGGCCTCCTCCGGCGCCTCAAAGGCCGGGTTTGTCATATTGTAGCCGATGAAATCCCCGGAAACCGCCCATAAAAGATATATTCCCGGCCATATTGCAGTCGCTCCGCCACATGCTTCTGGTTGAAAAACGTGAGATTCAGCCGGGCAGAGTGGTCCGCCACCGTCACCTTGGTGATTTCCAGCCCCTTCCGGATGAAACTGGTCCGGGGACTGGTCATGACCATCGCCCGAAAACAGGCCGGCTGGTCCACCTCCAGGCTGGCAATGGGCGCCAGCCTGGTGCGGTCCTCATAGGTCCGGGGATAGTGGTACAGCAAATCCCCAATGGTGTGGATCCCCAGCGCCTCGAACAGCTTGGCCTTTGCCGGTCCGATGCCTTTGAGAAATTGAATGCCGTCTGTAAGCTGTGCCATCTGAATGCCCCCTTTTCTTTTTATAATAGCACAAATGATTGAAATCATCAAGGCCCCAGAAGATTCTCCGGCCCCTGATATTTTTGGGACCGTTGGGGAAAACTGACTGGGAGGTGATTGGAATTGAAACGATGGAACAAGTGCCTGATCTCCCTGTGTCTGGCGGGGGTACCTGCTGGGGATTTCCCGAGGGTATGTGGCCGTGTGGAAAGACGGAGACCCGCAGCCCCTGGCTGATTACGGAAATGCCAGTGTCTGTCTTTGCCTCCAGCTGACCAGAAGGCTCTGGAGCAGGGCATCTCCCTGCCCGAGGACTACCCCTGGCCAAAGCCCTGGAAGATTATTGCTCCTAGCACAGATTTCCTCTTGATTTTTTCGGGCAAAAGCGGTTACTATTACAGTATCAAAAACACCTGCTTGGCAAACATGCGGAGGATGACACAAGATGGACGATTTCGGTTCTGATTTTATTACCATCACCGACGAAGACGGCGTCGAGTACGAGCTGGAGATTCTCTCCGAGTTGGATTACCAGGGCGCCCACTATCTGGCTGTGGTCCCCCGCCACCAGTCCCGAGGAAGAGGAACCCGAGGAACTGGAAGTGAGCCTCCTCCGGGCCGATGAGGAAGACGGCGAGCCCATTCTCTCCGCCATCACAGACACCGAAGAGCTGGAGGCTGTCTATCAGCTGATCATGGATCAGCTCTACGAAGACGAAGCAGACGAAGACGCCTGACCTATCGCTTGATTATTCTCCCTGCTTGGTGCGTGACGCATCCATTTAAACCCACAGTTTATCTTCGGGATGCAGGACTTCTTCATTGGATTGCAGGCCTCCCGCCGGCGCCGAGACGATCGGTGGACGTTGGAAGCAGTGAACATGTAAGAGCGGCAACCCACCTGCCCTTTTGTGCAGGTTATAAACGGGTGTGCACGGCCGAAGTGGGGTATGACGGGGCGCGCGGCTTTTGCGCGCCCTGTTTTAAATTGTCAGGGAAAACCCTCCCTGTGGGCTTTTCCGGCATTTTCATGCCTTCAAATCATTGGCCCTGCTGCCAGACGAACCGGTTTTCACGGTTCCCCTGGCAGCAGGGCCATTCTCTTTATACTCTCCGGATGATGCCCATGGGGGTCTGCTGATCGTCCTGCCCAGGGGGTTGTCCTTCAAAATCCGGGCATAGAGTCCCCCTGTCCAGCGCCTTGGAGGAGACGCCCAAAATCTGGCCCTCCAGGTCGTTGATGTCCACAATGCAGGTCTCAAAGCCAATCCGGGCCTTGATATCCCGGGCCACCTGGTCCGGATTCACCGGCCCCAAGGACCACATAGTGGTTGTAGGGCGGGATGGTGTTATGGCAGGGGGCCGTCGATGGACCGGGCCTTGTAGCCCGCCACCTTGTAAAACCAGCCCTTCTTCCGGAACAGCTTCTTGCCAATCACAGAGACGAAGGCGGCAAAGAGAATCCGCAGGGTCCCGCACTCCCGCAGGGCGTATTCCATGGTCTCCGGCATCCCCAGGCCAATGCCGTGGGGGGTCTTGGTGACATGCTTGCTCAGAGTATAGGCCAGCTTCCGGGGATGAATCTCCTCCATGGGAATGGCCCGCTTCTGGGTGCAGGCCACGCACTTTTCCGAAATAAAGATCACATCGGCTGCAGCAGGGGCGCGCCATACTGCTGGGCCACATCGCAGATGTTGTCCTGGTCCGTGATCAGGTGGGTGGGGATGGGCAGGCGGAGGTACTGCACACCATCCACCTCAATGACGCCCTTTTTGCCCTCGTTGGGCTTCAAATCCGTTTCCATATGATATCCTCTCTTTCCCTTACGCCATCTCCAGCGCCAGCGGGCCGCCGCCCAACAGGTGGAAGTGGAGGTGGGGCACCGTCTGCCCCCGCATGGGGCCCGCAGTTGCTCACCACCCGGAAGCCGCCCTCCAGCTCCTTGCCCAGCTGGGCAATCACTTCCATGCAGTGGGCCACCACCGCGCTGTTTCCGGCGGTGATGCAGGCGGCACTTTCGATGTGCTCCTTTGGGAATCACCAAAATGTGAACGGGCGCCTGGGGATGGATATCCCGAAAGGCCAGAACCGTATCATCCTCATAAACCTTCTGCGACGGGATTTCCCCAGCCACAATCTTACAGAACAGGCAATCAGCCATGGCAGCAATCCTCCTGCGTAAAAATTCAGCCGGTGGGGACCGGCTGCAGCTGTTTTTTGTTATTATAACACAAACGGAACCTTTTGCAAGACTTTTGCCGGTTTGGCTACAAATTCCAGCATTTTTAGGAAGTTGGCCTTCTTTTGTTCAGCCCTCTGTTCAGAATTTGGTAAAATCACCAAAAGGCACGCCGCCGCTTTTTTTCTCTCAGATTTCCCACCAGCACTCGCCCACGCCCACTGGGACAAATCCCAGCTTCTCATACAGGGCCATGGCCCGCCGGTTGCTCTCTGCCACCTGCAGCTCCACCGTCTCCCCTGCATCACCGAAATGAGCGCCGCCGCCACATCCCTTCCGGCGCCCCTGCGGCAGGAGACCAGGGACAGGAGGGTCTCTCCTTCCACCTGCCCAATGCCCAGAAGCTCCCCCCGTCCCGGTGGACAAAATATCCGCCCCCTTGCGCCACCAGCCGGGGCAGATCAGCTTCCCGCAGAGAAAGTGCCGCCGGAACCTCCGCCATCCTCTCGTTGTAAATGCGCAGAAATTCCCCGCCATGCTCCGGCAGCAGCGGCCAGAGGGCCGCATCCGTGGCCGGGATCCTGGCCCGCTGGCAGGTCATACGCACGAGACGGATCTGAGGCGCCGTCTCAGGCGTCTCCGGCAGGCGGGAGGCCAGGACCCGCCGGGCCCCTGCCATCCGGCAAAACCGGGCGCATTCGGCTAACAGCGCCGGGGTTTGCCCAGGCTGGGCCCATTGCACCACACAGTAGGCCTCCCCTTCCTGGGCACTTCCTGTAAAATCAACGTGGCGCCGCCAAATTCGCTGGTAAAGACGGAATGTTCTGCATAAAAAGTCTCCTTCCCCCGGCATGGGGACTATGGCTCCGGGCATACTACCTCCATAAGAAGGAGGGGATCCCATTGGATTATGAGCTCGTGATCATTGGCGCAGGACCGGCCGGGTGTGGGGCGGCGCTTTACGGCGCGCGCGGGAGGGTCTCACCACGCTCCTGCTGGAGCCGGCCGCACCTGGCGGGCAAATGTCTGTCACCGCCTGGGTGGAAAACTATCCAGGCGTCCCCGGCACATCCGGCCCCCAGCTGGCAGAAGCCATGCTGGCAGGTGCAAAAGCCGCAGGCGCCACCTTTCTCCAGGCCCAGGTCACTGGTCTCAGCCTGTCCGGAACGCCCAAAACCGTAGAAACCACCGCCGGAACCTACACCGCAGGCGCCGTGATCCTGGCCATGGGGGCCGCCCCCGAAAACTGCCCCCTTCCCGAAGCCGAGGGCTTCCTGGGCCGGGGCCTGTCCTACTGCGCCACCTGTGACGGCATGTTCTTCCGGGGCAAAACCGTGGCCGTATTGGGGGCGGGAACGGAGCCGCAGCCTCCGCCCGTAGCCTGGCCCGGCTGTGCAGCCAAGTCCACGTGATTTTCCGCAAAGACGCCATGGGCGCAGACGCCCGGGAGCAGGAAGCCCTGGCCGCCTGCTCCAATGTGAAGCTCCACCCGGGAACGCTCCTCACCGGCTTGTCCGGCCAGGACCGGCTGGAAGCGCTCACCCTGGAGGACCGCGCCACCGGCTCCACCAGGGAACTCCCATGCCAGGGACTCTTTGCCGCCATCGGCCGCATCCCGGAAACGGCCCTTCTAAACGGGCAGGTGACCCTAGATCCCAGCGGTTACGTCCTGGCCGGAGAAACCACCCAGACCTCCCTCCCCGGCGTCTACGCCGCCGGAGACATCCGCACCAAACCCCTCCGCCAAATCGTCACCGCCGCCGCCGACGGCGCCACCGCCGCCCACCAGGCCGCCCAGTATCTGGGGCAAGGCGCTCCCTAGCCCCAAATGGGGCTGTCTCAAAACTTCGTTTTTGAGGCAGCCCCATGTTTCCATCTTATTTCCTTCTGCCCCCAAATCTCCGCCGGTATAGCCCCTCCAACCGGGTTAACAGGAGATCCGTGAGAAGAAACGTCAGAACGCCCAGCCCAGCCCCACGGCCAGCATCCAGGGGGCCTCCTGGCGGAAGGTTTCGGCTACTTGCTCCAGGGACAGGACGAAGAGGAGCACCGTGTACATGAGGGCGCACGCCACGAGGAACAAAGCCAGCTTGGCGAGGAGGCGGAGCGAGCGCTGGGGTGATCCGGTCCAGGGAGCCCTTTACGATGGGGTAGTAGCCCAGGAACAAGAACAGGGCCGCCGCCTCGGGGTCCGGGCACAGCAGGCAGCTCAAAATGGCCACCGCCCCATACCAGGCCCAGGCGATCCGCCTGCCGCAAGTGTCCACCACCGGCACCAGCAGGACGCTGGCCAGGACCGGGCAGCAATAGGAGGCGGCAGGGAACATGCCGCCCAGGACCATCCCGTGAGGGCCAAGGCAGCCAGAACGCCGCACAGGGCCATTTGCTTGGAAGTTGTCCGTTTCATACTCAACGCTTTTGCCTCAGCATATCATTTTTTTGATATTCCAAAGCTTCGGGACAGGTCCACATAATACGTGTGCGGATTGTCAAACCGCTTCACCTCATCCCAGAGGGTACCCACCTGCTGCTGGCAATAGGCACGGATCTCATCCAATGTGGGCTTCCGGTACACCAACTGTCCCTGCCGGAAGATGGGGACCTGCAGCTCCTTGGCCGTAAAATTATACACCGTCTTGGTCTTCCATGTGGCCTCGGGGTCAAAAAATCTCCAGGTCTTTGGAGTCATCCACCGTCTCGTCATGGAGGCACAGGTAATCCGCAATGGCCTTTCCGGTGTCGTTTCCGTAGAACCGGTACAGCTTCTTAAAATGGGGGTTGGTGATCTTCCCCACGTTTTCCGAAATCTTGATCTTGGGGACGATATTTCCCTCCCCGTCCTCCACAGCAGCCAGCTTGTACACGCCACCGAACACCGGCTCCGACCGGGCGGTAATCAACCGCTCGCCCACGCCAAACATGTCGATGCAGGATCCCTGGCGCAGGAGATCCTGAATGAGGTACTCGTCCAGGGCGTTGGACACGGAGATCTGGCATTCCGTCCAGCCCGCCTCATCCAGCATCTGCCGGGCCTCCCGGGTGAGATAGGCGATGTCGCCGGAATCCAGACGGATGGCGCACTTGGTAATGCCCTTGGGCCGGAGCACGTCGTTGAAGGCCCGGATGGCGTTGGGTACGCCGGAATGCAGGGTATTGTAGGTGTCCACCAGGAGGGTCGCATTGGTGGGATAGAGCCGGCAATAGGTCTTGAAGGCCTCCAGCTCGTCATCAAACATCTGCACCCAGGCGTGGGCCATGGTGCCGCCGGCCCGGACCCCATAGAGCTGGTCAGAAATGGTGCAGGCCGTGCCGTGGCGACCGCCGATGTAGGCAGCCCGGGCCCCCAGGATGGCCGCGTCGGAGCCCTGGGCCCGGCGGGAGCCGAATTCCAGCACCGTCCGCCCCTCTGCCGCCCGAACCACCCGGTTGGCCTTGGTGGCAATGAGGCTCTGGTGGTTCACCGCCAACAGCAAAAACGTCTCCACCAGCTGCGCCTCAATGGCAGGCGCGCGCACTGTGAGGATGGGCTCCTGGGGGAAAATGGGCGTCCCCTCGGGTACCGCCCAGATGTCGCCGGTAAAGCGGAACCGGCTCAAATACTCCAAAAACTCCGGCGAAAACAGGTTCCGGCCCCGGAGATAGGCAATGTCTTCGGCATCAAAGTGCAGGTCCTGAATATAGTCGATGATCTGCTCCAGCCCCTGCCGCAATGGCAAACCCCCCGTCATCCGGGCATTTGCGGAAAAATACGTCGAAGTAGCAAATGCGGTCCTGCAGTCCACTCTCAAAGTATCCGTTTCCCATGGTCAGCTCATAAAAGTCGCAGAGCATGGTCAGATTCAGCTTTTCTTTGGTTTCCATACCGGCACCTCACATGGGGCCCTCAAAAGAAGGCCAATTTCATTATTCTGATTATATGCCTTTTTCTCCCAAAGCGCAACCTCTTTTTCGTTGACATTTGTCCGGGCAGCCTGTATCATCAAAGAAACGCTGGGCTTTCGCCCTCATTAGAAAAGGAAACCACCATTATGGAACTGACAATCGGCATGAAAGGGACCGTCTCCACCCTGGCAGAGCGGCAAGACACCGCCCTGGAAGTGGGCTCTGGGGATCTCTTGGTCTACGCCACCCCCTGCATGGCGGCTCTCATGGAGGGGGCAGCCTGTGAAGCCATTGCCCCGGCCCTTTCCGAGGGGCAGACCTCTGTGGGCATCGCTCTGGACCTGGCTCACACCTCCGCCACCCCCGTTGGCATGGAGGTCCGCGCAGAGGCGGAGGTCACGGATATCTCCGGAAAGATCATCACATTCCAAATCACCGCCTTCGACGAAGCCGGAGAAATCGGCCGCTGCACCCACCAGCGGGCCCTGGTCAACGCCCAGCGGTTTTTAGAAAAGGCTTACGACAAGCTGTGAGGCAGACCGGCGTGTCTCCCCGCCGTGAAGGCCAGCCTGTCAGAGAAAGGAAATGCCCTCACTCCGGGCGTCGGTATCCCATCCTTGCAATTTCTCCAAAACGCCAGTATAATAAGCCTGACCAGACAGTTTGCTGAAATTGGAGTGAGAGAAATTGGAACAGCGCAAGAAGCAATGGGGAGACCGGCGGGATGGCTGGTGGCTGCGGGAGCTGCCAGGAATGCCCCAGTTTACCCCCCATCTGTATCCCAATCGGGCCGATAACGAGGCTTACATCAACGTAGACATCGATCTGCGCCCTCTGGATGCCTATTTGGCCAAGAAAAATGCCGGGCGGGCCGAGGACAAGTATACCTATTTCCACCTGATCAGCGCCGCCATTGGCAAGGCCTTCGTCCTGCGGCCGAAGATGAACCGATTCATTGCCTACAACCGGGTCTACCAGCGGAAGTACATCTCCGTGGCCTTCGTGGTCAAGAAAAAATTCGAGGACAGATCCGAAGAGGGGCTGGCCTTCCAGTATTTTGATCAGGATTCCACCCTGGACGGCTACCACCAGGACCTGATGCAGACCATTCACCAGTGCCGCCGCACCGATGTGAAGGATCCCTCCTCCGGCATGATGGACAAACTGGTGCGGCTCCCCCCGACCCATTTTGCGGTTGGTGATGCATACCTTGTTCTTCCTGGGCCGGCACGGCAGGGTCCCCCAGGGGATCATCGCCACGGACCCCAACTATTCCTCTATCTTTATCAGCAATTTGGGCTCCATCGGTCTGGAGTGCGGCTATCACCATCTGACCAACTGGGGTACCAACTCTTGCTTTGTGGTCATCGGGAAGAAGCACTGGACCATGACCTATGACGAAACCGGCGCCAGGGATCCCCATCAGGTGATCCCCCTGGGTATCACCCTGGATGAGCGGATTGCCGACGGCTACTACTATTCCGGTACGGTGGCGTTGGTCAAGGAGGCTGCTCCAGCATCCGGGCTTTTGGAGCTCCCTGCCAGCACTCCGGTGGAATACGCCATCCACCGGTAAGGAGGAGATTCTATGGCAATTCAGCCTGGCGTATACCGCCACTTCAAGGGAAACGAGTACCTGCTTCTGGGAGAGGCCCGACATTCTGAGACCCTGGAACCTATGGTCGTCTACCGCGCCCTGTACGGCGACGGCAGCCTCTGGGTCCGGCCTGCCGCCATGTGGGAGGAGCTTGTGGAGCGGGCAGACTACACCGGTCCCCGGTTCACCTATCTTCGCCCGGAGCCGTAATCGCCGGGCGCCATCCAGATGCAAAACCCCGGATCCATTCTCCCTCTGCTGTCAGGCAGAGGGAGTGGATCCGGGGGTCATTTTGATCTTGCCAGGCTCACCTGGCAGCACCTTTACACGCTTAGAATTTTTGATCCAGCAGCGTCAAAGTTTGGCCATTTGTACCCGGGTCACCGGCTTTTCCGGTCCCATGTAGCCGTCGCCGTAGCCGACCATCAGTCCGGCAGCATGGGCCCAGGCAAGGGCCTCTTCCGCATACGGGGAGACCTGATCGGCATCCAGGAAAACAGGGAGCGAGGCGCCAGGAACCGGTGTCTTACCCAGATAACCGGTTACATACCGGTAGACAAAGGCGGCTGCCTGCTCCCGGGTCACGGGGGGCGTCCGGGGCGAAGGTATGAGCCGAGACGCCCTTGGCAATGCCGTTGGGCTGCAGCCCAGGCCACTGCTTCGGCATAGTACGTATGGTCCGCCACATCCTGGAAGGGGAAGCGCCGTTCCCTTGGGGCTCCCCAGCCAGACGATACAGGGTGGTCACCATCATGGCACGGGTCATGCTTTGTAAGGCCCAAAGGTGGTGGCGTCCATCCCCTTCATGAGCCCGTGGGAGATGACATAATCGGTGTAGGGATGGTACCAGACCGCAGGATTCAGATCCGCAAATGCGCGGCTGGGGCAGTCCTCCTCCCCTTGCAGATCTTCTGGTCCCGCTCGCTGTAGAGCCGCCACAGCTGGGTGCCGTAATAGGGGTTGGCAGTGCCAAGAAACACCCCCTGGTCTGTGGAGCAGATGGTCCGCAGACCGTGGTTGGCGCCATCGCCAAAGCCGTCCCGGGTGATGGCGTCAAAGTTCACGCCATCGTTGGAAACCAGCAGGTCAAAGCCCCGCTCGCACTGCTGGGCATAGTAGTTGACGCCAAAATAGAAGACGAAGTTATGAATGGTGGAATCATAAAACACCTGGTCGCAAGCGTCAAGCAGCTTCTCCAGCTGCTGCCGGAGCATAGCCTTTAGCCGGTCGCCCACCGCGCCCCCTGGGCCTCTGCGCCCTGGGAAACCAGGAGCTCTGCCACAGTGGTTTCATTGGCGGCGGCGTATTGCTCAGGAAATCGGGCTGTGCCAGTTCCTCTTCCAGCTTGCTGCGGATCCGCGCCTTGAAGGCTTCGTAATCCCCCAGGGTTTCCCGGTAATCCGGCACCGGGTCCCAATCGGTGGACATGTCTGTGGCAAAGCCGGCCAGATCCCGGAACAGGTCGAAGGTATACTCATTGAACAGCGTAGCCTTCAAAAACAGGGACAGGTAGGGGTTGTTCTCCTGGCCCAGCGCCTGCAACAGGACATCCTCCAGCAGATCCGCCCGCCCGCTGATATCCTCATAATCCATGTTGGCCACCTGCCCATCGGTGAGCTGGGTGAACATGTAGGTGAGGGTAGAGGTGTCAAAGGTACCAATGTACAGCTCGTCATTGTGGACGCCGAAGCGCCAGACATACTGGTTGGAGTGGTTGCCCAGACCGGCGCCCAGGTTCCCCAAGGGGGCCCTCTGGGAAATAGGGGTTGTCGTCCTGGCCGCCAATCTGCTCAAAATGCTCCTCCGCATCCATGCGGTAGAGGTAGATGGAGTGATCCAGGTCGTTGTACAGATGCTCAAAGTTGCCGGTAGCAGGCACAGCGGCCAAGTCCAGCATGGGATCGTTGTAGGTTCCCAGATACAGGTATCCGTTATAGACCCACAGGTTACAGGCCATGGAGTAGTTGATGCCCAGGCCAAAGCCGTATTGGCTGTGGTCGCCGATGACCTGTGTCCAGGTGAAGGAACCGTCCGCCAGCTTTTCACCCCGGTACATGGCAAAGCCCTGCTTGTTGGTGACGCCGGTGCTGGGATCGGTCTTGTCTGTGACCACAGTCACGTAGAGGTAGCCGTTGTACGCAATGATATCCCAAACGCCGCCGCCGTTGAGGCCGTCAATCTGCATCACAGCAGGCAGGCCCTCAAAATCATCCTGGTCGGCGATGACCCGCCAGGTATCCAGCGAGGCGCTGGGATCCGAGTTGGCTACAATGATGCCGCCCGGGGTCCCCCTTGCCATCGTAGTTGTCTGTAGCCAGGCACATGAGGATTTCTCCATCATAAACCAGCAGCCCATGCACACCGTTGGACACGCCACGGGTTCTGTTGATGTTGTAGTACACAATGTTGGCCTCGTTGGTGGCCGGATCGATCTCAACCAGAGTCGCTGTGGGGTTGCCCATGCCCGCAAAGTACAGCTTCCCCTGGAACTCAAACACCATCCGGTAACCGGACAGGTAGTTTTTCACCGCCATCGTCGGCGCATAGCCTGGGAAAATGTCAGGATATTGACTCCAGACCTCCCGCTCCCGGAAAATCACCTTGGCTTCCCCTGTGACCTTATGGACCGCCATAATCACCGGCGTCCAGTCGCTCATCAGGGTACCGTCAAACGTATCCACGCCAAAGGCAATCTGGACAATCTCATTCGCAATTTTCCCGGTGTTGAGCTCCGGGTCCAGAAGGCCGGAGTTCTTCATGCCGTCCAGGGTGGTCTTCACATTGTTGTGATAGATGTAGTACGTAGAATTGTAACAAGTGCCAATGTATATATAGTCTCCGGCCTCTGCCATGGACCAGGAATAGCTCTGCCCCCGGTCCTGTTCCTCCCCGTGAGGATCCCATCCACTTCCCCTGCGCCCAAGGTGGGATGGGATACTTTGTCAATGGTATAACCACCATCGGAGAAGATCCCCTCTTCATAGGGCTGTAACGGATGTTCCCGTGCTTGTCGGTGTAGATGCCGTCATAGGCCAGCGCCGTTGTCGCCAGCAGGCACACTACCAGGAGCAGTGAGACCAGCCTTGCCGTGTGTTTTTGAGTCGCATACTGTTGCCTCCTGTAAAAATTCTGGGGCTGGAGTCGAGGTATCTGCCCGTGTCCACGCAAAGCGGGCAAAAGGGACTTCCTTTTCCCCAACTGCCGCTTTGATTATACAGAGCCATATCCAGTTTTACAACTGGGTTTTTCAGAAAATTTAATCCACGTCCGGCTGACAAAGTCATGGGTTTTGTTCACGTACACAAAGGACCGCAGCAAAGAAACGCGCCTGTGCGCGTCTCCTTGCTGCGGTGGACAGAACCGTTTGGAACGGCGAACTGGATATTTAAGCCTTTCCGGCGCAGCCCAGGACGTCCACCAGCTTGTGACGGACCAGCTCCTTGATATTGGCGCGGGCGGGCTTGAGGTACTCCCGCGGGGGTCGAACTTGTCGGGATGGGCGTCGAAGAACTCCCGGATGGTGCCGGTCATGGCCAGGCGGAGATCGGAGTCGATGTTGATCTTGCAGACGGACAGCTCTGCGGCATGGCGCAGCTGATCCTCAGGTACGCCGATGGCGCCAGGCATCTTACCGCCGTGGGCGTTGATCATCTCCACGTAGTTCTGGGGCACGGAGGAAGAGCCGTGCAGCACGATCGGGAACTCGGGCAGGCGGCGGGAGACCTCCTCCAGCACGTCAAAGCGGAGCTGAGGCTTGGTGCCGGGCTTGAACTTGTAAGCGCCGTGGGACGTGCCGATGGCAATGGCCAGGGAGTCACAGCCAGTCTTGGAGACGAACTCTTCCACTTCCTCGGGGCGGGTGTAGGAGGCATGGCCCTCCGCCACAACCACTTCGTCCTCAATGCCCGCCAGGGTGCCCAGCTCGGCCTCCACGACGACGCCGTGGTCGTGGGCGTACTCCACCACTTTCTTGGTGATCTCAATATTCTCGGCAAAGGGCTTGGAGGAGGCGTCGATCATCACAGAGGTAAAGCCGCCATCGATGCGCTCTTGCAGGTCTCGAAATCGGGACCATGATCCAGGTGCGGCAGCACCACGGGGATCTCGGGGCACTCCAGCACGGCGCCTCCACCAGCTTCACCAGATAGGTATGGTTGGCGTAGGCCCGGGCGCCCTTGGACACCTGGAGAATGACGGGGCCTTCTCCTCCCGGCAGGCTTCCGTGATACCCTGCACGATTTCCATGTTGTTGACGTTGAAAGCGCCGATGGCGTAGCCGCCGGCATATGCTTTCTTGAACATTTCGGTAGAAGTTACCAGAGGCATTGCAAACACTCCTTGTCTTTTTCCGGCGGTCACCCGCCTGTTTTCTGGAGTACATTATACCACAAATCCGCCCGAATTCAATTATTTTATTTGCCATTCCCGGCGCTTTGTGATATAATTTAATCGTGTGCGCCTAAATAGGAGGCATGCTGTTCAACTTGCATAAATTTTTTCGAATCTGTTTCCTGGAGGTACTATAAATGTCTACCAAAGCTCTCACAGGCTCTGTCATCATTGGCCAGTCCGGCGGCCCCTCCGCCGTCATCAACGCCAGCGCCTATGGCGTTATCAAAACCGCGTTGGAAAATGAAAATATCACCAAGGTATACGGCGCATTCCACGGCATCAAGGGGCGTGCTGAACGATCAGCTCATGATCATGGACGAGGAAGATCCCAAGGAGCTGGAGCTTCTGCTCTCCACCCCTCCTCCGCCCTGGGCTCCTGCCGGTATAAAATTGCCGACCCGGACGTGGACGACGCCGACTACAAGCGGATCCTGGAGATCTTCCAGAAGTACAACGTCCGCTACTTCTTCTACAACGGCGGCAACGATTCCATGGACACCTGCAATAAAATCTCCAAGTATATGAACCGGGTGGGCTATGAATGCCGGGTCATGGGCGTGCCCAAGACCATTGACAACGACCTGGCCGGGACGGACCACTGCCCTGGCTTCGCCTCCGCCGCCAAGTATATCGCCACCTCCGTGATGGAAGTCTCCCGGGACTGCCACGTGTACGACACCGGCATGGTCACCATCATCGAGTGCATGGGCCGCCACGCCGGCTGGCTCACCGCCGCCGCCGCTCTGGCCGGCGTCAAGGGAGATGGCCCGGATCTCATCTACCTGCCCGAGGTGGACTTCCACATGGATTCCTTCCTGGCAGATGTGAAGCGGGTTTATGAAGAGAAGAAGAACTGCATCGTCGCCGTGTCCGAGGGCATCCACTACGCCGACGGTACCTTCGTTTCCGAAGCCAAGACCTCCGGCACAGACGGCTTTGGCCATGCCCAGCTGGGCGGCCTGGCTGCCAGACTGGCCGATGTGGTGAAGGCCGCCACCGGCGCCAAAGTCCGGCCCATTGAGCTGAGCCTGCTGCAGCGCTGCGCCGCGCACTGTGCTTCTGGCACGGACATCGCCGAGTCCTTCCTCTCCGGCAAGACTGCGGTGGAAGCTGCCGTGGCCGGTGAGACCGACAAAATGGTGGGCTTCGCCTGTACACGGGACGAAGACGGTTACCGGTGCGAGCCCAAGCTCTTTGACCTGTCTCTGGTAGCCAACACCGAGAAGAAGGTCCCCACAGAGTGGATCAACGCCCAAGGCAACCAGGTAACCCAGGCCTTCATCGACTACTGCCTGCCCCTCATCCAGGGAGAGACTGGCATGATCAAGGAAGACGGCCTGCCCCGGTTCTGCCACCTGAAGCGGGTCTTTGCCAAATAGGAATTCCAAGCGTGTCACGAAAAGGCGGGCGCACGCTGTGCGCCCCTACGGCTTGGATCGTGTTTCCTTTACGTCATAAAAAGAGGGGCTGTTGCGAACATTTTTCGCAGCAGTCCCCCTTTATGTATTTAATCCTCCACAGAAAAACTCCAGATGGCCTTGATTTGAGACTCCAGCGTTTCGTAGGACCAGGACTTCTCACTGTTGGCCCGGGAATTGGGGTCCAAAACGCGGAAGGCGCCGTTTTCATACCCGGCGATGACAATGAAGTGGCCCACTTCCGTGAAGTCCCCAGGCCCCAGGGCGCAGATCAGAGGGCTGGACTCCAGGGCCTCGATCATGGTGGTTTCCCACAGAGCCACATCCTGGGCGGTAAGGCCAAAGTGGGCGCAGCCTTCGCTCATAAGCGCCCACGCAGTGCCGTCGCTCTCCGTGACATAACCGGCCTCGGACGCATATTGGGCGACTACAGCGGGATTACACGAGGTGTCGCCGGTGAGACCAATGACCACCATAGACAAGGCCGTGGGGCCGCATCCCGACAATCCCATCATCTCCTCTGCCTGGCTGCCGCCGTGGGATAGTATCCCCATCGGACGTCCCATTGGAGCAGATGGGGAATCTCCCCTGGGGTGTAGTCCTGGGTCAGATCGGCGTGGAGGTCATAGGTCCCCGGATATCCTGCCACAAAGTCATAGGTCTCTGGATTGCGCTTCAGCAGCTCCCGCAGCGCCTCCGGACAGTCCGGCCCCGGCTGAGTCGGTTTCGTGGGAGCCGCGGTTTCGGAGGGCCACGTAGGCTCCAGGGATTCTACAGGATCCGTCTCCGCAGAAGGTTTCCCCTCAGCCGACAGGAGGGGCAGCGCGCCAGAAGAACAATCAAAGTCAGTCCAGCGCCAAACAGGTAGGCCATGGGGTTTCTCTTCTTGCGTCTGTGGGATATGCGACGGCGTCGGTTCATCTTGGCAGGCTCCTTTCCCAACGGGAAGTGGGGTTGGGTTTGTAATTTTAGAGGTTCATTATACCTCCTTTTCCGAAAAAATGCAATCAAAATGTGCACAATACCCAGGGCGGCAACCGGTACGTTTGCGCCAGAGGACAGCGAAAACAGTTTTGACTTGACAAAAATGAGTAGGGAACGGTCTTGCCTGTTCCGCTTAGGTCAGTTTACAAGGAACTACACCCAGACCGTGCGTACCGTTCGGTACACGGCGGTTCAACCGCATAAGTGCAAGGACTCGTACCGGTCGAGGATGCTGTAGGACCCGCCTCACGACGGGCCTTTGGCCCGCCCTTCCCATTGCCGGGCGGATTCGGGTCTTTTCCCCGTTAAAACGCACGCTCACCGGGCGCACTCCAAAAAGACAGTAGGCAAAATGCATACTGCCTTTTTACTCCGGAATCATATCAGTCTATCCTTTCAGATTTTTTCAGAGCATCGGGATTATTTGAGATAATCATTCCAACAGTCTGACATCTTTCTAGGTCTGAGCAGTCACCACATGTTGTCACACCTTTTTCAACGCACACTGGCGAATGCCGCAAAGGTTATCACAGTATACAGTTTTAAGCCCATCCACGACAACCTTCACAGTTGATATGTTCAGGCAGAATGGGAGCATTATTTAACTCGGACCATAGTTTTGCAGTTTTCTCACGCAACGCCTGGTCGTCATGGATTGTTGCAAGATATGCGTCGCATTTTTCACAGGCCAGCCCGCAATATGCAATCATATTCCTCATGGTTATGTACCTCCTAAAATTCCGATTGATACATTCCGCCCGCTTTTCAGCAGGTCAATCATTCCTCACTCAAACGCAGGTCTGCAAGGTCGGCGTTTGGGTGGCGTTTTATTTCAGACAGCCCCAGCAGATAATCGGCGGTCACGTCGTAAATTTCGCCAGCTTGATAAGGGCATGGTGGCTGATGTCCCTTGAAGTCCTCCGCTTCATAGCTACCCAGCGCAGACTTGGAGAGGTTTGTCTGCTCCGCAAGCTGTTCCAGCGTCAAGCCACCGCTCCGCACGCAGGTCTTTCAAGCGTTCTTGGATTGTTAAGGCCATACTTTTCCCCTCCTCATCTATCCGGCAAACCAGAATTTAACTATTTCTGCGAATTTGAATAAAACGTAATATATCGTTATATAAACGTTCTTTATCCTCCAAATCAATCATCAGCCATCTTTGTCCATTCCACTCTTTTGTATGATTATATATATTTTGCAACTCAACCGCACAGTCTGGGAGCATTTCCTCAATAAGCGTTTTTCCTTTCTGCCAACAACAATCAAAATCGTAAAATAACCCTCTCTTGGATATATGGTGCATAATGATTTTCCAGATTTTTTAAATTTAACGTTCCATCCTTTTTCCAAGCTGCACATACTGTATTCTATTTTTTCATTACATTTATATGCGCCCTTGACTTCTGAACAAAATTGCATAAAAACTGGATTTCTAACATATTCACCTATTTCCTCAATTGTAGGGCAGTTGCTCTTATCTTGTAAATCAATCATGTTGATATATCCCTCCAAACTCCGACTTATCGCTTTGGTTCTCTCATGATACCACAAATCCGAGAGCGTGGAAATAGGGAGTTTTCCAGCCGAATTTCCGCCCTCTTGGATATACGGCACAGACGGTCAAAAAGTGTAGACTTGGGGTAGTTCATCGTATACATGGATGAAAAACGCCCCACCTGCATTTGACCTTTGTACCGCTGGCAAAGGACAACCGTCTGTGCGCAAAAAAGAAATCATGGGCAGCCGGGCCAGACAAAGTGGCCGGACAATTTTTCACGCCTATACGGCCTATGTGGAATGCGCTGCAAAAAAGCCCGGGTTTGGCTGGCGTTGCGGTGAATCTCAGCCTGGAGCGCCTCCAGACTGGGAAACCGCTGCTCTCCCCGGAGAAAATGCCACAGCTCCAGGGTAATTCTCTGGCCGTACAAATCCCCGTCGTAGTCCAGCAGCCAAGGCTCTATGGTGAGGCCCTGTCCGCTCACTGTGGGCCGGACGCCGATGTTGGTCACCGCCAAGTGCGCCTCCCCTGGACCCAGACCCGGCAGGCATAGACGCCATGGGGCGGCAAGAGCAGCTCTGGCGAGACCTTCAGATTGGCGGTGGGAGCGCCGGGGGTCCGGGCCCAAACGGGTTCCAGGCACCACCGTACCGGTGAACTGGTGGGGATGCCCCAAAAATTGGCGCGCCCGGTCCAGGTCGCCGGACTCCAGCAGGGGTTCGGATATAGGTGGAGGAGACGGTGATCCCCCTCCAGCCGGTATTCCGGAATGACGGCGCAGCCAATGCCCAGCTTGGCACAGGCCTCCAGGAGGCGGGCCGCCGTCCCCGCTCCCCGGGCCCCGAAGCGAAAATCGTGGCCGCAAATCAAGGCGGCAGCGTGATACTGGCCCAGGAGAACGGAATGGAGAAACTGTTCCCAAGGCATGTCCCGCATCTGCCGGTCAAAGCGAATGGGCAGGACCTCGTCTATGCCGTAAAGCGCTTCCATCAGCCGGACCCGATCCTGAGGGGGGTGCTGAGGAGCGCCACCCGTTCACCGGACACCAGGGTATCTGGATGGCTGTCGAAGGTCAGCGCTGCGGCACTGGCGGCAGACCCAGGCGGTCCGCCTCCTGGCGGCACCTGGCCAGGAGCTGTCCGTGGCCCAGGTGCACGCCGTCAAAAAGCCCAGGGCGATGACGCGTGGCTGGTTCAAATCAATTCACCTCAAAAAGCTTTTTATGGTTCGCATCCGGCCTCGTCACACCGGCCCAGGGCCAGGAATTCCGAAGCGCCGTAAAGCCGGTAGGTCCCCGGCGCCAGGTTCAGGGAGAATGCCGCGCCGTCCCGGCAGGCCCGCTCCTGCCGGGGCGTCAGTTGTACCGGCGGACTGTCCTGAAACAGGGAATCCACAGGCAGCAGGGATGAGACGTCCTGCCCGGACTCAAACCGGTCCAGCAGCTCTTTGCAATGGAATCGCCCTGTCCAGGGTGTACACCCCCCGCCCGGCTGCGGCGTAACGCCGCCATACAGCCGCCACAGCCCAGGGCACGGCCAATGTCCTCACAGAGGGTGCGAATATATGTACCCTTGGAGCACCGGACCCGAAGGCGGCAGTCACCGTCCTGAAATTCCAGAAGCTCCAGTTCATGAATGGTAATCTGCCGGGGCTGCCGCTCCACCTCCTTGCCCTGGCGGGCAAGCTCATAGAGCTTCTGGCCGTTCACCTTGACCGCAGAATACATGGGAGGGGTCTGCATCTGCGGCCCCAGAAAACGGCTTAAAACGGCTTCCAGCGCCTCCTGGGTGACGTCTACCGGCCGGGTCTCTAAAACCCGGCCTGTGACGTCCTGGGTGTCGGTCCGCAACCCCAGGCGCAAGGTAGTCAGGTACTCCTTCTCGGCGCTCTCAAAAAACTCCACTGCCCGGGTGGCCCTGCCCACAAAGATGGGCAGAACCCCGGTTGCCATGGGGTCCAGATTCCCGCCGTGGCCAATGCGCCGGGTGCCGAACCCCGCAGGCCGCCACATCCTGGCTGGTCCAGTCTTGGGGCTTGTCAATGGGAATGATTCCAGTGGCCATAGGGGCCTCCTTTCCAAACATAGGATCAGTCGTCGCACCACATGCCCTGGGCCCGAAGGACCTGCAAAACCCCGTCCCCGGGCTTCCTCCTGGCCAACAGGCAAGGTAGCGCCGGCAGACCGCCTGATGACCGCCGCCGCCCAGGGGCGCAGGCGCTGCCGCATCATACCAGGGGCGGATCGGACCGAGAGCTTGGTTGCGCCGCCTTCCACCGTGCGGAAAGTCACCGCCAGGTTCACCCCCTCCAGGTTCCGGGCAAAATTGGACACGTCCTCCATGTCGTCCTCTGTGACCCCGGTTTCCCGCTCCACTTCCAGCGGGATGGGACACAGGGCAATTTTGCCGCCCTGGAGCAGCTCCAAATGCTGGGCCAAGTAGGCGTTGAGCCGGAGGCGGCACAGACGTGTGGTTTCAAACAGGCGCTTGTTGATGGGGTAGCTCTCGCCCCGGCCTCCAGACATGTGGCCGCCACCCGCAGGGGTGCGGGCCGTGGTGTTGGAGTAGCGGAAGCGCCGGTGTCGGTGGATACCGCCACATAGAGGAAGAGCCTCCGCCATGGGCCGGTCCAGCGAGACCCCCATGGCCCCCAGGGATTTCATAGACAACCTCCCCGCAGGCCGCCGCCGACGGATCGATGTGTCCCTGGCGCAAAGCCGGGATTGGTACCGTGGTGGTCAATCAGCATGTCCACCGCCAGGGCTTCCGCCCCTTGCAGAGCATCTCCCGGCCCGCCCGTCTACGCTTACCACCAGGGCTCCAGCCGGGGCTTCCGGGCAGGTGAGGCCCTCATGATAGGAGCGGTACCGCTCTGTCAGCTGGGGGTTTTTTAAAATTGCCGCCTCTTTTCCCCAAGCTCCGCAGCCCCCGGCACAGAGCGGCAGCGGAGCCGGCGGTGTCCCCATCGGGGCGGCGGTGCGTCAGGATCAAAACCGACGGCGCGCCCAGCAACACGCGGGCGGCCTCAGGAATGGTCAGCGCTTTCATCTTCATCATCCTTTGCAATGTGCAGAGAGTTGAGCAGATCCAGCATATGGGCGCCCCGGGTGATGGAGTCGTCCTCCTGCCACTGAAGCTCCGGGGTATAGCGAAGCTGCAGCAGCCCCCAGCTCCCGGCGGAGATAGCCGCTGGCAGAACGGAGTCCTTCAGCGCCTCGCCTGCTTTGGACTTGTCCAGGAAGCTGACGCAGACCTTGGCATAGCGCAAGTCTGGTGTGGTCTCCACCCGGGTGATGGAGATCATGGTAGCCTGCACCCGGGGGTCCTTCAGATTGCGAAGCAAATCTGCCAGCTCTCGCTGGATTTCCTCGTTGATGCGGCCGATTCGATTGGATGCCATTGGCACATCCTCCTCTTGATGAATTGACAGGGAGCCAGGCTCCCTGGGCGGTGTCTCCCTGGCCCTGGGGGCGGACCGGCTGTTTGGGAATTCGGTGCAATCACTTTAGGTTGCCCATTCTACCCCATGTTATGGCCGCGCAAAAACGAATGTTTGAATGGCCAAAACACAACCGGCGTTTTGAGAGACCTTCTTTCGAAAAGACCCGCCGCGCCGCGTCCTGCGGTGCGGCGGGTAACGCATTATTGTTTGATTTCTTCCATGGCGAAGCATTCGAAGACGTCGCCCCTCTTTGATGTCGTTAAACCGCTCGATGGACATGCCGCACTCGTACCCGGCGGTCACTTCCTTCACGGAGTCCTTAAAACCGCTGGAGAGAGCCCACTACGCCCTGGTGCAGGACGATGTGGTCCCGGAGCACCCGGACCTGCGCATCCCGGGACACCTTTCCATCCTTGACATAACAGCCGGCGATGGTGCCAATGGCAGACACCTTGTAAGTCTGCCGGACCTCGGCGTGGCCGATGACAGCCTCCTTGAACTTCGGCTCCAGCATGCCCTTCATGGCGGCCTCGATCTCATTGATGGCGTCGTAAATCACCCGGTACATCCGCACATCTACCTTGGCCCGCTGGGCGCTGGCCTGGGCGGCCGCATCGGGGCGAACATTGAAGCCGACAATGATGGCGTTGGCCGTGGAGGCCAGGAGAACGTCGGACTCGTTGATGGCGCCGACGCCGGCATGGATGACCTTGACGCGGACCTCGTCGTTGCTGAGCTTCAGGAGGCTGGCCTTCAACGCCTCGGCAGAACCCTGCACATCGGCCTTGACAATCAGGTTCAGATCCTTCATCTCGCCCTCCTGCATCATGGCAAAAGAGGTTGTCCAGAGTGACCTTGGTATTGAGCTGGGCGGTCTGCATCCTTCTCTGCCTGACGGCGTCGCCCACCAGCTCCCGGGCCATGCGCTCGTCGGAAACGGCGTTGAACTCGTCGCCGGGAGCGGGGACGTCGGCCAGGCCGGTGATCTCCACCGGGACAGAAGGCCCGGCTGTCTTCACAGTGCGGCCCTTGTCGTCGGTCATCACCCGGACACGGCCCACGGCAGTGCCGGCGATGATCACATCGCCCTGGTTCAGGGTGCCGTTCTGGATCAGGAGGGTGGCAATGGGACCCCGGGTCCGGTCCAGCCGGGCCTCAATGACGGTGCCCTTGGCAGGGGCGGTTGGGGTTGGCCTTCAGCTCCTGCACCTCGGCAGTGAGGATGACCATCTCCAGCAGCTCGTCAATGCCCTGGCCGGACTTGGCGGAGATGGGGGGCAGATCACCGTCTCGCCGCCCCATTCTTCGGGGACCAGATCATACTCGGTCAGTCGCGCTTGATCCGGTCGGGGTTTGCCCCCGTGCTTATCCATCTTATTGATGGCCACAATGATGGGAATCTGGGCGGCCTTGGCGTGGTTGATGGCCTCCACCGTCTGGGGCATGATGCCGTCGTCTGCGGCCACCACCAGAATGGCAATGTCCGTACACATGGCGCCGCGGGCACGCATGGAAGTGAAGGCCGCATGGCCCGGAGTATCCAGGAAGGTAATGGGATTCCCATTGATCTGGACGGTATAAGCGCCAATGTGCTGGGTGATGCCGCCGGCCTCGCCGGATACCACGTTGGTCTTCCGCACGGCGTCCAGCAGGCTGGTCTTGCCGTGGTCCACGTGGCCCATCACCACCACCACGGGACTCCGGGGCTGGAGCTCCTCGGCGGTGTCCACATGATCGTCAATGAGTCGCTCTTCAATGGTAATGGTGACCTCCCGCTCGACCTTGCAGCCCAGCTCCGTGGCCACGTATTCGGCGGTGTCAAAGTCAATGGTCTCGTTGATGGAGGCCATGACGCCGTTGCGCAGGAGGGCCTTGATGACCTCCGCCGCCGTCTTTTTCATGCGGCTGGCCAGCTCTGCCACCACAATTTCATCGGGGATTTTCACAGTGAGCGGCGTCTTTTTGATGACTTCCATACGCAAGCGGCGCATTTTTTTTCCTGCTCTTCGGAGCGGGCCTTGCTGCTCTGGAATTTTCCGCCCTTTTTATTGCTCTTGCTCTTGCTGCCAATTTTCTGCTTGCCGCCGGTAATATTCTGGATCCGCTCGGAAACCAGGGTATCCACCCGGTCGTCAAACCGGGCAGAGTTGACCTGCACGGCAGAGGTATCCACCACACGGCGCTCCCGCTTGCGCCCGGCTCTGCGGGCTTGGGGTCGGGCTTAGGTGCAGCGCAGCCGGCGCTGGGGTCTTGGCAGCTGCGGGCTGGCCTTGACCGGGGCAGCGGCTTTTGGGGGTCTCTTTCGCCGGCTTGGCCTCCGGCTGTTTGGCGGCGGCAAAGACCTGCTCCAGAGAGCCGATCTGATGATTCTGGGTGATGTGGTCAAAGACAGCGTTCAGCTGCTCGTCGGTGAGCACCTGGCTGTTGCTCTTCGGCTTGTCGAAATACTTGCCGATGACCTCCGTCACCTCTTTCGGCGTCATGCCGAAATCAGCGGCCACTTCTCGGACTCGATACTTGATAAAACTCATAATTCCGCACCTCCATGTGACTTCTTACCGTGCTTCCTGACGGCGGGCCCGCGACCGGGGATTGCTTCGGGGCGGCGGGCTTCGCCTGCCGCTTGACTGGGCAGCCGGGCTGCCTGGTCCGGTTCTTTTGGATGATCAGCCGGTGGTTTTGGCTGATGTCTGTGTTTTTCCGCGCAGGAGATTTCTCTGGTGGGCCTTCTCCTCCAACTGGCGCTGGCGCACCCGCCTGGTCTGCCTGGTCAGATTCTCCAGCGCTCCGGCATACCGTTGCGGATCCTCCAGGGCCTGCAAAAAGGCCAGGGCCAGGGCCGGATCGGTAATTGCCGCAAAGGATATGAGGCTCTTGCCCAGGGCCGCGCCCAGCTCCTCCCTGGTAAAGGGGACCAGGACCATCTGCTGATCCGTACAGGTCACCATATTCCGGGCCTGGCGCAGCGCCCGCCCCGGAGCGTCGTTTGCAAGGATCAAAAGCCTGGCGTGGCCAGATCGCGCAGCCGCTCCGACGGCTTCCTCCCCGATCTCAATCCGTCCTGCCTTCTTGGCCAGGGACAGGTAACCGATGGCATTAGGTTTCATGACGCGCCTCCATTTCCTGGGCCAACCGCTCCAGCACTTCAGCTGGAATGGAAGTCTCTAAATTTCTCTCTAAGGATTTCGATCGCACGGCCTTCTTCAAACAATTGGGGTCCGGGCACAGGTAAGCGCCCCCGGCCGGGAGCCTTCCCCTGGAAATCCAGGCCGACCACGCCCTCTGGCGAGCGGACCACACGAATCAGCTCCCCGTTTTGGCTTCCGTTCCCGACAACCCATACACTGGCGCATGGGTATTTTTCTCTGCATGAAGGCTCCCTCCTTTGATGTTCCGGACTGGCGCCCGGTTTATTCTGCCTCTGCCTCCTGAGGCGCTTCGGGCGCTTCTGCCAGGTCCTCTTCCTGGAATTCCGAGGCCTTGGAGGCGGGTTTGATGTCAATTTTATAGCTGGTGAGCCGGGCTGCCAGGCGGGCGTTCTGGCCCTCTTTGCCGATGGCCAGGCTCAGCTGATCGTCGGGGACCACCACCCGGCAGGCCTTCTGCCCGGGGATCAAGTCCACGGAGACCACATCCGCAGGGCTGAGGGCGGCGGCCACATACTGGCAGGGGTCCTCGGACCAGGTGATGATGTCCATTTTTTTCCCCGTGCAGCTCGTTTACAATGGCGCCTACACGGCCGCCCGGGGACCCACGCAGGCGCCCACCGGATCAATGTCCTCCTGGGCCGCCCGAACGGCAATCTTGGTCCGGGAACCGGGTTCCCGGGCAATGTTCCGCACCTCCACCAGGCCCTCGGCAATCTCCGGCACTTCCAGCTCGAAGAGCCGACGGACCAGATTGGGATGGGTCCGGGAGACAAACACCTGGGGGCCACGGTTGGAGCGGTGTACATCCACCACATACACCCGGATCAAGTCGCCCTCCTGGTAGACCTCGCCGGGGATCTGCTCTCCGGACCGCAGGACGGCGTCGGAGCGCTCCGTGCCGGTGCCGATCCGGACAAACATGTCGCCCCCGGTGGGGTCAATCCGCAGGACGGTGCCAGTGAGAATCTCCTGGGCTTTGGAGGAATAGTTGTCGTAAACAGCGCCGCGCTCCGCCTCCCGGATGCCCTGGATGATGACCTGCTTGGCGGTCTGGGCGGCGATGCGGCCGAAGTTCTCGATCTTCACTGGGATGCGGATGACGTCGCCCGGCTGGGCATGGGGTGCGGTGTTCCGCGCCGCATCCAGAGCAATCTCCCCGGCGGGGTTCCCCACTTCCTCCACCACGGTCCGCTGCTGGACCATGGACATGGCGGACTCGGTGAGCACCACCTCTACGTTCTCGGCGGCAATCTCCTTGTGATCCTCCCGGTCCTTCCGGTAGGCATTGATGAGCGCCTGCTTAATCCGATCTACCATATAGTCCACCGGAATGCCCCGCTCCTTCTCCAGCATCTGCAGCGCGGCAAAAAATCTCCGCGGGCTGGCACAGCTGGGGCTCTGGATTTTTCTTCTTTACATTTCTGGCCATGACTGTTTCCTCCTGTCAGAATTCCACCCGGAGCCGCACCTGGGCAATCTCCGATTTTTCAAAGGTGAGGGCGCCAGCGCCGGTCGAAATGGTGACGCAGCCATTGTCGTAGCCCTCCAAAATGCCGGGATATTCCTTCGCCCCGTCTTTGGGGCGGTACAGCTTCACCAGCACGGGACAGTGGAGAAACTGCTGAAAATCCCCGGGACGCTTCAGCACCCGCTCCAGCCCGGCAGAGCAGACCTCAAAGTGGTAGCTGTCCGGGATGGGATCCTCCTCGTCCAGGATGGGGTCCAGGGCCCGGGAAATGGCCTCGCAATCGGCAATGTCCACGCCGCCGTCTTTGTCAATATAAACCCGGAGGAACCAATCCGCACCCTCGCGGACATATTCCACATCCCACAGTTTGCAGCCCAGACCTTCCACAACCGGGCGGGCAAAGCCGGCCACCTGCTCTGTGATTTTCATAATAACACGCCTTTCTCAGCAAGAAAGAGAGGGGCGCACCCCTCTCTTCCGTAAGTCAACCATGATTATGGACATTATAGCACACATGGGTTCATTGTGCAAGAGGTTTTTCTCAAGAAATTCCGGGAGAAACCCCCGTTTCTTTGAAAAACGGATCAAATTTTAAAAAGATGACGTCTCTACCTGCTTCCATAGGTCTCCAGAATGGCGCAGACCGCTTCCACATAGTCCTGCCCATACCCCCTTCTCCGGAAATCCCGGGCGCTGGAGACGGACGGGAACTCAAAAAGGCACGCGTCATACCCCAGCTCATAGGCCGCCCAGGCGCTGTAATATCCCTCCGCCCCCGCGCAGAGAGGCGTAGCTGTTTCCGGGAAAATAATCCTGAAACGTCTGAAACAGATCCCCAGACCAGCCGCCGGAGACAATGGTTTGGCAGTACCAGCCATGGGTATCGATCAAAATGTTGTATCCGTCCCCCATCACAGACTGGGTAAATTGCGCCAGTGCCACCGCCTCCCGAGCCCTCAGGGGCTCGCCGCCGCAATAATTCCGGGCGCTGTAATCACCACAAAACTGTAAAGGGAAACACCGGTTCAGGTCGACGCCAGTCCCCTCTTCCACAAGGCCGTCTGCATCCAGGCAATGGGTGGTGCAGCGCCCCGGCCCATTGCAGGTCCAGCCGTCATACAGGCCGTCGGGATTGAGGCAGGGCAGCACATACAGCAGGTACGCCGTATCAGACAGCAGCTGACCGTCCTGTTGGAAATTGTCCTCCCAGCCGTGAATGGCAAATGTCGCCACCAGGACATGCTTCCCTGTGCCAAAGCGGTACGCCAGAAGCTCCCGCCCGGATCCGCTCCGGCCGTAGCAAATGGTCTCCCTTCTGCCTGGGCTCCAGAGGGCGGACAGGAAAGAGGCGGCCTCAGCCTGGCCTCTTCATAGTCCCTGCGAATCAGCTGTACTACCGCCAGATTCCGCCCATTGGCAGGGCCTTTGCAGCGTAGACACGTTCTGTGCAAACTGAGACGGCCCGGCCACGCGGCTTGGGGAAGCAAAGATAAAACCCAACCCGCTGCACATCACAAGGCGCCTCCGTACACCAGGCCGATCCGCCTGCAACCCCAGCACACAGGAAGAGCATGACCACGCTACAGGCGATCCGGCAAAAAATCGACTTTTTTGCAGAATTGCCATTGCTTTTCCCCCCTTTTTATTTAATTATACGCCAAAATATCCCAGCTGTCCAGCGCACAGGTTGCCCGTTTTCCAAAAAAAAGCGGATCCATTGCAAAAACCGGAGGTATTTTACAGGATGCTGCAAAATACCTCCGTGCCCGCTTTGCAACAGACCCGCAGGGGGAAGACTCACCGGCGGATATCCTGGCCGGCGAAGTATCGCTTCATGGGGATGTACAGCACCGCCGCAATGGCCAGGGCCAGCAGGGTGTTGGGGAGCATGTAGCCGCCGTTGTACACCAGGGAATACAGATTGGCATTGTCGAAAGTGCCGATGCCGGGAATGTTCGTGGGTTCATAAATCCGATAAATGGTGACGCCGCTGATGAAATGGACCAGGAAGCGGACCCCGCAGCCCAGCACGGTACCCGGGAAAATGCCCCAGGCCTTCCCCGGAAGAGGCCCGCCAGGCCCAGGGGCGTGAAGGCCACCAGATAATCCAGCAGCATGGACTGCCAGCCCCAGGCATACGCCCCGTCAAAAATCAGCTGCAGCAGACCGAACACAAAGCCTGCCAGCAAGCCCTGGCCCAGCCCCCCAACGCAGGGAAAAGAACACAATGGGAAACATCGCCAGGGTCAGGGAACCGCCGTTTGGCGACTCCATAAACTTCAGGTAGCTCAAGGCCTGGGCCAGCGCCACCATGATGGCCCCTTCGCACAGGGCCCGGATCCGAAGATGGGATGCGTGGGTGTTTGTCATAGAACAGATACCTCCAGTTTTGGGGAACACCCCAAAATAATATCGCATTGCAAACCCGCCGGTGGTGCGCAATGCGATACGTCCATATCTGCATCTTTCCCTACGACGGCATAACCCGTATCAGGTTCGCGGGTGAGGGCTCGGCTTCGCCTTAATCTCAGCCGGAATCGTCCGGCTCCCCCGAAGAGTGATTTGTTCTGCGATTCGATGCAATTATACAAGAACCGGAGGGAAATGTCAATGGATTGTTGTGCGCTCTGTGCAAATTGGCGGGTATGGCAGGTTTTCCTTGAAAAATGCGGCATCCGTGGTATGATGGTCCAGAATATTCGGATCTAGGAGGATGTTATATGCGAAAAACGAAAATTATCTGCACCATCGGGCCGGCCTGCAAAAAAATGAAGAGACCCTGACGCAGATGTGCTTGGCGGGCATGAATGTGGCGCGCCTGAACTTTTCTCACGGCTCCCACCAGGAGCACCAGGAGAAAATCCATCTGATTCGCAAAGTCCGGGAGAAACTGAACCTGCCCATTGCCATCATGCTGGACACCAAGGGGCCGGAATACCGGATCAAAACCTTTCAAAACAAGCGGGTCACCCTGCAAGATGGCGACCTGTTTACATTTACCACCGACGATGTGGTTGGAGATGAAACCCGGGTCTCCGTCACCTACCAGAGTCTTGTCAAAGATCTGAGGTGGGAGATACCATCATGGTCAACAACGGCCTGGTCATTTTCCGGGTGGAGCAGCTGGAGGGCAGCAACGCCCTGTGCCGTGTGGTGGCAGGCGGGGAGCTTTCTGACCGGAAGAGCATGAACTTCCCCAACCGGGTCCTGGCCCAGGCCTTCCTCAGTCAACAGGACCGGGAGGACCTGCTCTTTGGAATCCAAAACGGCGTGGACTTCGTGGCCGCCTCCTTTGTGTCCAATCGTCAGGACATGGAGGATCTGCGGACCTTCCTGGACGAGAATGGCGGCAGTGACATCGACATCATCGCCAAAATCGAAAACCGCTCCGGCGTAGACCACATCGAGGAGATTTGTCAGATCGCCGACGGCGTCATGGTCGCCCGGGGGACCTGGGTGTGGAAATTCCCTTCGTGGAGGTTCCGGCCATTCAGAAGTACCTCATCAACAAATGCCGCCTCCTGGGTAAGCGGGTCATCACTGCCACGGAGATGCTGGAATCCATGATCCACAACCCCCGGCCCACCCGGGCGTTGATATGGCCAAAAATACCATCCTCAAATACCTTCCGGGTTGCGCTCAGATAAAATGTCTCATCCAGAGGGCAGGGAGGAAATGGGCATCGTCACGCCAAACCACTTCTCACAAAGGGAGAAACAGGTTTGCGTAAATGTGAGAAGTTCCAGTTTCTCCAGTTGTTGGGTAATCCACACCCAGTTCATATTGCGGCCCTGAGCCCGGGTGAAAAACACCATGTCCAGGAAGGGGCGCAGGCCACAGCCCTTGTTGATGATGTGCTTTGCCGTATGGACCATCAAGAACACAAAATGAAAGTTTTCATCTATCTGATACCGGCTGGTGTCCAGAAGAGGGTGGGCATATTTCCAGGCCTCGTCAAAATAGTCTTGGTAGTTGACTTGGTTCGCCAGGGACTCATAGAGCATGTGGCTATGGATCTCATAGGTGACCACACCGTCTGAGTAAGTCCACACCGCACCAGGATCTGCCGCCGGCGTATAGCCCAAAGAGCACATCTGCTGATGGCACCGGAGCCGGTCAGACCCGTGGATCAAAAAGTCAATGTCCCCCATGGTGCGCAGCTGGGGTGGGGTAATATTGGGACAGCACACTGCCCTTAAATGGGAGGAAGGAGATTTCCGCCTCTGTGAGATGCTGCTCCAGCTGAGCAAAGTCCCGCTGTAGGGCAATGCTATGGACGGCCTCCGCCACAAATCCGGACTGAAGCTCTGTCAACGTGGATTGCAGGGATGGGATTTGGGACAGTTTATCTCGGCACTGCACATAAAAA